>Ga0302322_100000134_pt1 | contig 48672 bp, 46 predicted proteins | sample Fen_T0_2_FD_203757 | JGI IMG/M metagenome (GOLD analysis project Ga0302322, IMG submission 203757) | Peat permafrost microbial communities from Stordalen Mire near Abisko, Sweden - Fen_T0_2 | ecosystem: Environmental > Terrestrial > Soil > Wetlands > Permafrost | place: Sweden: Abisko...
GGGACGTTCGACCTCGCCGCCTACCTCGACAAGCTTCGGGCGACCGTGGGCGTGCTGATCAACCACCAGGCAATCGAGGTTCCGCTCGACGCGATGCTGGAGGCGCAGATGGCGTGCGTGCTCTTCGGCCTAGAACTCGCGGTCGACGACGCAGGCAACCCCTACCTGATCGAGGCCGTGGTCGCTGATGACGAGCAGGTCGTAGTCGTCAGTCGCTCGTTCGCCGAGGTCGAGTCGGAGGAAGACAGCCTGGAGATCACCACCGACGACCTCGGCGGCTACTTCCTGATGGCGATGCTGCGCGTCGCCGAGCACAGGGCCGTCATGGTCAGCGAGACGTTCGCCCCGAACCCCATCCCGGGAGAGGGAGAGGGTGGAAACGAGGAAGAAGTCGCACCAGAGTCGGGACAGGGAGGTTCGTGATGCCTGACCGCGTTCCGCGAGGCGTGACAGCCTCCTCGTGCCCGGCAGGCTAGGCGCCCTCGCCCTCGCCGAGGCCGAAGCTCTCGACCAGACGTTCAAGGGTGAACTGGTCGCGGAAGCCGACGGCCGTGTTCCGGTTGGAGAATATCTCCTTCTCCCGGATTGCCCGATCGCGCGGAGCTGTCTTGATCCACTCGACGCTGTGAGGTATTCGGAGAGATCTTCGTTGTCGGTCATGATCGCCCGGGCCGTTTCTCCATGTGGAGATCGAGTTCGAACTTGGCTTAAAGGCAGGGTAGAATGACGTAGACGACAACCCCTAATCTGCAAGTGCGGAGGTGCCGATGATTCATGGGTGGCGCCACGCTCAGACAAGCCCAGGCGGACCTCCTTGAGCCGTCAGGACGGACAGACGCTGATCCTGTTGGTCATCGTCCTCCCCGTGCTACTCGGCTTCGCCGCACTCGCCATCGACGTTGGCCGTGCGTACCTTGCGCAGCGACAACTCCAGCAGGCCGTCGACGCCGCTGCGCTCGCCGCGGGGCAGAATCTGCCCGACTCAACGACGGCAAAGACCGAGGCAATCGCCTACAGCGCCATCGGCAGGAACAGCCACCCGTCGAGCATGAAGGCGGGCGTGCCGACCGTGACGTTCAAGTGCCTGGCGACGCTCGCAACTGAGAATATCCCCTGCCAAAAGGATCCCACTACGGGAAGCCCTTGCAACGCTGTCCAAGCGCCCAACGGCTGCAACGCGGTGCAGGTCACGCAGACCGCCACGGTGCCCACCACGTTCGGGCGCCTGTTCCTCTCCCAGTTCACCGTCAAAGCGCGCTCGACCGTCGGGATGCGCGGCGGCGTTGCCCGCGCGCTCGACGTCATGGTCGTGCTCGACACGACCGCCTCGATGGAGAGCCTGTGCGGAGACTCGATCAAGGACAAGAACGGAGCCACGCTCATCCCCGCCGGCCAGTCGACCAAGATCGACTGCGCCAAGGAGGGCGTCCGCACGTTGCTCTCCGGGCTCCTGCCGTGCAACCAGAGCCTTCCGAGCTGCTCGGGACAGCAGCCGCTCGACGAGGCCGGCCTGATGGTCTTCCCGGGCCTCAACCAGCCGGGCAGCTTCACGCACGACTCCACCAGGGCCAGATCGAACCGGGCGCTTGAGGCGAGCAGCTCCAGCTGCCCGGGCGCGTACCGCTCGGAGCCAGTCTGGCACCTCCCGGACGGGACACGCTTTCCGAGCTGGTTCCTGCAATCGAGCGACATCGGCTACGGCGCCTCCGTTTCCTACCTCATCGCGCCGCTCTCGAACGACTTCAAGACCTCGAACAGCTCAGGCCTGAATCCCGCCTCGAGCCTTGTCAGCGGCGTCTACTGGTCATCGTGCCCGGGCGCCTCCTACCCCGGAAACCAGTTCTACGGAGTCAATTCGATGGGTGGCGCCGGCACCTACTACACCGCCGCGCTCGGCGCCGCCCAAACGGCCCTGGCAGCCGATGCCGCCCGCCACGCCCAGCCCGTGATCATCCTCCTCAGCGATGGCGACGCGAATGCCGGCACCCAGCCTCGCTGCACGAGCGCGGTGACAGCGGCCGCAAGCGCGGCGGCGCAGGGCACCTGGGTCTACTCGATCATCTACGACGGCTCGCCCGGAGGCTGCAGCGGCGACACCGTCGACGCCTACACGGCGATGGGACGGATCGCACGGAACAACGTGACACCGGCCGTACCCGACCCGACGAAGTTCTACTGCGTCCAGACCACCTCCCGTGCCGGGCTGCCCTGCCAGAACGCCGCCACGCTCGCCCTGGCCTTCCAGAGCATCGGCACCTCTCTCACCGCGGCGAGGATCTACCCCGACAACACGCAATAGCAACCCGGCCGCGCAGCCGAGCAAAAACCTGCTCGTTGTCGACGTCTCGCTCACGACGGCGCCGCACAGGTCGGCACCCAGTGGATCTCGGCGCGTGCCAGTGGGTCGACGGCGGCGACGTACGCGAATGGGGCTCTCACTTTGCCGTTCGCTGACCGGCCGGAACTCGTCGAGTCGCGACACACTCTGACCTCCTGTGTCGTAGGGCACCCCCGGACGCCGCGCCATCTGGCATCATCGGGCGCATGAAACGCGACGAGCTCCTGCGATGACGCAGCCGACCACAGATGACCTCGCTTCGGTTCTCGCGGTCGTGATTGCCTCGACCCGCACCGTCGAGGGAATCCTCGATCACACGGGAGTTGCTCGGGCCGACGGAGTAGCCGCCATTGCCCACCTGAGGCAGAGAGACATCATCCGCGACGTCGGCGGTGAGAACTATCACGCGGCTCAAACCTTGTGCGCGGGGCCGTGCTCACGCGCGGGCCGCGCGATCGGTGGACACGAGGTCGTCATAAACCCGCAGACGTTCCGGTGGATGTGCGCGACCTGTTGGGATGCAGGAGCGACGCCCCATCGAAGCAGCACTCCGAGCACCGGCGAAGCTGATCCCAGCAAGCGATAGTGAACGGCCGTGCGATTTGCGTCGCGGTCGGCTCCGCGCGCCCCGTCTACGTGTGGCCCGGGACTGAGGTGAGCACGATGCCACTCGTGGGCGCGAGCGTGACGCTGCTCAACGCGGATCCGTCAGGACCGATGTATGTCCCTCCCAGGGCGAATGTCTGTGAGGCGGAGGGGCTGGGATTGACGAGAACCGTCCCACCGCTGTAGTCGCGACGCCATCCTGCGCCGACGGCATACGCGGCTGCCCCGGGCGTACCGATAGTCCTCGTCCAATCGCTCGCCCAGGGATCAGCGCCTGCCACCTCGTAGATGAACGCCCCTCCTCCGCCGTTCCAGTTGAGCAGGAACGAAGCCTGGCCATACCGCATCGCCTGGGTGTTGGCCGAAGAGCCGTATGTCAGTCCGACGAAATCGCGACCCATCGACTGGGCGACCGAAACGAGGTTTTCCCAGCCGGACCAGTTGTTGTCCCACTCCGACCCGTCCGAACGCAGGTGTGTGACGTCGGTCGGACTCTGCAACCAGTTCTCCTGCATAAGGCCACTGACACCGGGCCCGACGCGCCGCCAAAAGCTGGCTGCGAGTGCGCCCGTGTCGGAATCGCCGTTACCGGTGCTGTACGCGTCGACGTTGGTGAGAACGTAGAAACCCTTCGCCTTCAGGGCAGGGCCGACATAGTCGATGAACGAGACCATCGCATCCTCCCACGCGGCCTGAGAGGGGTATTTCGCCGGGTACGCCCTGCCGGTGAGCGTGCCGATGTCTGCCAGAACATCATCGATGAAGACGCCGTCCGCCCCGGTCGATGAAAGAAACGACGCGACGTTGCTCGTCCAAGCGGCCTGATATGCCGGATCGCCCACGTCCCCGATGAAGTTGTTGGTGTATCCGGAGTTGACCAGCAGATTCCCGCTCGAGTCCTTCAACAACCAGCCGTTGGCTACGGCCTGGCTGTACGGAACGCCACAATCCCACTGAGTGTTGACGTCCGTACCCGAGTGATACACAAGCGATCGCCCAGGCTGACCAGCCGCCGCGGCGGCATCGTCTCGACCCACGATCAAATACGAGTACCGGTCGTACCCCGAGCCCGCGGAGAAACCCGAGCCGAGCCGAAGAACGCCAATGCCAGGAACAGGGCCTGAGGTCGCGGTCGGGACGGGTGCCGGGGGCGTTGGGGTCGGGACGGGTGCCGGGGGCGTTGGGGTCGGGACGGGTGCCGGGGGCGTTGGGGTCGGCTCGGATGCCGGCACAACCGTCGGAGCCGGCACAGACTCCGGCGGCGTCTGGGGGGTTGGCGGCGTGGGGATCCGACTCAGCGCCGACGGGGCCGAGTCGGAGTGGGTGAAGGTGCCCGGATCATCGGTCGTGATGGGCCGGGCGTTGCCGCCAGCCGTCTCTAGTGGAACGGTTGCTTCGAGCCCGGGTTCTCCCGATGCGTCAGGCAACGTTGTGTGCTCCGGCACGCCCGGAGCCGGAGCGTCCACAGGTACGGCAGGGCCGATCACGGCGCCCGCGCCGTCAGAACCGCTAACGCCTCGGTCTGTGTGGTGCCGTCCGACGGCATCGCTGAGGCGGGTGGGCGGGCCCAGCACGACGTTCACCGTCGCGGTATCTGTGAACGCGGGGACTGCCGCAACGCTCGCGCCAACCGCCACGACGGCAAAGGAGACGACCACCCTGCGACCGATGATGGGCAGGGTTCTTGCAACCTGCGGCTGCTTCGCGAGGGATTGCTCGGCCCCATGGGCGGTCCAATCGACGACCTTGAAGAGTTGCCGCTCGCGGCGCTCGGCAATGGCAATGGCGAGGAACACCCGTCTCGGTGTCTCTGCCGATGGACTCGGAACGGCGATGGCCGTCGCTTTGACGTTCGAGTAAGACGTACGATTCCCCTGACGCTGTGCCCCTGCGCCCGTCTCGAAGGATCGAGCATTGGGACAGGTCTAGCCTAGCGCAAGTGACCCTAGCTCGTCTGTGAACCTCGATCAAGCCACGAGAACGACGTACCGGACACAGCGCGCGGCGGATTTCGTGCGATCCGCCGTTCGAGTGGATCTGGCCCCGGAACGTGTCGCATTGGTCGATCCCGGTTACGAGCGTCCGCTCTCACCCTGTTCGGCGGGGTGGCCGTCGCGCGGCTACGCGCGTCGGCGGCTGCGCTCTGCCCTGAGCTCGTCGATCTTCTGGTGGAGGACGCGCCGGCGCCCGGAGAGCTCTTGCTCGGTCGCCTGCAGCGCCGACAGCTGCTCCTCGGCCGGGTCCGCCGACGCATAGCCGCCGGCGCGGACGAAGTCGATCCGGTCGTGGAGCGTGCTCCGGCGCTTCGAGACGAGCCTCTCCTCCCGCTCGAGCTGCGCCAGCAGGACACCGAGCTCGACGTCGCCGAGTTCGGAGAGCTGGTCGACGGTCGACGCCATGATCCCAGTATCGGCGATCTCCGGCGGGCGAGCCATCCCCCTCCCGGCGTAGCTCGAACGAGGGAATCACGTACGCTTGCGGGGTCATGGGCGAGCACGATCGCTTCGAGGCGGCACTTTCGGAGGAGCAGCGCCGACGGCTGGCCGTCGACCTCTTCAATCACACCTGGACGCTGCTCGAGCTGCCCGACCGGTCGCCCGAGCAGGACGACGAGATGATTCACGCCGCTCACGCGTCCCGGTATCACTGGGGCGAGGTCGGCACGAGGGCGAATCTCGGCCGCGGCGAGTGGCAGATCTCACGCGTCCACGTCACGCTCGGCCGCCCGGAGCCGGCGCTCCATCACGCCCACCGTTGCCTCGCCTACGTCGAGCAGGGTGACGGGGTCGAGGACTGGGACCTGCCCTTCGCCTACGAGGCCCTCGCCCGCGCGAGCGCGCTCGCCGGCGACGTGGGGGAGTCGCTCCGCTACGAGCAGCTGGCGCGCGAGGCAGGCACCGCGATCGCGGACGCCGAGGACCGCGACCACCTGCTCTCCGAGCTGGCCACGCTCCCCGGGCGGTAGAGGCGTGGCCTCGCGCACAGCGAGTACGATTCCGCCATGAGCAGCCTTGAGCAGGTCTCCCAGCCGTCCGTCGCCGTCAGCCGCGACCGCTCCCGCGCCATCTTCGGCCAGACGATGGGGCTCGTCGCCCTCACATGCGGCGTTGCGGCCCTCGGCGCCTACCTCGGTCGCGACCTCTCCCGTGGCTGGGGCATCGTCGCCTTCATCGGTGCGATCGCCTGCGTCATCGGTCTCAACGCCGTCGTCCACCGCTCCGAGCAGCTCGCGATCGGCCTCCTCTTCGGGCTCGGCGCCTTCCTCGGCCTCGCCGTGGCGCCCACGCTCGCGTACTACGCCTCGGTGCAGCCACAGGCGCTCTGGCAGGCCGCCGGCGTGACCGGCCTGTTCATCGGCGGCTTTGGAGCCTACGGCTACGCGACGCGCCGCGACCTCTCGAAGGTCGCCCGCGTCGCGTTCTTCGCGCTCCTCGGCCTGATCGTCTTCGGGATCGTGCTCATGTTCGTCGCGATCCCGGCGGGCAACGTGATCTACGCCGTGCTCGGGCTCGTGATCTTCGCCGGGCTCACGATGTTCGACTTCCAGCGGCTCCGGCGGGCCGACAGGATCGAGGCGGCGCCGCTGCTCGCCGCGTCCATCTTCCTCGACGTCTTCAACGTCTTCATGCTGCTGCTGTCGCTGTTCGGCGGCGGCGGGCGCAACTAGCCGCTCGCGTCCAGGCGGGAAAGGACGTGACGCCACCCGCTCCGTCGCCGTCGTTCCACCGTGTCTCCACGCAGGCGGCGTTCGCGGAGGGCGCGCTGGAGGGTGTCGCGCCGGTGGAGAGCGACGGCGACGCGATCACGTTGATGGGCACCGGCCCCGGGAGCTGGACAGGCCCCTGGGTCGAGCCCGGGTTCGACGTCGAGGAGCTGATCCCGTCCTGGAACGCCGAGACGCCGCCGGGGTCCGTGGTCGAGGTGGAGCTCGAGGCGCGGACGCATGTCGGGTACGAGACCGGCTGGTATCCCCTCGGCCGGTGGGCCTACGACGACGCAGCGTTCGAGCGGACGTCCGTTGCCGGACGCGAAGACGAGTTCGGCCGCGTCGACATCGACACGTTCCGCGCTGCGACGCGGCTCGCCGCCTACCGGCTCCGGCTCACCCTGAGCGCCGCCGGCGCCGGGGCACCCACCGTGCGCCTCGTCGGCGCGGTTGCCTCGGCCGGCGGCAACCCTCCGCCGGCGGAGAGCACACCCGGGGACGCGGCCGGGGTCGAGCTCGCGGTGCCGCCCTATGCGCAGAGCATCCATGCGGGCGAGTACCCCCGGTACGGGGGAGGTGGCGCCTCGTGGTGCAGCCCCACCGCAACGGCGATGGTGATGGCGTACTGGGATGCAGGCCCGACGCCGACCGACTACGCCTGGGTCGATCCGTCGATCGCCGACCCGTGGGTCGACCATGCCGCGCGCTTCACCTTCGACTACGGCTATGCCGGCACCGGGAACTGGCCCTTCAACACGGCGTACGCGGGGCACTTCGGGCTCGAGGCGTTCGTGACCCGCCTCCGTTCGCTGCGCGAGGCCGAGCTGTTCGTGACGGCGGGCATCCCCCTCGTCGCCTCTATCGCAGCAGCCCCCGGGGAGCTCGACGGCTTCCTGCTCCCGCAGGGCACCGACGGGCACCTCGTCGTCGTGGTCGGCTTCACCCCGGACGGAAGCCCGATCGTCAACGACCCCGCCGCGACCTCGAACGCGACCGTCCGTCGTGTCTACGACCGCAGCCAGCTCGAGCGCGCCTGGCTCGACGGCTCGGGCGGGGTCGTGTACGTGATCCGCGGGCCTGGCGCGCAGGTGCCACCGTCTCGGGGCAACTGGTAGCCGCGGCGCCGCGGTCAGGTGACCCGGATTGTCGCCCGCATGCCGCGCCCGCGGTGATCGGCGAGCGTGCACCAGAGCTGGAAGATGCCGGGTCGGAGCCGGGCGTCGAGCTCGCCGGTCTCACCCGGGTGGACGATCCCGATGCGATACGTGCGGGTGCCGCCGACGCGGCGGAGCGCCAGGTCGTGGTCGTCCTCGCCGTAGTTCACGAGCTCGATGATCGCCGCGCCACGGCGGATGGACGAGCGCGAGAGCGCGAGGCTGAACTCGTGTGCCGACACCTGGGCCCGCGCGGGAGGACGAGGCGATGCGGCGGCGACAGGGGTGAGGGCTGCCAGCGCCACGCCGACGGCGATCCACGCGCGGCGGTGCCTCATCGGAGGATCGTCGGGCGGCTGAACTTCCGTGCGTCCGGCACGATCGCGGCGGCGTCCGTCCCGAGCCAGTCCTCGAGGATGGCGCTGTAGAGCCCACGGAAGTCGGATGTCGCTCGGAGGTTGCCGTCCTCGTCGAGCTTCCCGAGCCCCGGGAACTCCCCGATCATCTTCCCGGCGACGCGCGATCCGATCAGGAAGCCCGTCCCGGCCGCGCCGTGGTCGGTGCCCCCTGAGCCGTTCTCCTTCGCTCGGCGCCCGAACTCGCTCCACACGTGCACGAGCACACGGTCGGCGAGCCCGCGGGCCTCGAGGTCGCGCTGGAACGCGAGCAGCGAATCGGCCGTCAGCTTCAGCCCGTCGGCGAGCTCTGCCGCCTGGTTGTCATGGGTGTCGTAGCCGCCCGGAGCCGAGAGTGCCACGACGTGGAGAGGCAGCCCCGCCCCGAGCATCGACGCGAGCCCGGCGAGCCGCCGTGGGAAGGCGTCGTCGCCGGCGGGGTAGGGAACAGGGCTCGCCAGAGCCTTGCCGTCCTTCGGTCGGAACGGGGTCAGCTGCTCGTAGAGTCGCGCCGACTGGCCCGCCGCGTCGCTCGCGACCTCGAGCCCCGGATCGCCGTGCGACGGAATCGAGCCGAGGCGGCCGATCGTGGCGATCATCCGGTCGGAGACCTCGCCCCACACGCCCTGCGCCCAGAAGTCGTACTGGTCGGGAGCATCGACCGCAGCCACGGGCATCCTCGCGGTCGCGAGCGAGGGCTGGAGGCTCCAGTCGAGCGAGAGGCCCTGCAGTGGGTTGTCGTGGCTCCCGACCCGGTCGAGGTAGCGCCCGAGCCAGCCGGTCGCGAGGCGCTCGTCGGCAGCTCCCACCTCCCAGAAGTGGCGTGAGGTGAAGTGCGACTGGTTCGGATGGTCGTAGCCGATCCCCGGCATGACGCTGACCTTGCCCTCGCCGTGGAGCTGCGCAAGCGGTGCGAGCGCCGGGTGCCAGCTGAGGGTCTCGTCCTCGGAGAACGCGGGGCCGGCGCCTACGGGTAGCGCGAGCCTGGGCCGAAGCTGGCTGTAGAGCGGGTCCCCGGTCGGGGCGAGCAGCGAGAGCGCGTCGGCCCCGCCGTCGAGGAACACGGAGACGAGCACCTTCGACTGCGGAGCTGCGGCGGCAGCCGCGATGCCCTCCTCGAAGGCGCGGGGGAGAAGCGCGGAGCCGCCGTAGACGGCGAGAGCGAGGCCGAGCCCGCGGGCGAGGAAGGTGCGTCGATCGAGGCCCGTGCCGGCGGGCACGGGCATGCCCGGCTCGATCGGAGGCAGGCCCCGCCCTGCCTCGGCGAGCCCGCGCCGCAGGAGCTCCGACCGCGAGTGCTCGTGGCAGCACGCCATCAGCAGGTCTGGAGGTCGGGGGACACGGCGAGCAGCTGGCGCACGGCATTCGCGACGAGCGGGGGATACGCCTCCGCCTTCCAGCCGGTTGCGCCCTTCAGCGAGCCTCGTGCGAACGCGACGAGCTCGCGGTGGGTCTCCCTGCGAATCGTCGGATCGCCGAGCAATGCGAGCGCGCCCGCGACGATCGCCTCCGGATCGTTCGGCACCTTCGACGCCTTCTTGCCCTTGCGCTCGCCGAGCGTCACCTTGTCGAGGGCGGTATTCGCGATCGACCAGCGGCCGCGGAACGTATTCGTGTCGAGCCAGCGTGTGTCGTCCCAGCCCGAGACGTTGGGTGGGTAGAAGAGGCGCTGGCCCGCACCTTCGGAAAGCCACACCCAGGCGGTGGTGTCGATGCCCCGGCCGAGCGCACGGAGGAGACCGGCGACGTAGACGACGGGGGGCTTCACCATGCGCGGACCGTTGTAGAGCGCGGGGTGGCGGAGGATCGCCTCGAGTACGGGGCGGACTTCGAAGCCGTTGCGGTAGATCTCCTCCAACCCGGCCTGGGTTCTGGCATCCGGGAGCGTGGGGACGAAGTAGCTCCACAGCTTGCGGACGAAGAACGGAGCGTGCTGCGGATGGTGGACGCACAGCGCGACCGAGTCGCGCCACGAGAACGTGCCTCGCTTGCCGAAGACCGTCTTCGAGCCCGAATCGTGTCGCGAGGGGTCGAAGCGAAAGTCGACCTGCCCCTTGCCCTGCTTCCAGGTGCTCGTCCAGCCGGTGAGTGCGCGGGCCTGCTCGCGGACGTCGTGCTCGGTGTAGCCGTGGCCCTCACCGAGGGTGAAGAGCTCCATCAGCTCGCGCCCGTAGTTCTCGTTCGGCGCGTCCTTGCGGTTGTCGGTGCCCGAGAGCCAGATCAGCATCGCGGGGTTGGCGGTGATCGCGACGAGGAGGTGGTCGAAGCTGCCGAGCGCGTTGCGGCGCAGCAGCCGGTTCTGGGCGAGCATCAGCTTCTGCGAGCCGACGCTCGCGTTCGAGGTGGCGAACCAGTCGTGCCACACGAGCGTCATCCGCTCGACGAGCGGCCGGCGTGTCCGCACCATGCGGTCGAGCCACCACAGGTGGTCATGGCCGTATGCATCCGCAGGAGCGAGCGGGCGGCCCTTGTCGTCATGGGGTGGAGGGCCGACCCAGCGCTCCCCGGGAGGGCGCGTCAGCGAGCGCACGGCATCGTCGAGGCCGCGCGAGGCGAGCGATCGCGCCTCACCGCGCCGCGGGCCGAAGCCGGCCCGCCAGAGGAGCCTCTCAGCCTGGGTCGGGCCAAATCGACCCGTGTAGACGGGCAGCGGCATGCATCGAGTGTTCGGCAGAAGAATCGTCCGCCCTGCATAGCTTGGACGAGTGAGCGTGCGCAGTCGCGACTATCCTGGGAGCGTGAAGGCGATTCTCCCCGACTCGACCGAGCTCGAGCTGCCCGAGGGTGCAACCGGGCTCGATGCCGCGCGCGCGATCGGACCGAAGCTCGCTGAGCAGGCGGTTCTCGTCAAGGCGGACGGCGTGCCCCAGGATCTGCGACTGCCGCTGCCGCACGGCGCGCGGCTCCAGATCCTGACGACGCGCGACACGCAGGATCCAGACGCCCTCGCCGTGCTCCGCCACTCGGCCGCCCACCTGCTCGCCGAGGCCGTGCGCCGGCTGCACCCGGGCGTAAAGGTGGCGATCGGGCCACCGATCGAGAACGGCTTCTACTACGACTTCGACTTCCCGGAGCCCATCAGCGAGGCCGATCTCGAGGCGATCGAGGCCGAGGTGCTGCGCGAGCTCGCCGAGGGGCGGGCGTGGGAGCGCGAGGAGATCTCGGCCGACGAGGCCCGCACGAGGTTCGCTGCCGAGGGCGAGCCCTACAAGGTCGAGCTCGTGGACACCGCCGAGGGTGCGATCTCGCTCTACACCCAGGGCGACTTCACCGACCTCTGCCGCGGCCCGCACCTGCAGACCTCGGCGCCGATCAAGGCCTTCAAGCTCACGTCGCTCGCGGGCGCCTACTGGCGCGGCGACTCGGCGAACACGCAGCTGACCCGCATCTACGGCACCGCGTTCTTCACGCAGAAGGACCTCGACGCAAGCCTCGAGCTGCTCGAGGAGGCGAAAGCGCGCGACCACCGGCGGCTCGGGACGCAGCTCGACCTGTTCCACTTCGACGAGCACTCGCCGGGGTCGCCGTTCTGGCACCCGAAGGGGATGGCGATCTTCAACACGCTCGAGGACCTCCGCCGGCGCGAGAACGCCCGCCGCGGCTATTCCGAGGTGAAGACCCCCCTCATCTACGACAAGGCGCTCTGGGTGACCTCGGGCCACTGGGAGAAGTTCCGCGAGAACATGTTCCAGATCCCGATCGACGACGAGCACACCTACGCGGTCAAGCCGATGAACTGCCCCGGGCACATGCTGCTGTTCGGCAGCCAGCTACGCAGCTACCGCGACCTTCCGCTGCGCTACGCCGAGGCGGCGCCGCTCCACCGCAACGAGCTCGCGGGCGCGCTGCACGGGCTCACCCGCGTTCGCTATGTGACCCAGGACGACGCGCACATCTTCTGCTCGCAGGAGCAGGTCGACGCCGAGCTCGACGGCTGCCTCGAGTACCTCCGCTACCTCTACGGCCTCTTCGGCATCGAGCCCCGGGCCGAGCTTTCGACGCGACCCGACAACAAGCTCGGGACCGACGAGGAGTGGGACTTCACGGAGGGCAAGCTCGTCGAGGCCCTCGAGCGGCACGCGATCACGTACTTCGTCGGCGAGGGCGAGGGCTCGTTCTACGGGCCGAAGATCGACCTCCACATTACGGACGCTCTCCAACGCTCGTGGCAGCTCGGCACGATTCAGCTCGACGCTCAGATGCCCGCCCGCTTCGGCCTCAAGTACATGGGACCGGACAACCGCGAGCATTCGGTGTTCGTCGTCCACCGCGCCTTCTTCGGCTCCTTCGAGCGCTTCATCGGGATCCTGATCGAGCACTACGCCGGTGCCTTCCCGTTCTGGCTCGCGCCCGTGCAGGTGCGCGTGCTGGCCGTCAGCGAGCAGCATCGCGAGGCCGCCCGCGGCCTTGCGTCGCGCGTCTCCGAGGCCGGCTACCGGGTCGAGGTCGACGATCGCGACGAGACCCTCGGCAAGCGGATCCGCGACTCCGAGCTGGAGAAGATCCCGTACGTGATCGTCTGGGGCGAGCGCGAGTCCGACGAGGCCCTTGCCGTCCGCACCCGTGCCGACGGCCAGACGACGAGGTCACTCGCCGCGCTGCTCACCGAGTTCGCGCAGCTGGACGCGCGTTGACCGACCGGGCGAGGGGAGAGGCTTCAGCCTCTCCTCCGGGTTTCACCCACACCGCGCCAGACCCTGCTACGCTTGGCGCCTGCAAAGTAGGGGCCGTTACCCTCACCTCCGGAGCCATGGGCTGCGCGGGTTCAACCGAGTCGAACGACGAGGGAAACGGTGCCGCTGCCTGCCAGCGGCTCTTTGACGTTCAGGGAAGGAATTGCACGGTTTTGAAGAGAGACATAGCTTGGTGAGAAGCCTTTGAGACCCCGGCGGCGTCCTGAGGACAGGACCCGGCCCGTCGTCCACACGGAGCGGATCAACGATCAGATTCGCGTGCCGAACGTGAGGCTCGTGGGCGAGGACGGAGAGCAGATCGGGATCAAGTCGACCGACGAGGCACGCGAGTACGCCTACAGCCGCAATCTCGACCTCGTCGAGGTGGCAGCCCAGGCAGACCCGCCTGTCGCGCGGGTGATGGATTACGGGAAGTACCGCTACGAGCAGGAACAGAAGGCGAAGGTCGCGCGGAAGCACCAGTCGCAGATCAACGTCAAGGAGATCAAGCTCAGACCGAAGATCGGAATACACGACTACGAGACGAAGAAGGGCCACGTCGTTCGCTTTCTCAACGGGCGGGCGAAGGTCAAGGTCACGATCATGTTCCGGGGCAGGGAGAACCTGCACCCCGAGCGCGGTCGGGATCTCCTGATGCGGCTCGCGGAGGACATCAAGGAGGTCGGGCAGGAGTGAAGCCAGATGCCGAAAGTGAAGACGGGAAGCGGAGCGAAGAAGCGCTTCAAGGTGAGCGGAACGGGGAAGTTGATCCGTCGCCACGCGATGAAGAGCCACAACCTCGAGCACAAGAGCTCGAAGCGTAAGCGCGGCTTCCGCAAGGATCAGCCGGTCGCGGCCGTGAACGTCCCGGCCGTGAAGCGACTCCTGGGGCTGAGGTAACCGATGCCGAGGGTCAAGCGATCAGTCGCCGCGCGCAAGAAGCGCCGTAAGGTCCTGGAGCAGGCGAAGGGCTACTGGGGCCTCAAGAACTCGCACTACACGTACGCGAAGGAGCAGGTCGAGCACTCGCTCACCTACGCATACCGGGACCGCAAGAACAAGAAGCGCACGTTCCGGCGGCTCTGGATCGTCCGCATCAACGCGGCTGCGAGACAGCACGGCCTGTCGTACAACCAGTTCATCTCGGGCGTGCACAAGGCCGGGATCGAGCTCGACCGCAAGTCGCTCGCCGACATTGCGGTCTCCGATCCGCAGGCGTTCGCCGCGGTCGCCGAGCAGGCCAGGGCCGCGCTCGGCACCGACGCCGAGGCAGCCTGAGCCCGAGCGAGTCCCAGGCGGAAATCTTCCGCCGGCAGGCGGAGCACTTCCGCCTGCAGGGCTCGCCGGTCTACGGCTTGCTCGCCGACCGGCTCGCCGAGGACCCGCGCCCCGCGCGTGCGATCCTCGGCGAGGATGCGTCGTGGGATCTGGGGCTGCGACTCTTCGGCGCCGTCCATCATCACGTGCTGACGGGCCTCGCCCCCGCGGCGCTCTCGGGCGACTGGGGTGACTTCGCGGCCGCGCTCGACTCCCAGCGGGCATCGCTCCGCCGGTTCGTCCGGGAGCAGGGCGTCCAGACCAACGAGACCCAACGTTGTGTCGCGCTCCTCCCCGGGTTCCTCGCGGTCGCGCGTCAGGGTGGCCTGCCTCTCGACCTGATCGAGCTCGGCCCGAGCGCGGGCCTCAATCTCATCTTCGATCGCTACCACTACCGGTATGCCGAGGGCACCTTCGGCGACCCGAGCGCGCTCCTCGCCTTCGATGCGGTCGAGCGTGGACGCGTGCCGGCGTCACTCCTCGCCACGCCTCTCGAGATCCGCTCGCGCGTCGGCATCGACCTGTCGCCGATCGACGTGCTCTCGCCTGACGACGTCGTGCTGCTGCACAGCTTCCTCTGGCCCGGCCTCGAGGAGCGCCGCGAGCGGCTCGATGCGGCGATCGAGACCTTCAGGGCGGCCCCGACCCGGCCGACGCTGATCCGCGGCGACTACGTGGACCTCCTCGCGGGCATTCTCGCCGACCGCGCCGAAGACGGGCTCACCGTCGTCTATCAAACTGCCTCGACCGGCTACCTACCCTCCGATCGCTACGCCGTTCTGCGCGAGTCGCTCGAACGGGCCGCTACGGACGGACGGCCGCTCGCGCTCGTCTCGTCGCGGCGGCACGACGAGAAGGAGACCGAGATCGAGCACGGTTGGGAGCTCGCGATCCGCGTCTGGCCCGGGCCGGAACGCCTCGCTGCGCTCGTCGACTTCCACGGCAACTGGCTCGACTGGCTCGACGCATGATCACGTCGAAGGACAATCCGAAGCTGAAGCTCGTGAGAGCACTGCAGCGCAAGAGGGAGCGCGAGGAGACCGGCCTCTTCGCCTGCGAGGGCGAGGATCTCTGCGACGCGGCGCTCGCAGCCGGGATCCAGCCGGTCGAGCTGTTGATCGCGGGCGAGACGGTCCAGGCGGACCTGCTCGCCGCCGTCTCCACGCTCCCGCACCCGCCGCGCGCGATCGGCGTCTTCCGCCGGGCCGACCTGCCGGTCGGCACGAGGACGACGTGCCTCGCCCTCTGGCAGCTCTCGGACCCCGGGAACGTCGGCACGCTGATCCGCTCGGCCGACGCCTTCGGCGCGTCCGTCTCTCTTTCCGAGGGCTGTGCCGACCCGCTCTCTCAGAAGGCGCTGCGGGCGAGTGCCGGCGCGATCTTTCGGGTGCCGCTCGTCCCGTGGGCGGAGCGGCCCGGGCGTCAGATAGGCCTCGACGCGACGGGATCCGTGTCGCTCGCGGACGCAGACCTCGCGCCGCCGGTGACGATCGTGCTCGGGGCCGAGCGGGCGGGCCTGCCCGACGAGCTCCTCGAGGCGTGCGACACGGTCGCGGCGATCCCGATGCCGGGCGACGCCGAGTCGCTCAACGTCGCCGCGGCGGGTGCGATCGCCCTCTACGAGCTCGCGCGCCGCGGGTAGCTACCAGGCGCCGCCTCCGCCGCCTCCGCCCCCTCCGCCTCCTCCACCCGAGAAGCCGCCGCCGAAGCCACCCGATCCGGACGACGGGGGTGCGAGCGCCGAGCCGAAGCCCGACGCGAGATCGCCGATGCCCATGGACGTCGCCCCACTGCCGAGCCCGCCGCCGCCCGAGATCCAGTAGATCGACGATGCCTTGGCGAGCTCCTCCGGCATCGCCATGTGGGCGGCCTGCAGGACACGTTCGGCGATGCCGAATGCGATCCCGTAGACGAGCAGGCGCTCCCAGAGTGCGAGCGTCGCGGGTGGCGCCTCCTGGAGGCGCGGGAAGTCGGTGAGGTAGCGACGGAAGGCCGCCCAGCGCTCGGCCTCGACCTCGCCGTCACGCGAGCGCCGGCGCCAGAGCTTGCGCTGGGTCAGCGAGCCGAGCACGATCGCGGCGTTCACGAAGGACGCGATCGCGAGACCGACCAGCACGATGTCGCTCCAGCGCGGGTACACGGATCGCCAGCCGTTGGCGGCGAGAAAGACGAGCAAGGCGCCGATCCCCGCGAAGAGGAGCAACGCCACCGCGAGCGGCACGGCCCCGCGCGAGATGAACCACCGGCGGTTGCCGACTTCCGTGCCCACGTTCGCCTTGAAGGAGGTGAAGTGCTTGCTCATCGCCTCCCTGTCGTCCTCGATCTTCTCGCGGAAGCGCGAGAGGCGCTCGGGGCCGTCCTTGATCACGCCCTGGACGACGTCCGAGACCGAGCTCTCCCACGGTGTCAGGGCCACATCGGCCTTCCCGGCCGCCAGCTCGAGATCCGAGACGCTCTCCTTCCGCAGGCCGCCCCAGGTCGCACGCTCGGTGGTGACGGGTGTCGAGGTGAACACGCCACGGCGGATCAGGTCGAACAGCGTCGCCGTGAACTCGAACGACCCGGCCTCACCTCCCTGTCGCAGCAGCGTGGGGACGAGCGCAGGCTCGGTCTCCGTCGGAGGCTCCTGCTCGTACTCGCGGTCGTAGCCGGTCTTCACCTCACGACCGAAGAACCAGAAGACACCGCCGACGACGAGGAACGCCGGGATGGTGCCGAGGAGGAGCAGGGTGAGGACGTAGCGCCAGGGATGTTGCTTCGCGTTGTCGATCCGCTGCCTGTCCCGGGCGAACGCTGCCGCGTCTGCGGTCTCCGCCGCGACGATCGACGGCAGGCCGTTGCCGGACACGACGCGCATCCCGGCGGTCGAGGTGAACGCCGACCGTGGGACGACGGTGCGGAGCTCGACGAACTGGTGCGCGGGCACGTTCAATGCGCGCAGCAGTACCCTCTTCCCGGCGAGCTGGACGTCCCCCCGGACGTAGACCGGATGACCCCAGGCGCGAAGGATCTTGCCGGGTGCGGCCTCGGTCGCAGTCAGCCGGCCGAGCGGCTCCTGCCATTCCGAGCCCCAGACCTGCAGGTTGACGTCGACGACGTCGTCGTAGGCGACCGCTACGCCCCTGAGACGATAGTGGACGGCAAAGGTGCGAAGCTCGTCGGACGCCTGGTAGTGCCAGACGATGCGGGTCGAGTTGCCGACGACGGTCGTTCCGAAGGTGCCCGGCGCGTCGGTGCAACCGAGCACCGTGCAGCCACCGGGCCTGTACGGGCGGCCGTTCTCGCTGACCCGTGCCTGGTCGATCGATTCGCCCTTGCGGAGGGGGATGTCGCGGTAGCCGCCGCTGAACGGCCCGCTGAACGCGTAGGTGATCAGCTCGTCGACGACGAGGCTTCCGTCGGCCGTGACCTGCACCGAGACGTTGGCCTGCGGCAGCGAGTAGGACTTCGCGGCCGCAGCTCCCGAAAACGCGAGTGCGGCGAGCGCCGCCGCGAGGAGGACGCTAGGAAGTCGGCGGCGCAGGTTCATCGCCGGCGGGTGGCGCTGCCGGGGTGGGCGCGGGCGCTGCCGACGCTGTCTCGGCGGGAGCGGCCTCGGCGGGCGGCTGGAAGCTGACGACCGGAACCTCTCGGTCGGCGGCATCCTCGACCTCGAAGAACTCGCGCCGGGTGAAGCCGAACGGCCCCGCGATCAGGACGGCCGGGAACACCTGGATGCCGTTGTTGAACGTCAGCACCGTGTCGTTGTAGACCTGGCGGGAGATCGCGATCTTGTCCTCGGTGTCTCGCAGCTGCGTCTGGAGATCGAGAAAGTTGGTGTTCGCCTTCAGGTCGGGATACGCCTCGGCCACGGCGAAGAGTCGCCCGAGCGCCTGGCTCAGCATCCCCTCGGCGGCGGCGGCCTGGGCCGGCCCCTGGGCGCCCGCCGCGGCGGCCCGGGCCTGCGTGACGGCCTCGAAGGTGCCGCGCTCGTGCGCCGCGTAGCCCTTGACCGTCTCGACGAGGTTCGGGATCAGGTCACGGCGCCGCTTGAGCTGCACGTCGATCTGTGCCCACGCATTGTCGACGCGGTTGCGCTTCTGGACGAGGCCGTTGTAGAGCGCGATCAGGTAGATCGCGATCAGGACGACGACGATGACGATTGCGATCAGGGCCCAGGACACGATCGCCACTCTATCGGCTCGCCGCCGTCGAGAACAGCCCTTCGTCGGCGGGCAGCTGACTTCCCGGCCGGGACGACAGAGGTCAGTCCTGGCGCCGGCACACCCAGATCATGTCCTCGTCACCGCGGAAAGGCCGGCGGTCGAACCAGCCGTAGAGGCCCGCGAGCTCGAATCCGGCCTCGTCGATCAGCCGGCGCCACTCGATCGCCGACAGCCAGTGGAGCTCCATCGAGGCGGCGGAGTCGCCCGACCGCACCGAGAGCCGCAGCGTTCGCGTCGTCTCGTCCCAGTCGGCCCGCTCGAAGATGCCCTCCTCGCGCTCGAGCCAGAGCCCCTGCGTCGCCTCGATGTCCTCGGGGCTCGGCGCGAAGACGTCGAAGACGAGCCGGCCGCCGGGCTCGAGCAGGTCGTGGGCAGCCCGTAGTGCCCGTAGCTTCTGCTCCTCGTCCGGCATGTGGAGCAGCGAGCGGAAGGGGCAGATCACGAGCTGCACGCGTTCGGTCACCGGTGGCTCCCGCAGGTCGCCGACGCGAAGGTCGACGAGGGACCCGACGCCGTGCTCCTCGGCGAGGGCGCGGGCAACGCCCAGCATCCCCTCGGAGAGGTCGACGCCGATCACCGGGTGCCCGGCCCGGGCGATCGGCACGGCGATGCGGCCCGACCCGACCGCGAGCTCGACGACGGGGCCTTCGCATCCTCGCGCCTCCTCGACGTAGAACTCGATGTCCTCGACGACGGACGCGCTCCACGGGTCGTAGATCACCGCGATGGAGTCGTAGAGGGCCACGCGGGGCAGTGTAGGGGCGTCCTACCCGGTGGAGCGCGTTGGTACGCTCGCCCGGCATGGATGCCGAAGCACTCGAGCGCGAGGGGCTCGCCGCGGCAGCGGCTGCGTCGTCTACGGACGCGATCGAGGGCGTGCGCGTCGAGTACCTGGGCCGGAAGAGCGCCATCAAGCAGGCTCTGCGGGAGGTACGCGATCGCGAGACGGGCATGGCGCTGAACGCCGTGCGCCAGCGGCTCGAGGAGGCGATCGACGGGCGCGAGGCAGAGCTCGCCCGCGCCGATCTCGACGCCAGGCTGACGACGGAGCGCGTCGACGTCACGCTTCCCGCCGGCGGCTACGAGCGAGGGCGGCTGCACCTGATCACGCAGATCCGGCGGGAGGTCGAGGACGTCTTCCTGGGGCTCGGCTACCGCGCCGTCGACGGCCGCGAGGTCGAGCAGACGCGCTACAACTTCGACGCGCTCAACTTCCCGCCCGGCCACCCGGCGCGCTCACCGCTCGCGACGCTGTTCGTGAACGACGACACGGTGCTCCGGACGGAGACCTCGCCGTCGCAGATCAGGACGATGGAGGCGCAGCAGCCGCCCGTCTACATCGTCTCGCTCGGACGGACGTATCGTCGTGACACGCCCGACGCGACACACTCGCCCATCTTCCACCAGGTGGAGGGGCTCGCCGTCGACGAAGGGATCACCCTCGCCGACCTGACCGGGACGCTCGACTTCCTCCTCAAGAAGCTCTTCGGCGAGGAGCGCCGGACCGAGTTCCGCACGCACTACTTCCCGTTCACGGAGCCGTCCATCGAGGCATACGTCTCGTGTCACATCTGCGACGGCGCCGGCTGCCCTGTCTGCCGTCATTCCGGCTGGATCGAGGTGGGCGGCGCGGGCATGGTCGACCCGAAGCTGTTCGAGTTCGTCGGCTACGACCCGGAGCGCTACAGCGGTTTCGCGTTCGGCTGGGGTCTCGAGCGAATCGCGATGCTGCGGCACGAGTTCCCCGACCTGCGCGAGCTCTGGCGGAACGACCTCCGCTTCTCGAGGCAGTTCTGATGAGGGTGCCGCTCTCCTGGCTGCGCGAGTACGTCCGCGTCGACGCGACCGCCGCCGAGATCGCACGGCGCCTCGTCGTGTCGTCCCTCGAGGTCGATCGCGTGATCGACGTGGGCGTTGCGGACGCCGGCGACAACCTGTCGTTCCTGCGGGTCGGCAAGGTCGTCGTCGCCGACAAGCACCCGAACGCCGACAAGCTCCAGCTCTGCCAGGTCGACGTCGGGGAGGGAGAGCCGCGTCAGATCGTCTGCGGCGCCTGGAACTTCGGGGTCGGCGCGACCGTCGCGGTCGGCCTCCCCGGCGTGCTCCTGCCCGGCTTCGCGGCGCCGCTCGACGAGCGGCCGCTCCGCGGCGAGCTCTCGCGGGGGATGATCCTGGCCGAGGACGAGATCGGGCTCGGTACGGACCATGCCGGCATCATGCTTCTATCTGACAGCATCGAGCCCGGCACGCCACTCGCCGACGTGCTGCCGGTGCGTGAGCAGGTGCTCGACGTGACGCCGACGATGAACCGCGCCGACCTGCTCTCGATGGTCGGGCTCGCACGCGAGGTGGCGACGCTCTGCGACGGCGAGCTGATTCCCGTAGCCGTCGTCGATCCACCGATCCTCCACCCCCAATGGGTCGAGGTGACGGTCGAGAGCCCGGAGGCCTGCCCGCGCTACCTGGCCCGCGTCCTCTCGAACGTCACCGTCGGGCCGTCGCCGATGTGGCTGCGCGCCCGGCTGCACGCTGCGGGCATGCGCTCGATCTCCAACGTGGTCGACGTCACGAACTACGTGATGCACGTCTACGGAAGCCCCTTGCACGCCTTCGACCGCGCGGCGCTCGCCGGCGGGCGGATCGCCGTCCGTCACGCGCGGGCCGGGGAAGAGGTGCAGACCCTCGACGGCACGCTCCGGCGCGTCGACGAGCGCGACCTGCTGATCACCGACGGCGAGCGGCCCGTAGCGCTCGCCGCGATCATGGGCGGCGCGAACAGCGAGGTATCGGACACGACGACGGAGGTGCTGCTCGAGGCAGCGAACTTCGAGCCGATCGGGATCCTCAAGACGTCGGAGCGCCTCGGACTGCGGACGGAGGGCTCGAACCGCTGGGAGAAGGGCGTCGACCCGTATCTCGCCGAGCCGGCGGCCGTTCTCGCGAGCAGGCTGATCGTCGATCTCGCCGGCGCCGAGCTCTCCGGGAGCGCGGACGTCCACGGCGGGCTGCCCGACCGGCCCGTGATTAGCCTGCGCCCCGAGCGCACCGACCGGATCGTCGGCCTCGAGGTCGCACCGGCTGAGCAGCGCGAGATTCTCGAGCGGCTCGGCTTCGACGTCACGGACGGCTGGGACGTCACGGTCCCGACCTGGCGCGCACGCGACGTGACGCGCGAGATCGACCTCGTCGAGGAGGTCGCGCGGGTCGTGCTCGACCGTGTGCCGCACACGATGCCCCTGCGGCGCTCGGTGGCCGGCCACCTGACGCGCGACCAGCGGCTGCGGCGGCTGGTCGAGGACGTGCTCGTCGGAGCGGGCTTCAGCGAGGCGTACACGTGGAGCCTCGTCGCGAGCGACCCCGATCCGAACGCGATCCGTCTACCCGATCCGATGAGCGGTGACCAGGCAATTCTCCGCACCACCCTGCTCGACGGCCTGATCGCCGCCGCCTCGGAGAACGTCGATGCCGGGAACGACGGCATCGCGCTGTTCGAGCTCGCACGTGTCTACCTGCCCGTCGACGGGAAGCTCCCCGAGGAGCGGTGGCGGGTCGGCGGCATCGTCGCCGGAGGCTTCGCGGCAGCCCGGGGCGCGGTCGAGGTTCTCCACGACGCCCTGCACCTCGACTTCCGGCCGGTCCGCACGACCCTGCCGTTCCTCCATCCCGGCAAGGCCGCTGCCACGGACGCCGGCTGGCTGGGAGAGCTCCATCCGGCGCTGCTCGACGGGGCCTGGGGCGTGTTCGAGCTCGATCTCGTCGAGCTCACGGCGCCGATTCCCGAGCGGATCCTCTACGACGACGTGATTACCTTCCCGCCGCTACGTCAGGACATCGCCGTGGTCGTGGCGGAGGAGGTCGAGGCGGCGGCGCTCGTCGACGCAGCGATCGAGGCGGGGGCACCCGAGCTGCGGGAAGCCCGCGTCTTCGACGTCTACCGCGGTGACCAGGTCGGCGAAGGCCACAAGTCGGTCGCCATCCACCTCTCGCTGCAGGTGCCTGACCGGACGCTCTCCGACGAGGACGCCACCGTCGTGCGGGAACGCGTCGTGGCGGCGCTCGTCGAGCGCTTCGACGCCGATCTCCGCGGCTGAGCCGTCCGGCTCGTCGAGATCTCGCGGTGCGGCGCAGGGCGGGCGCTTGACGGCCCTGGTGCGACCAGCTACCTTGCGGTGCATGGTAGCTCTCGGCGAAGGGGCCATCTCCCAGCTTCGGCGGGGAGTGCTCGAGTTCTGCGTTCTCGCCCTGCTCCGTGACGAGGAGCGCTACGGCTTCGAGATCGTGCGGACGCTCACCGAGATCGACGGCATGGTCACGACCGAGGGAACGCTGTACCCGCTCCTCGGGCGCCTGCGCCGCGACGGCGCCGTCGAGACGACCTGGCGGGAGTCGCCCGCCGGGCCGCCGCGGCGCTATTACCGCCTGACGCCCGCCGGCGATGCCGCGCTCGTCGCGTTCTCCCACGAGTGGGGGCGCTTTCGCGACGCCGTGGACACGTTGCTCGAGAGAGGAGCAGTGAGATGACGACAGGCACGATGCATCCGCTCGTGAGGGACTATCTCGACCGCCTGCGCCGGGCCGGCCGTCGTCTCCCGGACCGGCAGCGGACCGAGCTCGTGGCCGAGATCGAGGCCCACCTCGAAGAGGCCGTTCCCCCCGGGGCATCCGACGCGGAGGTGCTGACGGCTCTCGACCGCCTCGGAGAGCCGGAGGACATCGTCGCCGCCGAGCAGCCGTCCGCGCCCGTCGACGACGCGCGCGGTGCGCACGAGTGGGCGGCGATCTTCCTGTTGCTGTTCGGTGGCTTCCTGGCGGGAGTGGGGTGGCTCGTCGGCCTGATCCTCCTCTGCAGCTCGCGGGCGTGGACGACGACGGACAAGTTGCTCGGTGCGCTCGTGGTTCCCGGCGGCCTGGCACTGCCGTTTGTCCTCTTCGCCATAGCCGGGACGGCGAGCGGCGAGCGGTGCGTCAGCGTGAACAACGGGCCCGAGCAGTGCACCGGCCCCGGCGCCGGCAGTGGCGTCCAGCTGCTCGCGGTCGCCCTGATCGTGGTGCTCACCGTGGCACCGATCGCGACCGCGGTCCATCTCGCCCGGCGCGCGCGCTAGGGCTCGGCGTCGTCGGTCTCCGTGCCCGCGAAAACCGATTCGCCGCCACTGCCGTAGAAGGTCACGATGCCCTCGGTACGGATCCTCCTCACGATTGCAGCCTCCGGGCTGGTGCTCGCCGGTGTTGCCGGCGCGGACGGCACGCAGCTCCACGGCTCCGTCGGGCCCGGGTTCACGATCTCGCTCGTCGACGGCTCGGGCACCGCGGTCAAGCACGTCGATCCGGGGACGTTCTCGCTCACCGTCGATGACAAGTCGGACGAGCACAACTTCCACCTTCAGGGCCCCGGCGGCGTCGACGTCTCCACCGGAGTGGACGCGATCGAGACGAAGTCGTTCTTCGTCGACCTCGTCGACGGGACCTACACGTTCTTCTGCGACGTCCACCCGACGCAGATCACCGGCACGCTCATCGTGGGCACGTCGCCGCCGGTCGCGCCGCCGGCCACGACGACACGTCTCGTGCTCACCGTGACCGCGAAAGCGCTCGCTCTCACGACGCCGGCCGGGAAGGCCGTCAAGGCCCTCCCGAAAGGCCCGGCCGTGATCACGGTCCGCGATCGCTCGGCGAGGCGCGGGGTGAGGCTGAGTGGGGCGGGCGTCAGCCGCACGACCGGCGTTCGCTTCGTCGGCACCGTGAAGTGGGCGGTCGAGCTCTCCACGGGAGCGCTCGTCTACGCGAGCGACCCCCGCAAGCCCGTGCTCCGCGGCGGGCGCGTGCCGGTCGCCTGAGCCGGTCTACAGCGTCTTGCCACCCACGAGCCACACGGGCCCCTGGGTGTCGACGTTGTCCGTGTCGGAGAGGACGCGGAGAACCCGCGTCGTGCCGGGGATGCCGTCGTGGTCGAGCCGCTCGAAGCACCGTCGGGCCATGGGCACGGAGACGCCGTAGCCCGACCGTCCCGAGCAGCGGAACGTGAAGACGAGGCGCGAGCCGGAACGCGCGGGGTTGAGCGGCGCGCAGAGGAGCGCCGTTCGATCGAGGAGGGTGCTCGACTCGATCTCGAGCTCGCAGAGGAGATCCGTCCAGTCCGACGGCAGCGGCGCGAGCGCCGCATCCCAGCTCGAGGCGACCGAAGCCGTGCTCCGGGCCGCCCCGGCTGCTCCGCCCACCTCCGGCGCGGTCGCCGCCCCGACCTGCACGGCCGACTGCTCGAGAAGGCACCAGGTTCGCTCCTGGTCGAGGCGGCCGAAGAGGCGAAGCGCCGTCTGGGCCCCCTGCGGGCCTGCGGCGCGTTGCACGCCGAAAACGAGCGTCGAGCCGACCTTGCCGGCGTTGATCGGGCCGAGCACCTGGGCCGCCCGAGGTAGGTCACCGGCCTGCTCGGTCGTCAGCGTCAACCGGACGCTCTCCCACCCCTCGGGCAGGGACTTTTCGATTGCCTGCCACTGATCCACGAGCTTCATCGCCCGATCAGCATAATGACGTCCATGATCGAGGTCGTCAGAGAGCCGCTCGCCGCGGCGTGTGCCTGGACCACCGGGGTGGCGTGATGGCGACCGACGTGAAGCTGCCGCGCCTCGGGCAGGGCATGGAGTCCGGCACGATCGTGCGCTGGCTGAAGGCCGAGGGCGACAGCGTCAGGAAGAGCGAGCCCCTCTACGAGCTCGACACCGACAAGGTCACCCAGGAGGTCGAGTCCGACATCGACGGCGTCCTGCTGAAGATCCTCGTCGCCGAGGGTGAGGTCGAGGTCGGATCCACGATCGCCCTCATCGACGGAGGCGACGGCGCGGCCGCCGCGCTCTCGACTGCGGAGCCCAGCCCCGCCGAGCCCGCCCCGGAGCCTGCCCCGGCCACCCGTGGCGCCGAGCCACAGGCGCTTGCTCCGGGCGGCAACGGGGCCGCCGCCCGCTCGGCCGTGACGCCGGGGGGTGGGCGGATCAAGGCTTCGCCCCTCGCGCGCAGGATCGCGCGGGAGCGGGGCGTCGACCTGGCGGCACTCGCCGGGACGGGCCCGGACGGGCGGATCGTGGCCGAGGACGTCGAGACGGCGCCGGTCGCGGGAGCCCCGGCACCGACTGCGGCCCCGGTCTCGGTCGACGAGGTAGAGGTCGTCGGGCTCACCTCCACACGCAAGACGATCGCGCGCAGGCTCACGGAGGCATGGGCGGCGCCCGTCTTCCAGCTCGGCGTCTCGATCGACATGACCGAGGCGCTGCACCTGCGCGAGCAACTGGTCGCCCGGCTTGCGGAGGGTGACGTGAAGCCGACCGTGAACGATCTTCTGACCCGATTCGTCGGCGTCGCCCTCGTCCGGAACCGCGCCGTCAACGCCACGTTCACGGGAGACGAGATCCACCGCCACGCGAGCGCCCACGTCGGCATTGCGGTGGCGGCCCCGAACGGGCTCGTCGTACCGGTCGTCCGCGACGCCGACCGGCGCAGCGTGCAGGAGATCGCCCGCACGCGCGCCGACCTGGTCGGCCGGGCGCGCGACGGCAAGCTGACCCGGGACGACCTGGACGGTGGCACGTTCACGATCTCGAACCTGGGCATGTTCGGCGTGGACGAGTTCGTCGCCGTGCTCAACCCGCCCCAGGTCGCGATCCTCGCAGTCGGAGCCGTGAAGCCGACGCCCGTCGTCGTCGAGGGCGAGGTCGACGTGGCACCGATGATGCACGCGACCCTCACCTGTGACCACCGTGCCATCGACGGCGCCGACGGCGCGGAGTTCCTGCGCACGCTCGTCGCGCTCGTCGAGCAGCCGGCGCTCGCGTTGTAGGCCGCGGACGTGGCGGTCGTCGTTCGCAGAGGCGGGGCGCAGGACGTCCGGTTCCTGCGCGACATGCTCCACCACGCGTACTACTGGAAGGAGCGCCAACCCGATGCCGGGCCGGGCCCCGTGCAGCTCTACGTCAAGGCGTGGGGGCGGCCCGGTGATACCGCCGTGATCGCGCTCGTCGACGGGTTCCCGGTCGGAGCGGCATGGTTTCGCCTCTTCAGGCAGGGCGCGCCCGGGTACGGGTTCGTCGACGAGCAGACCCCGGAGCTCGCCGTGGCAGTCGTGCCGAGCGCCCGCCGTGAGGGGGTCGGCAGCGCCCTCCTGGCGGCCCTCCTCGAGCATGCCCGCAGCGACGGCTACGGCGGCATCAGCCTCAGTGTCGATCGTCACAACAAGGGGGCGATCGCGCTCTACGAGCACTACGGCTTCCGTCAGGTCGAGGAGACCGCCGACTCATTGACGCTGCGGGCAGGGCTCGCGTGACTACGATCGTGACCACGGCCAACGACGAAAGGTTGAACCGGAATGGATTGTGACGTCGCCGTCCTCGGAGGAGGCCCGGCGGGATACACGGCCGCGATTCGCGCGGCCCAGCTCGGCGGCAAGGTCGTGTGCATCGAGCAGGAGCCCGAGCTCGGTGGCACGTGCCTTCGCGTGGGCTGCATTCCCACCAAGGCGTGGGTCCAGACGGCGCACGCTCTCCACGACGCTCGCGAGACGTTTGCGAAGCTCGGTGTCGGCGTCTCCGAGCCGCAGCTCGACTTCCTCCAGGCGGCCGCCTGGAAGGACGGCGTCGTCGAGCAGATGACCGGGGGCGTGGCGGGGTTGCTGAAGGCGAACGGTGTCGAGTGGGTGCGCGGCAAGGGGCGCTTCACGAGCCCCACGACGATCGCGGTCGAGGGCGCCGAGGGCGTGACCTGTAAGAGCGCGATCGTGGCGACGGGCTCGTACCCGATGCGCCCTCCGATCCCCGGGCTCGACTCGGCTCGCTGCGTCGACTCCACGGGGCTGCTGTCGCAGACCGAGGTTCCGCGCCGGCTCGTCGTGCTCGGCGGCGGCATCATCGGCTGCGAGTTCGCGTCGATCTTCGCGCACTTCGGGAGCGAGGTGACCATCGTCGAGATGCTCCCGACGCTGATTCCGCAGGAGGATGCGGATGCGGCGAAGGAGCTGCGCAAGGCCTTCAAGCGCCGCGGCATAGCGGTCGAGCTCGAAAAGCAGTGCACGGGCGTCGAGGACACCGGTGACCACCTCGTCGTGCGCTACGGCGACGGCGAGTCGGTCGAGGCCGACCTGATGCTCGTGTCGGTCGGCCGGGCGCCGCTCGTCCAGGGTCTCGGCCTCGACGAGATCGGGATCCCGACCGACCCACGCTCGGGCATCGCGACCGACGACCACATGCGCACCGCAATCCCGACGATCTTCGCGGCCGGAGACGTTGCCGGACGCTGGCAGCTCGCCCACACCGCGTTCCGCGAGGGCGAGATCGCGGCCGAGAACGCCATGGGTCACGATTCCGCGCTCGGGAGCCCTGCCGTCCCGCGGCTGATCTACACAGACCCGGAGATCGCCGGCGTCGGCCTGACCGAGGCGCAGGCGCGCGAGCGCTACGGCGACGACGTCGCGGTGGGAGTATTTCCCTGGTCGGCGAACGCCCGCGCGGTGATGTCGGGCACCACGACGGGCTGGGTGAAGTCGATCCACGAGACGACCTACGGTGAGCTCCTCGGACTCGTCATCGTCGGGCCGCACGCGACCGACCTGATCGAGGCCGGCGTCGTCGCGATCGACGCCGAGGCGACGGTCGAGACCGTCGCCGACGGCATCGCGCCGCACCCGACGCTCTCGGAGGCGATCAAGGAAGCAGGGCTCGTCGCCCTCGGCCGGGCCATCCACCTCCCACCGAAGCGGCGCTGATGGCCCGCTCCGACAACTCCCGTCGCAATGCCCTCGCGATGTCGATCGGCTGGTGGTACCTGAGGCGGCTGATCCGCAAGCGCGGCACCGCCGCCGTTGCCGGGTTCGTCGCGGGGGAGGGCCTCTCGTTCGCGACGAGGCCCCGCAACCGGCATCCGCTCCGCTGGCTTCTCGTCGCCGGCCTCGCCGTCGGCGGCGCGCTCTACTGGTGGCGCAGGCGGCAGGGTGGGGGCGACGACTGGGGCGACTGGGAGCCGGTCCCGCCCGTCTCGCCGCTGCCCGCCGAGCCCGCCCCGAGCCCGGAACCGGCCCCGGAGCCCGTCGCCACGTGAGTGACGGCGCGCGGTTCGTCCGGCCGTCGCTCGAGCAGATCCCGCCCGCAGACCCGATCCCGCGGCTTCCCGGCGGGGTTGCGTCGCTCGGGCTCAACGAGGGCCTGAGCGGCCCGTTTCCCTCGGCTCTCACGGCAATCGCGGCGGCGACGCCGGGGCTCAACCGCTACCCGGAGCGTGGCTCGGCGGAACTCGTCCGCGCTCTCGCGGCCCGGCACGCCGTGCCGGAGGCACAGGTCGTCGTGGCGGCGGGCGCCGACGCGTTGATCGGCTACGTCTGCCAGGCAGTACTCGCGGAGGGAGACGAGGTCGTCGTGCCATGGCCGTCGTTCCCCAGCTTCGTGCGCGACCCGCAGAAGCGCGATGCGGTGCCGGTGCTGGTGCCGCTCGATGCAGGTCGTGTCGACCCGGCGGCGGTCAGAGCGGCCGTCACCTCACGCACGCGACTCCTCTTCGTCGCGACGCCGAACAACCCCACCGGGCGCACGATCCCGCGTGACGACCTCGGCTCGCTCGTCGAGAGCCTCCCGGAGCACGTGCTGCCGGTGATCGACGAGGCGTACTTCGACTACCTCGATCCCGGGGATCGGGTCGACTCCGTGGCCGACTTCGTTCTCGCGGGAAGGGACGTTCTCGTCCTGCGGACGTTCTCGAAGCTCTACGGGCTCGCAGGCCTGCGGGTCGGCTACGGGGTCGGGCCGGCAGCCGTCGTCGCCGCGATGCGCAAGGTGCAACGAGGCTACGACGTCGGTGCGCTGGCGCAGGTGGCGGCGCTCGCGAGCCTCGAGGACGCTGCCGAGGTCGAGCGGAGGCGGGCTGCGAACCGCGCCGCGATCGACGCCCTGACCGCGTTGCTGCGAGCGCGGGGCCTCGAGCCCCATCCCGGCAGCGCGACGAACTTCGTGCTCGTGGACGTCGGCGTGGACGCCGACGAGCTCGCGGCAACCCTGCTCGGTGGTCGCGTCAGCGTGCAGTCGGGCGTGCCCTTCGGGGCGCCCGGCTCCCTGCGCATCGGCGCGGGCTCGGCGGCCGACCTGGCGCTCCTCGACGGCGCGCTCGCGGGTGCCGGATTCGGCCTCACTCGGTTCAGCGCGGGTTAACGCACGAAAAGGCAGGGGGTTGCAGCCGGGGCCTCCGCTATCCTGCCTGTGGGCGCACGGCGCCTCTTTTCGTATGAGGACGACACTCAAAAGAGGCGTGGGCCGGGGACATGGAGGCAACGGCAACGGCAAGATGCAGTTGCCGCCGGGGCCGATCGAGCCCGTCACGATCTACCGGCAGCCCGAGCCGCCGCGCCGCAGCAAGGGGCGCCTGGCCCTCGGCATCCTGGGCTGGCTGGCCACCGTGATCCTCGTCTGTGCTGCCGGGGTCGCGGGCGGTGCCTACCTCTATCTCCACGAGACCGTCGCGGCCGTCGCCCCGAAGAGCGCCGATGTGAAGATCACCGCGAAGCGGCTCGATCTCCCGATCGCCGGCGAGCCGGCGACGGCGCTCGTGATCGGGTACGACCACCGGGCGAACGAGACGAAGGGAACGCCGTCGCGGTCGGACACCCTGATGCTGATCCGTGCCAACCCGAAGAACCAGACGATCTCGCTCCTCTCGTTCCCGCGTGACCTCCGCGCCGAGATCGTCTGCCCCGGGAAGCCGACGTACACCACCAAGATCAACGCCGCCTACGCCGAGTGCGGGTCGCGAGGCACCCTCGAGACGATACGGAACCTCACGGGCGTCCCGGTCAACTACCTGATCACCGTCAACTTCCGCGGCTTCACGCAGGTCGTGGACAAGCTCGGCGGCATGTGGATGGACGTCGACCGCCGCTACCTCAACACGCACAGCGGCCCGACCGGATACGCGACGATCAACCTGCAGCCGGGCTACCAGAAGCTGACCGGCTCCCAGGCGCTCGACTACGTGCGGTTCCGCCACACCGACAGCGACCTCTACCGGAACGCCCGCCAGCAGGGATTCGTCCGCGCCCTCAAGGATCAGATCCGCACGAACTTCTCGCTCACGAAGCTGCCGAGCGTGATCAAGGCGCTGACGAGCAACATCGAGGTCGCCCAGGGTGGGGGCAGCAACGTGAGCGCGCAGACGGTGCTGTCCTACGCCGTGCTCGCGTACTCGCTGCCGCCGGGTCACGTCTTCCAGTCGCGGATCGAGGGGCTCGAGGGCTACTCCGACCTGACGACGTCGCAGGAGAACATCGCCGCGGCCGTCCGTGAGTGGGCGAACCCGGACGTCGAGTCGCCGAAGAAGGCCACCGCGGTCGCGCTCGGAGAGAAGGTCAAGGTGAAGGCGCCGCCGGCCCAGCAGACCAGCGTCACCGTGCTCAACGGCAACGGCGTCACCGGCTCGGCGTCGAACGCGAGCTACCTGCTCGGGCAGCGCGGCTACCCGATCCTGACGCCGCCCAACGGCATTCCCGCCAATGCGCCCACCTTTACGTACTTCCGGACGAAGATCTACTTCGACCCGCACCAGAAGGGCGCCAAGGAGGCGGCCCGTAAGGTCGCGGGCCTCTTCGGCTCCGCCGACGTCCAGAAGGCAACGCCTGCGATCAAGGCACTCGCGAACGACGCCATGCTGACGGCCGTCGTGGGGCAGACGTTCCACGGCACGCTCGCGGCCGCCCCGGTCGACGAGACGCCGAAGCGGCAGCCGGCGAACGTGGTGCCCGGTGCCTCGGCGTCGCTCGACCTCCTCCGCCAGCGCCAGTCGAAGGTCGACTTCCCGCTGATGGTGCCGACGGTGCTCGAGCGGTCGTCCTGGATCGATCGCGAGCGACCGATCCGCCTGTACCGGTTCGACGACAAGGACAAGCACAAGACGGTGCGGCTCACCTACAAGATGGGCTCGAACGACTACTGGGGAGTCCAGGAGTCGAACTGGGCAGACGCTCCCGTGCTCGGGAGCCGGAACTTCACACGCAACATCGGCGGCCGCAGCTACGAGCTGTTCTACAACGGGCCTAACCTGCACATGGTCGTGCTGAACCGCAAGGGCTCGACGTACTGGGTCGTCAACACGCTGCTCGACCGCTTGTCGAACGAGACGATGCTCGCGATCGCCAAGGGCCTGCGCCCGATCGCCAAGGTTCACTCGTAGGCGCGACCCGCGCTGCCGCAGCCCGCTACCCTCCGAGCGTCGTGAGCGCCTCGCCTTCACGCGTCGCCGTCTTCGGGGCCGGGTACGTCGGCCTCGTCACCGGCGCCTGCTTCGCGGAGCTCGGCCACTCGGTCGTCGTCCGCGACGTGATCCCCGAGCGAGTCGCAGCCCTGCAACGTGGAGAGGTGCCGATCTACGAGCCGGGCCTCGAGGAGCTGATCGCGCGGAACGCCGGCCGCCTCAGGTTCACCGATCACGTCGCCGAGGCGATCGACGGTGCCGACTTCGTCTACATCGCGGTCGGCACGCCGCCGACCTACTCCGGCGATGCCGATCTCTCCGCGGTCTGGACGGTGATCGACGAGCTGCCCGCGATCGAACGGCGCTGCGTCGTCGTGATGAAGAGCACGGTCCCGGTCGGAACCGGCCGCAGGGTGCGCCAGCGCCTGGACGAGCGAGGCCTGAGCCGGGTCGGGTACTCCTCCAACCCCGAGTTCACGGCCGAGGGCACCGCGGTCGCCGACTTCCTCCGGCCCGACCGGATCGTCGTGGGCGCCTTCCGCGGCGAGGACGGAGATGCCGTCGCAGCGTTGCACACGGGCATCGAAGGCCCCATCGTCCGTTGCGACGTCGCCTCGGCCGAGATGATCAAGCTCGCCGCCAACGCCGCGCTGATGACGCGCATCTCGTTCATCAACGAGATCGCGAACGTCTGCGAGGCGACAGGGGCCGATGTCGTGCGCGTCGCCGAGGGCATCGGCCTCGACCGCCGGATCGGCCCGAGCTTCCTCAGGGCGGGGATCGGGTTCGGCGGCTCGTGTTTCCCCAAGGACTCCCTCGCCCTGAAGCAGTTGGCAGCAAACTCGGGCTACCACTTCCAGCTGCTCAACGCCGTGATCGAGGTGAACGAGCTCCAGAAGCGCCGCGTGATCGGCAAGCTTCACAGCCACCTGGGGCCCCTGCGGAACAGGACCGTGGCCCTGCTCGGGCTCGCGTTCAAGCCGAACACCGACGACATGCGGGAGGCGCCGAGCCTCGTGCTCGCCGGCCGGCTGCTCGCGGAGGGCGCCGAGGTGCGGGCGTGGGACCCGATCGTCGACGGCCGGGACCTGCACGGCGTCGAGATCGCGGACTCCCCCGAGGCGGCCGCAGCCGGCGCCGATGCGGTCGTGATCGTGACCGAGTGGCCTCAGCTCGCCGAGGTCGACTGGGCCGCGGTCGGCGAGACGATGCGCACGCGCGTGCTGATCGACGGTCGCAACATGCTCGACCCGGGGCCGCTGCGCGAGGCCGGGTTCACGGTCGAGGGGATCGGGCGCGCCGCCGAGCCCGCGGGGACGTGATGGAAGCCATCGTTCTCGCAGGGGGCAAGGCCGAGCGCATGGGCTCTGCCACGGCCGGCCGCCCGAAGTCGCTCGTCGAGGTCGGCGGGAAGCCGCTGCTCGCCTGGCAGATCGGGCGGCTGCAGAGGGCGGGCGTCGACCGCGTGGTCGTCAGCTGCTCGGCCGGGCAGGAGCCCGACTTCCAGGCGGGCCTCGGCGGCCTCGGCGTCGAGATCGTGTGCGCGGGAGAGACGCAGCGGCTCGGCCGGGGAGGCGCGATTCGCTTCGCGGCGGCATCCCGGCGCGAGGGCGGCCACGTGCTCGCGATGAACGGCGACGAGCTCGTCGACGTCGACTTCACGGCGCTGCTCGAGCAGCACCGGGCGACCAGGGCTGCCGCAACCGTCACCGTGGCCCAGCCTCCGTCCCAGTTCGGTCAGGTCGACCTCACCGACGACGACGTCGTGACCGGCTTCCACGAGGTCTCGCGGGTGCCCTACTGGGTCAACTGCGGCGTCTACGTCCTCTCCTCGGACGTGATCGCGCGGTTCCCCGAGAAGGGCGACCACGAGACGACGATCTTTCCCGAGCTCGCAGCCGAGGGCTCGCTCCGCGCGTACCGGCACACGGGGCTCTGGCTCACCGTGAACACGCCGAAGGAGCTCCGACGGGCCGACGAGCACGTGACGCAGCACCCGGAGTGGCTCTCATGAGCTCGCCGTTCGCGTTCACCCCACGGCACATCGAGAAGCCCTGGGGTTACGAGCTGATCTGGGCCGAGTCGGAGGACTACGTCGGCAAGGTGCTGTTCGTCCGGGCCGGCCAGGCGCTCAGCCTCCAGTACCACGAGCAGAAGGACGAATCCTGGCTCGTCCAGAGCGGCCGCGCGTCGCTCGAGCTGGGGCGCCTCGGCGAGGAGCTGACAACGATCGAGATCTCGCCGGGCGATGCGTTTCGCTACAGGCCGGGCACCGTCCACCGCGTCACCGCCATCGAGGACGCGACGATCCTCGAGGTCTCGACACCACACCTGGAAGACGTCGTCAGGCTCGACGACCGCTACGGCCGGCCCGAGCGCGACGCCTGAGGGTGGCTAGACTCGGTCTCGTTCACCACTGAAAGCGAGACTCCAGCATGGCTACGACTCAAAGACACAATGTGAAGGACCTCGCCCTCGCTGCCGAGGGCGTACGCAGGATCGAGTGGGCAGACCGGCAGATGCCCGTCCTCGCGGCCATCCGCGAGCGCTTCGAGCGCGAGAGGCCGCTCGAGGGCTACCGCGTCTCCGCCTGCCTGCACGTCACGACCGAGACTGCGAACCTGATGCGCACCCTGAAGGCCGGCGGCGCCGATGTCGTCCTGTGCGCGTCGAACCCGCTTTCGACGCAGGACGACGTCGCTGCGGCGCTCGTCGATGCCTACGGCATCGGCACGTTCGCGATCAAGGGCGAGGACAACGACACGTACTACCAGCACCTCGAGGCGGCGATCGATCACCGCCCGCACATCACGATGGACGACGGCGCCGACGTGATCGGCATTCTCCACTCGGCCCGCCGTGAGCAGCTCGGCGACGTGATCGCCGGCACCGAGGAGACGACGACCGGGGTCATCCGCCTGCGGGCGCTCGAGGCCGACGGCAAGCTCGGCTTCCCCGTCGTGGCGGTCAACGAGGCGCGCACGAAGCACCTGTTCGACAACCGCTACGGCACCGGCCAGTCGACGCTCGACGGAATCATCCGGGCGACCAACGTCCTCCTCGCGGGGCGCGTCTTCGTCGTCGCGGGCTACGGCTGGTGCGGCCGGGGTGTCGCGATGCGGGCGAAGGGAATGGGCGCCCACGTGATCGTGACGGAGGTCGATCCGATGCCGGCGATCGAGGCCGTGATGGACGGTTTCCAGGTGATGCCGATGATCGAGGCGGCGAAGGTCGCGGACATCATCGTCACCGCCACGGGCGACAAGTCCGTCGTCGCCAAGCAGCACTTCGATGTGATCAAGGACGGCGCGATCGTCGCCAACACGGGTCACTTCAACGTCGAGATCGAGATCGGCGCGCTCCGGGCGATGGCTACCGAGACGCGGGTGGCGCGGGAGTTCGTCGAGGAGTTCACGTTCGCGGACGGTCGCAAGGTCTACCTGCTCGCCGAGGGACGGCTCGTCAACCTTTCCGCCGCGGAGGGCCACCCGGCCCAGGTGATGGACATGTCGTTCGCGAACCAGGCGCTGTCGGCCGAGTACATCGTCGAGAACTCCGCCGAGCTCGAGCGCAAGGTGTACGTCGTGCCGAAGGAGATCGATGACGAGATCGCGCGGCTCAAGCTCGCGACGATGGGCATCTCGATCGACCAGCTCACGGAGGAGCAGGCGAGGTACCTTGCCTCGTGGGACGAAGGCACGTAGCACCGGAGGTGCCCGGCGCCACCCTCCGAGACCTCGACCCGGAGCGGATCCTCCGGCTCGAGCACGACGCGGTCGTCGTCCTCGACCAGCGGCGCCTTCCCGACGAGGTGGTCGAGCTCCGCTGCCGTGACGCGGCGGAGCTCGCCGAGGCGATCAGGGCACTCGCAGTGCGCGGCGCGCCGGCGATCGGCGTCGCCGCCGCGTACGGGCTGGCGCTCGCCTCCGTGCAGGGTCAGGACGTCGACGACGCATACGAGGTGCTCGCCGCGTCGCGGCCCACGGCCGTCAACCTGCGCTGGGCGCTCGACGAGATGCGGGCCGACCCGACTCCCGAACGCGCGCGGCGCATCCACGAGGACGAGGTCGCCCGCTGCGTAACGATGGGTGCCCACGCCGCGACGCTCGTGCCCGCGGCCGCGCGGATCCTGACCCACTGCAACGCCGGCGGCCTCGCGACCGGAGGGTACGGGTCGGCAGTCGGAGCGATTCGTGCAGCGGCGGAGCGGGGAGGGGTGGCCAACGTGTGGGTGGACGAGACCCGGCCGCTGCTCCAGGGAGCGCGCCTGACCGCCTTCGAGCTCGAGGCGCTCGGAATCCTCCATGCCGTGATCGTCGACTCCGCCGCAGCGTCCCGCATGGCCGCGGGTGAGGTGGACATCGTGATCACCGGTGCCGATCGCATCGCGGCAAATGGTGATACGGCGAACAAGATCGGCACCTACGGGCTCGCCGTCCTCGCCCGTCATCACGACATCCCGTTCCTGATCGTGGCCCCGACCTCGACGATCGACCCGACCGCGGCGACCGGTGCCGCGATCCCGATCGAGGAGCGCGACGGGTCCGAGGTGACGGTGCGTTTCGCAGCCTGCAACCCGGCGTTCGACGTCACACCCGCAGAGCTGATCACGGCGATCGTGACCGAGGAGGGCATTCATCGCCCCCCGTACGCCGGCTCGCTGCCGGGGCCGGTGGGCTCACGGTGATCCTCGACGAAGTCGATCCGGAATCCCGCGCGATCCTCGAGCAGCACGGCTTCGAGGCGCCGGTGTTCGAGCGGCTCCGGTCGGCCCTCCGCGACGGCTCGCTGGCCGAGCGGGGAAACGTCGTGCGCGGCGTCGTGGAGCCGCCGCGCCCGTCCGATCTGACCCAGCTGCCCGCGCCCGGCGAGCCGGGGCTCGAGGAGGCGCTGGCGGCGGGCACGGAGGCGTTGCGGGACGGCACGATCGCGATGGTCGTGCTGGCCGGCGGGATGGCTACGCGGTTCGGCGGCGGCGTCAAGGCGGTCGCCGAGGCGGTCGACGGGCGGAGCTTCCTCGACATCAAGCTCCGCGAGACGGAGCGGCTCGGCCGCAACCTCGGCGTCGAGATACCCGTTGCCCTGATGACGAGCTTCGCGACCGATGCCGTCGTCCGTGAGCACGTCTCCGAGCGAGGGCTCGGCCGGCCGCTGTGGTTCTGCCAGAGCGCCGCGCCGCGGCTGCGACCCGACGGCAGCGTGTTCGTCGGAGCGGATGGGAAGGCCTCGCTTTACGGGCCGGGCCACGGAGACGTGCTCTTTGCCCTCCGCACCTCCGGCACGCTCGCCGAGCTCGAGCGCCGCGGCGTGCGCTCGATCGTCGTCTCGAACGTCGACAACCTGGGTGCGCGCCTCGACCCCGTGGTCGTCGGCATGCACGTCCTCGCCGGGACACCACTCACGGTCGAGGTCGTCGCCAAGGGGAACGACACCGGCGGCGCGCCGGCCCGTGTCGACGGGCGGCCGCAGCTGCTCGAGGCGATGCGCTTTCCGCACGGGTTCGACCAGTCACGGATCCCGGTGTTCAACACGAACACCTCGCTGATCGGAGTCGAGGCGCTGAGCGGCTCCGTCGATCTCACCTGGCTCGTCGTGGAGAAGAGCGTCGAGGATCAGAGGGTGGTGCAGTTCGAGCGGCTGTACCACGAGCTCTCGGCGTGGGTGCCGACGACGTTCCTCGTCGTTCCCCGGCATGGCGCCACGAGCCGATTTCTGCCCGTCAAGGAGCCCGCGGATCTGGCCGGAGTGCAGCCGCTCCTGCGCAAGATGCTCGCGTCACCACCTGCGGGCCTCTAGCTCTCAACCGCTCCGACAACCTGCGGACCGAGGCTGACGTTCCCGTTCGTGTTCAGCAGAACCTGGTCGAACGCACCGTAGCCGGTTGTCGTGGTCGGGTCCTTCGTGTCGTAGATCAGGACGTTCGGCGCACTCAGCGACGCCAATCCGCACACGCGGAATCCGCCGCCGGCACTGATGTACGTGCCCGTCGCCAGCGTCACCTGGGGGTCGGCGGAAGCGGCAGTGCCGCGGAGGATCGCCTTGTTCGCCGCGTGCGCGGCCGCAGTGGTGCCGAGGTACCCACGGGTGAAGGTCAGCGTGGTCGTGAGTGTCTTTCCGCTACCCGAGGTTGAGACGCCCGTGACGAGTAACGTCTCGCTCTCGCGGTCGTTTCCGAACCCTGCGCAGACCCGTCTCGAACCCGGCACGAAGCCGGCACGGATCGTGCTCTAGCGTCGAGAGATGGCTCTGCTCGACCTCGTCCTTCCTCGCCGTTGTGGCGTCTGCGGCCGTGTCGGCGCGTCGCTCTGCGGTGCGTGCCTCGCCCGTCTCGTCCGCAGCGTGCCGCCCTGGTGCGAGCGCTGCGGTGCTCCCGGCCCGTGGCCCGTCCGCCGCTGCGCGGAGTGCGCCGGCCGGCGGCTGGCGTTCGCGTCGGCGCGGGCGGCGCTCGTCTACGACGACGGCGCCCGCTCGCTCGTCGCGTCGTGGAAGGAGCGGGGCAGGCGCGACCTCGCGGCTGTTGCCGCCGGGCTCGTCGTCGAGTCCGTCCCGCCGCCTGCCGTGGACGTGGTCACGTTCGTCCCCGGCGACCGCGACCGGCAGCTGGCCCGGGGCCACATGCCGGCGCACGCACTCGCGGAGGAGCTCTCCGCTGCGTGGTCGATCCCGCTTGGAGCGCTCCTGCGGCGCCGGCCGGGGATCGACCGCCAGCGGGGTCTCCCGCGGGTCGCGCGGCGTCGGAACGTGGCGCAGGCGTTCACGCCGCGCGTGTCGTCGCCCGCCCGGGTCTGCCTCGTCGACGACGTCTACACGACCGGCTCGACGGTGACGGCGTGCGCTTCGGCTCTCCGACGGGCGGGCGCCTGCACGGTCGAGGTCGTGTGTCTGGCGCGAGCGGTGCGGTAGTAGGATGAGGGTGAGCACATACGACGGAGGGAGATGGAGGATCGCCATGCAACTCAAGCTCACCGCCCGTCACGACAACCCGAGCGAGGCCACGCGGAAGTACGCCGAGGCGAAGCTGTCGAAGCTCGACCGGCGCCTTCACGACCTGACGCTGGTCGAGGTGACGTTCTCTCGCGAGCACAACCCGTCGATCGCGGACGACCACACCGTCGATGCGGTCGTGCACGCCAAGGGGCCGAACCTCGTCGCCCGGGAGTCGGCGCCGACCTACGAGGTTGCGATAGACCGGCTCGTGGACAAGCTCGAGCGGCAGGTGGAGCGCTATCGCGACAAGCGCACCGTCGAGACGCGCCGGCGCTCGCAGAGCGAGGCCTCGGCGGCGCCCCCCGTCGAGGAGCTCGTCGACCTGCGGCCAGAGGAGCGCCCGGCGTAGAGGCGGCGTTCTAGGTCGCGGCGAGCGCGGTTGCGCAGCGAATCAGACCGAGATGGCTGTAGGCCTGCGGATGGTTCCCGAGCCCGCGCTCGGTGAACGGGTCGTACTGCTCGGGGAGCAGCCCGGTTGGGCCGGCCGTCTCGAGCATCTGCTGGAACAGCTCCTCGGCATCGCCACGCCGCCCGGTGCGGAGGTAGGCCTCGATCAGCCACGCGGTGCAGATGTGGAATCCGCCCTCCTTTCCCGGAAGCCCGTCGTCCCAGCGGTAGCGGTAGACGACGGCGCCACTGCGTAGCTCGGCTTCGACCTTGAGCACCGTGGCGAGGAAGCGCGGATCGTCGTCCGGCACGAGGCCCGAGAGGCCGACCCAGAGAGACGACGCGTCGATCTCCTCGTCGTCGTATGCGACGGAGTAGGCGCCTGCCGCCTCGTTCCAGCCGTGCTCGAGCACGTTGGACGAAATGCAATCGCGCAGCTCGACCCAGTCGGGCCGGGCCGGCTCGCCCCGCAGCGCCTGCACCTGGAGCGCCCGATCGACCGTCAGCCAGCACATCACCTTGGAGTAGACGTGATGGCGTGGTGGCAGCCGCGCCTCCCAGATGCCATGGTCCGGCTCGTGCCAGCGGCGCTCGACGGCCTGCACCATCGCCTCGACGATCGTCCAGTGCTCGTCGCGTACGGACCCGCCGGCCCTTGCCACGGCCGCCACCAGGTCGGCGATCGGCCCGAACACGTCGAGCTGGATCTGCCGGTTCGCCGCGTTGCCGACGCGAACGGGCCGAGAGCCTGCGTAGCCGGGCAGGGTCTCGATCACGGCCTCCGGGCCGAGCTCCATGCCCTCGAGCGTGTAGAGCGGGTGCAGGCGCTCGGGGTGGCCACCGGTGCGGGCGACGCAGCCGTCGACCCACTCGAGCAGCGCCTCCGCCTCGGCCAGCGAGCCGAGGTCGACGAGGGCGTGCGCCGACATCGCGGCGTCGCGGAGCCAGCAGTACCGGTAGTCCCAGTTGCGCACGCCTCCCAGCTCCTCCGGAAGCGACGTCGTCGCTGCGGCGAGGATCGAGCCGGTCGCTACATGGCAGAGCCCGCGCAGCGTCAGGGCGCTCCGCGCGACCTCCCTGGTTGCGATCTCCGGGAGGCGGAGGCTCGCCGCCCAGTCGGCCCACGGCCGCTCGGCCTGCGACTGGCGCTCGTCAATCGCGCCGGGATGCGGGTCGAGGTTGTGCGAGTCGAAGCGCAGCTCGACGGGCACGCGGCCTCCGGCGGCGGCGAGGTCGACCACGGCGCAAGCGGTGTCGTGACCGCCGTCGTCGAAGATGTCCCACTCGACGCCGGGTGCAAACAGGGTGATCGGCTCGTTGTAGCCCAGGACGAGCAGCCCGTCACCGAGCGGTTGCAGCCTGATTGGCACCTGGCCGAACTCCGGCCGCGGCGCGAACTCGAGCTGTGCGACGGCGCTGCCGGTCAGCACCCGCACGAGGGTCGAGCCGCCGGCCGGCGATCCGTCGGCCGGCGGCGGCGCATCCCCGTTCGGAACGGGGCCTTCCAGCCAGTCGGTCACGGTCACTCCCGACCAGCGGGTCTCGACGGTCATCGTGCCCGGCCGGTAGCGCTGGCCGAGCGGCAAGCCCTGACGTTCCGGAGTCACGGAGAAATACCCCGCGCGGGAGCCGCCGAGAATGTCGGCGAAGATGGCCGCCGAGTCCGGCCGCGGGTGGCACAGCCAGGTGACGTTGGCGTCCGGCGCGAGAAGCGCGACCGTTGACCCGTTCGAGAGCATCGAGTGCCGCTCGATCGGCACGGCGTGGTCGCCGTAGAGCCAGTGTCTGCGCAGCTCGAGCACGAGGCCGAGCACCCGAACCGCGTCGATCGGCTCGTCGACACGGAACGCCGCCAGGGTTTCACCGGGCCCGATCTTGACGCCGACGTCAGGCCCGTGGAGCTGCGCGAACGCGTTCTCGTCCGTAACGTCGTCCCCGAGAAAGAGGACGGCGCTCGCGGACGCCTGCATGCGCAGCGAGGTGACGGCGGCACCCTTGTCGGTCGAGAGCAGCGAGAGCTCCATGACCTCCTTGCCGTTCGTGACGTAGATGTCCGGCCAGGTTGCAGGCCCGGTACGGACCGCCTCGAGGGCGCGCTCACCGACGCCCTGGTCGACCCCGCGGACGTGGACGGCGACGCTCACGGGCTTGGTTTCGAGCCGGACGCCGGGGTGGTCGCGCGCGATCGCCGTCAGCTCTGCGAGGAGCCGCCCGTGCAGGTCGTGCTGCTCGGGTGCGAGGCGCTGGATGAAGCCGAGGTCGAACTCGGAGCCATGGCTGCCGACGAGGTGTACCTCGCTCGGGAGGCGCGACAGTGTCGCGAGGTCGCGGAGCGCTCGCCCGGAGATGACGGCGACGACGGTCTGCGGAAGGGCCGCCAGCGCCCGCACCGCAGCGACCGCCTCGGGCAACGGCCCGGCGGCGCTCGGGTCGTCGACGAGCGGTGCGAGCGTTCCGTCGTAGTCGCAGCCGATCAGCAGCTGCGGGACGCGCGCGATGCCGGCGAGCGCAGCGCGCAGCTCGGCGTCGAGCCCACCACTCTGTGTCTCGTCAATCGCACTCACCACCATTCACGATAAGGATGCCCACCCGGGTCAGGGCCGGAACCGCCGCAGCCGGTCAGCACCGCGTCCTCAGGGGCTGATGCAGACGGCGCAGGCGAAATTCGCGGTTTTGCCGGCACCCCAGGCGAGCCCGTGGGTGTCCATCGTCGCCACGACCGGCGCCTTGGCGGTCCCCTTCAGAACGAGCGTGTCATGCCCGGTCGGGACGTGGAGGAAGTGGACGGTGTTGCCGAGCGCGTACAGGATGGTGCCCTCGGCGAAGTCGGTCATCACGGCGCCGGCGGGCAGGGTCACCGTCTTCGAGCCGGTCGGGGTGCGGACCTCCACGCTGCTCGGCAGCTGGGCGACGAGCCCGAGCGGTGCCAGGGCAATCGCCTTCACGGAGCCTGCCGGGTACGGCACCGTCCAGGCCACGGAGCCGTTCTTCCTCAGCATCACGACCTCGCCCGTATCGAGGAGCAGCGCGACGACCGCTCCGGCCGGGCCGTTGCCGGCCGTGACGGCCGCCACTCTGGCCGGCTCGGTGCGCTTGAAGATCGCGGCCCCGTTCACGCCGAGGAGGACCACCTCCTTGCCGGCTCCGTACGGGATCCCGAGGCCTGCGGTCGAGTCGCCGATCACGAACGGCGGGGTCGTGAGCTCGACGTCCTGCTCCACGAAGCGGAGCTGCTTCGGGGTCTTCTGGGTCGTCGTCGCCGTCATCAGCTGCCAGTCGCGAAGGTTGCCGCCGTTGAACCGCACCCAGAGCGCGCGGTTCCCGCTGACCCCGAGCGCCGAGATGCCGGCGCCGGTGCTACCAAGATTCGTGCAGGGGCCCGGCTTGCCGAAGCGCCAGATACCCTTGGTGGCGGTGTTCCAGATCTCGACGTGATCGCAGTCCTGCTTCGAGCGGCCCACCGCGAAGGCGTACCACTCGTGGTTGAGCGCGACGAGATGCACCTGACCGGCGCGGACGGCGGTGCGCCCCGGCGCCTGCAGCGCGAGCGCGCCGGTGGCTGCCACGAGCGCGGCGATGCATCCCAGAGGGAGGAGCCAGGCGGGGCGGCGTGAGGCTCGCATGTGCCGCAGGGTAGTCCGGCTGTGTGAAGAATCAGTCAAGGCGCGAGGGTCTCACGGTACGCTCTCACTCAGCATGTCTGCAACCGAATTCGGCAAATTCGAGAAGGTCCTTCGCTTCGGCGAAGGGCGGCGCGTCAAGCGCCTCAAGCAGCAGGCGGACTACATCGCGACGCTCGAGCCGGATTTCCAGGCGCTTTCGGACGACGAGCTGCGGGGGAAGACGGCGGAATTCCGTGAGCGCCTCGCGGCCGGCGAATCACTCGATGAGTTGTTGTTCGAGGCGTTCGCCGCCGTGCGCGAGGCGCGCTGGCGCGAGTCGCAGCAGCGGATGTTCGACGTCCAGATGATGGGCGGCATCGTCCTCCACGAGGGCGACATCGCCGAGATGAAGACCGGTGAGGGCAAGACCTTCGTCGCGTCGACAGCGCTGTACCTCAACGCGCTTCCCGCCACCGGCGTCCACCTCGTGACCGTGAACGACTACCTCGCCAAGCGCGACGCCGAGTGGAACCGCGGTGTGTTCGAGCGCCTCGGCATGACCGTCGGCTTCATCCAGAACATGATGCCGTTCGACATTCGCAAGCTGGCGTACGAGGCCGACGTCACCTACGGCACCAACTCCGAGTTCGGGTTCGACTACCTCCGCGACAACATGGCGGTGTCGCTCGACAACATCGTCCAGCGCAGTCACGCCTACGCGATCGTGGACGAGGTCGACTCCATCCTGATCGACGAGGCCCGCACGCCGCTGATCATCTCCGGCGAGCCCGAGACGGCAGCGAGCACGTATGTCGATTTCGCGCGGATCGCGAAGGAGCTTCGTGGCGAGCCGACGACGCGCAAGGCCGCGAAGGGCGAGGACGAGACCGAGCTCTCGGGCGCCGACTACATCTACGACGAGAAGCACAAGACGGTGTCACCCGCGCAGAGCGCCCTCGACGCCGTCGAGCGCGCCCTCGGGATCGAGAACCTCTACGACGCGCGCCACGTGCAGCTCGTCAACCACCTCGGCCAGGCCCTGAAGGCGGAGTCGCTCTACAAGCGCGACATCGACTACGTGATCGAAGACGGCGAGGTGAAGATCGTCGATGAGTACACGGGCCGGATCATGGAGGGACGCCGCTGGAGCGAGGGCCTGCACCAGGCGATCGAGGCCAAGGAGGGCGTGAAGATCCAGGAGGAGAACGTCACCCTCGCGACGATCACGCTCCAGAACTACTTCCGGCTGTACGAGAAGCTCGGCGGCATGACCGGGACGGCGAAGACGGAGGAGAAGGAGTTCGTCGAGATCTACAACCTGCACGTGGTCGAGATCCCGACCAACGTCCCCGTCACCCGGCTCGACGAGAACGACTACATCTTCAAGACCAAGGACGCCAAGTGGCACGCCGTCGCCGAGGACCTCGTCGAGCGGCACGAGAAGGGCCAGCCGGTGCTCGTCGGCACGATCGCGGTCGAGACGTCCGAGTACCTCTCCGAGCTGCTGACGCGGCGCGGGATCCCGCACAACGTGCTCAACGCGAAGGAGCACGAGCGCGAGAGCGAGATCATCGTCGACGCGGGCCTGAAGGGCGCCGTCACGATCGCCACGAACATGGCCGGCCGCGGCGTCGACATCAAGATCGACGACGAGGTGCGATCGCTCGGCGGGCTCTACGTGCTCGGGACGGAGCGGCACGAGTCCCGCCGCATCGACAACCAGCTGCGCGGCCGCTCCGGCCGCCAGGGAGACCCGGGGGAGACCCGGTTCTACCTCTCCGCGCAGGACGACCTCGTGCGGCTGTTCGCGGGCGACCGCATCCACGGGATCATGGAGCGCTTCAAGATCCCGGAGGATCAGCCGATGGAGGCCTCGATCCTCTCGCGCCAGATCGAAGGTGCCCAGAAGAAGGTCGAGGAGCAGAACTTCGTCGCCCGCAAGAACGTCCTCAAGTACGACGACGTGATGAACACCCAGCGCATGGTGATCTACGAGCAGCGCCGCAGCATCCTCAACGGCGACGATACCTCCGACGAGATCCGCGAGTGGATCGCCGAGGTGATCGGCGTGAACGTGCAGCTCATGACCGAGGCCGACGCTGCCGAGGACTGGGATCTCGACAGCCTCGTCGCGCAGATGACGGCGCTCTACGGCAGCGACATCACGGTCGAGGAGCTACGCGAGGAGGTCGGCCTCTCTCGCGAGTCGCTCATTCAGGAGTACACCGAGGATGCGCTCGACGCGTACAACGATCGTGAGGCCGGCTTCGGGCCCGAGCTGATGCGCGAGATCGAGCGATTCGTGATCCTCCAGGTCGTCGACACGCGCTGGCGCGAGCATCTCGAGTCGATGGACTACCTGCGCGAGGGCGTGCATCTCCGGGCGATGGCCCAGAAGGACCCGCTCGTCGAGTACCGCGGCGAGGGTCACCTGATGTTCGAGGAGCTGAGCAAGCTCATTCGCGAGGAGGTCGTCGCGACGCTGTTCCACGTCGAGGTGCAGGTCGACGAGGCCCAGGAGGCGCTGCAACCGGCCGAGGCGCCCCAGGCGCTCTCCTACGAGCACGAGACGTCGGCAGGCGCCGATGTGATCGCGGCCGCCGGTGGCCTCGCGCCCGTGGCGACCGCCGTCGCCCCCGTCCAGCAGACGGTCGTCAAGGACGAGGCGCGCGACATCGGCCGCAACGATCCGTGCTGGTGCGGCTCGGGTAAGAAGTTCAAGCGCTGTCACGGGGCGTAGGCGTAGCGCCCGGAGCGCGTCTCGTCGTCGAGGCGGTGCTCGCCGTCCTCGGCCTGCTCGTCTTCGTCGTCCTCGCGCGTGCGTTCGTCCGCGGAGGTCAGATCGTCGCGTTCGACGACAACGTCGCCCGCTGGGTAGCGCACGGCGTCCCTTCGAGCATCCAGTGGGTCGCTCGGATCTTCACCTGGCTCGGGGGCGCCGTCGGGACGGCGGTCGTGACGGGGAGCGCCGTCGTCGTCCTCTGGCGTGCGTCACGCCACACCGACGCGGTGTTCGTGGCGGGGGCGGTGATCGGGATCACCGTGCTGGTGGCCGTTCTGAAGGCCGTCTACGAGCGGGCCCGGCCCGACCTCGGCAGCCCGATCGCCTTGCCGCATTCGTACTCCTTCCCGAGCGGCCACGCGGCCACGGCGGTCGTGCTGAACGGCGCTCTCGGGCTGCTCGCCGCCGAGCGGGCGCGCTCCCCCCTCCGGGCTGCCGCCTGGATCGCCGGCTCCGCGGTGCTGGCCCTCGCGATCGGGGCGAGCCGGGTCCTCCTCGACGTGCACTTCGTCAGCGACGTCGTGGCGGGATTCGCCGTCGGTCTCGCCTGGCTCTGTTGTTGTGCGATCGTCCGGGAGCTGATGCCGGCAGCCCGGCGCGAAGGCCCGACGACCGGTTGAAGCCGGTCATCCTCCGTTGCCGCAGCTACGATCGCTGCGTGGCCGACCAGGAGAACCAACCTCTCGCGCAGCTGCTCGAGGAGCTCGGAGCCCAGCTCGACTGGGTTCGTGAGTACCTTTGACCCCGTTCAGCTGACGGCCCGCCAGACAGAGCTCGAAGCCGCGATGGGCGCACCCGGATTCTGGGACGACCAGCAGCAGGCGGCGCGCATCTCCACGGAGCACTCCCGCGTCACGAGGCGGCTCGACCGCTACGAGCGGCTGAACGGCGAGGTCGAGGAGGCCCGCGAGCTCTTCGAGCTCGACCCGTCGCTCGAGGACGAGCTGCGCACGCAGCTCGCTCCGGTCTCGGCCGAGCTCTCCCGACTCCAGGAGGACGCTCTCTTCGACGGCAAGTACGACCCCGGTGACGCCGTCGTCTCGATCAACGCCGGCACCGGCGGCACGGACGCCCAGGATTGGGCCGAGATGATGCTGCGGATGTACCTCCGCTGGTCGTCCGACCGTGGCTACCAGACCGATCTCGTCGAGGCGAGCCCCGGGGAGGAGGCGGGGCTCAAGTCGGCGACGATGACGGTCAAGGGCGAGAACGCGTACGGCGCGTACAAGGCCGAGCGCGGCGTCCACCGGCTCGTGCGCCAGTCGCCCTTCGACTCGGCTCACCGGCGCCACACCGCCTTCGCGCAGGTCGTCGTCGCGCCGCTCCTGCCCGACGACGAGGACGTCGAGATCGACGAGGGAGATCTCCGCATCGACACCTACAGGGCGAGCGGCGCCGGCGGCCAGCACGTGAACAAGACCGACTCCGCGGTGCGGATCACCCACCTGCCGACGGGGATCGTCGTCCAGTGCCAGAACGAGCGCTCCCAGACGTCGAACAAGGCGACCGCGATGCGGATCCTCAAGTCGCGACTCGCGGAGCTCCAGGAGGAGCAGCGCGAGGAGGAGATCGCCCGCGAGCGCGGCGCCACGCAGGACATCGGCTTCGGAAGTCAAATCCGCTCCTACGTGCTGCATCCGTATCAGATGGTGAAGGACCACCGCACGGATTTCGAGGCGGGGAACGCTCAGGGGGTGCTCGACGGCAACCTCGACGGGTTCGTGCGCGCCTACCTGCTAGCCAAGGCCGCGGGGAAGGTCGTCTAGATCGTGTCCGCTACACTGGGCCGACAATCCGACCCGGAGCGGCCATCAGGGCCTGCTTCCCTCGATCCGGTGCAGGACGACGACCCTCAGCTGACAACCCCTACGGCGCTCGCCGAGCCATCGCCCGCATACGCGGACGTCGTCGACGGTGCAACCGGGGCTGCGGGCGGCGGTGCTTCGATGATCGTGCTCGAGGATGTGCGCAAGGTCTACGAGCCGAACGTGACCGCGCTCGACGGTGTCTCGTTCGTGATCGACAAGGGCGAGTTCGTGTTCGTCGTCGGCGCCTCCGGATCGGGCAAGTCGACGATCATCCGGCTGCTCCTGAAGGAGCTCGAGCCGACCTCCGGCCGCATCCTCGTGGGCGGCCGTGACCTGGGACGGCTGAAGCAGTCGAAGGTTCCCATGTTGCGCCGGAACGTCGGCTGTGTCTTCCAGGACTTCAAGCTGCTGCCGAACCGCACCGCCTCCGAGAACGTCGCCTACGCCCTTCGCGTGCAGGGTGAGCCGACCGCGTCGATCCGTCGCAAGGTGCCGGAGGTCCTCAACCTGGTCGGGCTCGCCCACAAGATGAGCTCGAAGCCGGAGGAGCTCTCGGGCGGCGAGCAGCAGCGCGTCTCGATCGCGCGCGCCGTCGTCAACCACCCGCCGCTCCTGATCTGCGACGAGCCGACGGGCAACCTCGATCCCGACACGTCCGTCGGCATCATGCAGCTCCTCCACCGGATCAACACCGCCGGCACGACGATCCTGATGGTCACCCACGACCGCGAGATGGTCGACAAGATGCGCAAACGGGTGATCGCGCTCGACCAGGGCAAGTTGATGCGCGACGAGCGGCGTGGGGGATACGAGACCGAGTGACCCGCTTCAAGCTCGTCTTCTCCGAGGCCGTCCGCTCGATCGGCGCGAACCTCTCGACGTCGATCGCGGCCACGATGACCGTGCTGATCGGGATGTTCCTGCTGGGGCTGTTCATCGCCCTCGGCACCTGGGTCGTCTCCTGGTCGGACCACGTCAAGTCCGAGCTCCAGATCAAGGTCTACTTCGTCGACGACGTCACCCCGAAGCAGGTCAATGCAGTGTCGAGCTACCTCCGCACCGACAGTCGGATCGGCGAGTATCACTTCGTCTCGAAGGGTGATGCTCTCAAGTACGCGAGGAAGCACTACCCCAAGCAGCTGACGGAGAACCTCGCGTCCAACCCGTTCCCGGCCTCGTTCCAGATCACGCCGTTGCGGGCCGAGAACCTGAAGGCGATCTCGGCCGATCTGAGGAAGCAGAAGTTCACCGGGGTCGACACGATCAAGGACGGGCAGCAGCTCTCCAAGCGGATCCTCAGCGTCGCCCGCGTCATCGAGCTCGTCTTCCTCATCGCGGTCCTCGTGCTCCTCGGTGCGTCGGTGCTGCTGATCGCGAACACGATCCGCCTCTCGATCTTCGCGCGCCGGCGGGAGATCGAGGTCATGAAGCTCGTCGGTGCGACGAACTGGTTCATCCGCGGGCCGTTCATGGTCGAGGGGCTTCTGTGCGGCCTCGGTG
>Ga0302322_100000135_pt1 | contig 48655 bp, 41 predicted proteins | sample Fen_T0_2_FD_203757 | JGI IMG/M metagenome (GOLD analysis project Ga0302322, IMG submission 203757) | Peat permafrost microbial communities from Stordalen Mire near Abisko, Sweden - Fen_T0_2 | ecosystem: Environmental > Terrestrial > Soil > Wetlands > Permafrost | place: Sweden: Abisko...
CCCGTACACCTCGATGTGCTCCTCCATGTAGCTCTCGAAGGCGTCCATCTGGGCCTCGAAGTTCTCCTCCCCTCCGACCTCGCGCATGTGCGTCGTCGAGAAGTTCGTGTGCATTCCGGAGCCGTTCCAGTCGAGCTCGGCGCCGAGGGGCTTGCAGTGCCAGTTGACGTCGACGCCGTAGCGCTCGCAGAGGCGGAGCAGGAGATAGCGGGCGATCCACATCTCGTCCGCAGCTCGCCTCGAGCCCTTGCCGAAGATCTGGAACTCCCACTGGCCCTTCGCGACCTCGGCGTTGATGCCCTCGTGGTTGATTCCCGCATCGAGGCAGAGATCGAGATGGGCCTCGACGATCTCGCGGGCGACGGAGCCGACGTTCCGGTGACCGACGCCGGTGTAGTACTCGCCCTGCGGCGCCGGAAAGCCGCCTGCGGCCGGGAATCCGAGCGGGGCACCCTCCACGTAGAAGAAGTACTCCTGCTCGAAGCCGAACCAGGTGCCCGGGTCGTCGGGAATGGTCGCGCGGCTGTTGCTCGGGTGCGGCGTCCCGTCGGGCAGGAGCACCTCGCACATCACGAGCGCGCCGTTCTTCCGCGCGGGGTCGGGGAAGAGCGCGACCGGCTGCAGGACGCAGTCGGAGTCGCTGCCGTCCGCCTGCCGGGTCGAGCTGCCGTCGAAGCCCCAGAGGGGAAGGTCCTCGAGTTCCGGGAACCTGTCGAACTCCACGATCTTGGTCTTGCCCCGAAGGTTCGGGACGGGCTCGTAGCCGTCGAGCCAGATGTATTCGAGCTTGAACTTCGTCATCGGATCATCCTCCCGGTCCACAAAAAAAGCCTCAGCGCTCACCAGGGAGCTCTGAGGCATCGTCGCCGTGCGGAGGAGCCGTCGTCGGCCCCGCCGGGAGGAACTGTAGAGGCGATCGCCCCCCTCGCGCAAGAGCAACGTGAGCGGGGCTCGTGTAGCGTTCCGCGCGAAGTGCCAGCCTCGGTCTGACAGCAGGCAACACCCCCCGGTGGTCGTCGACTCCCGCGCGCCAGCCTGCTCTCCGTCCTCGCCGTGATCCGAGACCGACTGGAGCCCTTCGATGCACCGCCTTTCCGCAACAACCGTGTGGTATGCCAACGAGGCAGCCGCCTCGTTCCTCGGCATGCTCGCGTTCACCGTGACGGCCGTCTACTACGTCACCGAAGTGGGGATGAGCCCGCTTCAGCTCGTCCTCGTCGGCACGTTGATGGAGGTGTCGATCTTCGTCTTCGAGGTTCCGACCGGCGTCGCCGCCGACACGTACTCGCGGCGCCTCTCGATCGTCGTCGGCACGTTCGTGATGGGTATCGCAGTGACGCTGTTCGGTGCCTTCGGCGAGGTGTGGCCCATCCTCGCCGCGAACGCGCTGTGGGGGTTCGGCTACACCTTCACGAGCGGCGCTTTCGATGCCTGGCTCGCCGACGAGCTCGGCCCGGAGCGCCTCGCCGGCGTCTACCTGCGCGGAGCTCAGCTCGGCCGTCTCGCAGCGCTCGCCGGGATCGGTACGAGCGTCGCCCTGGCGGTCGTCGACCTGCGCCTCCCGATCGTCGCCGCCGGCGGCGGAACGATCCTGCTCGCTCTCCTTCTCGCGTCGACGATGCCCGAGACGGGGTTTGCACCGCTGCCGCGCGAGGAGTGCGGCTCGTTCGCGCAGATGGGCCACACGGGCAGGGAGGGGGCACGGCTCGTCCGGGCCCGCCCGGCGCTCCTCGCCATCCTCGGGATCGCCGCGTTCGGCGGAATGTGGAGCGAGGGCTTCGACCGGCTCTGGCAGGCGCACTTCATCCGAGACATCGGCCTGCCGTCGCTCGGCGGCCTCGAACCCGTCGTCTGGTTCGGCGTCTTCGGCGCGGGCACGATCCTGCTCTCGATCGCCGTCGCGCACCCGCTCGGGAAGCGGCTCGAGCGCGTAGGGCTCGAGCGGCTGGCCACGGCGCTGTTCTGGCTCGATGCCTCCCTCCTCGTCAGCGCGCTCGTCTTCGGCCTCGCAGGGCGGTTCTGGCTCGCGCTCGTCTCGTACTTCGCGGTCGGGCTCGCGCGAAACGTCGCGGGGCCGATCTTCCAGACCTGGCTCAATCGGAACATCGAGGAGTCGGGTGTGCGGGCGACCGTTCTCTCGATCACGAGCCAGGCCGACGCGGTCGGCCAGTGGGCCGGCGGCCCGGCGATCGGGCTCGTCGGCAACGCATTCTCGATCCGGGCGGCGCTCTCGGTGGGCGCGCTCTGCGTGGCCCCGGCCCTCGGTCTCTACCGCCGTGCGGCCCGCCATCACGGCGAGGTGTCGGTACTGGACGCACTCGCGGACGGCGGGCCGGCCGACGGCGAAACGGCACCCGGATCGCCCGGAACCGGGGTGTGAGAGGATACGGGTGGCACGGCACCCTGATAGGCTGGCAAGGCTGATTTTCGAGGCAACGGGGCCTCAGGCGCTGTTCGCGCCTGGGGCTTTTTCGTTCTCAAAGGAGGAGTAGCAATGGCTAGACCACGCAGCAGCGCCGCAGCCGCGACGAGGCGGCCGGCGCAGGTCCAGAGCAAGGATCGGGCGACGTCGAGCGTCGCAGCGCGGCGTGCGGTGCTCAAGCGCATCAAGGACGAGGGCGTCGAGCACGTGCTCTTCTGGTTCACCGATCTCGAGGGCCATCTCAAGTCGTTTGCGATCACGCCCAACGAGATGCAGGGCGCGCTCGACGACGGGATGGGATTCGACGGCTCGTCGATCACCGGGTTCAACCGGATCGAGGAGTCGGACATGGTCGCGATCCCCGATCCGGCGACGTTCGAGATCATGCCGCGGCCGGTCGACGATCACGGCCACGAGCTCGGCTCGAAGGTCGGGCGCATGATCTGCGACGTCGTCAAGCCGGACGGCACACCCTACGAGGGTGATCCGCGCTACATCCTCAAGCTGGCCATCGAGCGGATGAAGAAGCTCGGCTTCGACACGTTCAACGTCGGCCCGGAGCTCGAGTACTTCCTCTTCGAGGACGACAAGGGCACCGAGACGATCGACGAGGGCGGGTACTTCGCGATGACCGTGCAGGACGCGGCGACCGAGGTGCGCAACGACACGATCGCGGCGCTCGAGTCCGTCGGGATCCAGATCGAGTACCACCACCACGAGGTGGCGCCCTCGCAGCACGAGATCGACATGCGCTACGACGATGCCCTCGCGATGGCGGACAAGACGATGACCTACAGGATCGTCGTCAAGGAGGTCGCCGCCTGGCACGGCTACTACGCGACCTTCATGCCCAAGCCGCTGTTCGGTGAGAACGGATCGGGCATGCACACCCACATGTCGCTCTTCAAGGGCGGGCGGAACCAGTTCTTCGACGCGAAGGACCCGAATCACCTGTCGGACACGGCGAAGTCGTTCATCGCCGGCCTGCTCGTGCATGCCCGGGAGCTCTCGGCCGTGCTGGCCCAGTGGGTCAACTCCTACAAGCGGCTCGTGCCCGGCTACGAGGCCCCCGTGTACGTGGCCTGGTCGCAGCGCAACCGCTCGGCCCTGATCCGGATCCCGCTCTACAAGCCGGGCTCGGAGCAGGCGACGAGGGCCGAGATCCGCTGTCCCGATCCGGCGTGCAACCCGTACCTCGCCTTCGCAGCGCTGCTCCACGCGGGCCTCGAGGGGATCGAGCAGGGCTACAAGCTGCCTGCAGAGATGACGACGAACCTCTACCGCCTGTCGGACGAGGAGCGGCTCGAGCAGGGCGTCGAGGCGCTGCCCGGGTCGCTCGGCGAGGCGATCGAGGCCTTCGCCGCCTCGGAGCTGTTGCAGAAGGCGCTGGGAGAGCACATCTTCCCGCGTTACGTCGAGCTCAAGCGCAACGAATGGGACGAGTACCGCACCCAGGTATCCCAGTGGGAGCTCGACCGCTACCTCGCAGCGCTCTGAGTCGGACGACGGCAGGATCCCGGTTTCGAGTGGGATCCTGCCGTCGCTCGGCGCCTTTACACGTTCCGACTGGACATCGTCCGCCGGATGGCGCATCATCGTCGGTGCAGGCGCAGCCGCAAGGCGAGCGGCGCGCTTGTGTCTGACGGCCGATCGCGGGTCCCCGGTGTGGGGCCCGTGGTCGTTGTGGGCACAGTGGCCGCGGTGACAGGCTCCGGCCTGTCGTCCAGGCTCCGTCCGTGCCTAGGCGGGCTTAGCGCCCATTGCCCAGATCGTGACGATGTACGCGGCGAGCATGACCACCGAGATGAAGAGGCTCGCGCGCACGAGGCCCGTGCGACCGTTGCGCAGGCGACGCACGCCGATGCCTCCGAGGATGAGCGCGATCAGCAGTAGCACGAAGCCGGCGTCGGCCGTCATGAACCCGATCCCGACCCAGGTCGGAGCGTCCGACCCGTCCAGCTGCTCCTTCGACGCGATCCACTGGGCAGCGAGGCGCATGACGACGAACGCCGGCAGGCAGACCGTGACCAGCGTCATGTAGCCGATTCGCAGCAGCCGGCCGTCGCCGCGCGCAACGAGCGCGGACGTCGTCGTCACGAGGAGGCCGCCCACGAGCACCATCGCCCCGAGGACGTGCAGGAACAACGGCAGGGTCCAGCTGTCGGGACGGATCGAGGCGAGCATCAGGCGCCCGGCTTCCAGATCATGTCGACGAGGATCAGCAGGATCGCGACGGTCGCGATCGTGTGGAGCAGCAGCCCCTTCTGCGTCCGTGCGAGCTCCGCGAGCCTGGCGTCGGGCTCGGTCTGCCCCGCGGCGACGAGCTCCTTCGCGCGGTTCACGCAGGGGGCGAACTCCGGGTCGGAGCGCCTACCCGTCTCCGTACCCACCGCCCACAGGATGATCGCAGCGATCACCCAGCCGTTCCAGACCTCCACGCCGTCGAGCGCGATCGCGAGCCAGATGCCGAAGATGACCACCCCGAGCGAGCCCACGATCACGACGACGCTGCCGACCGGCAACAGCCGCGCTGCCGCGACCACCTGCTCGGGACGGTCGGTGCGGCGGATCGCGACGATCGCGACCCAGAAGAGGACGATCGCCGCCGTCAGCGCGAACCCGCTCAGCAGATGGAGTGCGAGCAGCCAGTCGTTCAGGCTCATGGCGCCGAACAATAAGAGGTCAGCTGCCCGGTTTCCAGACCATCAACGCGACGACGGCGACGACCGCCACGAGCATCGATGCGTTCAGGGCGAGGTTCACCGGATCGCGCAGGCGGTGCGCGAGGCGCTCGTTTGGTGCGTCACCGTCCGCGGCGAGCCGCTCGGCCAGCTCGCGTGTCGTCCGATCCTGCCGGCCGGCCACGGCGCCGACGACGAGCATCCACGCGATCAGGACGAATGTGACCGTGAGCCAGGTCTGCGAGAGGGCGAAGCCGAGCCGCTGGGCGAGCCAGAAGCCCGCTGCGATCGCGAGCACGAGCCCGCCGGCGACGACGGGCACTACGGGCCGCACCGCGCGCAGGAGGAGCGCGATCTCGGACGGCCGTTGGCGTCGCATCGCTGCGAGCCGGAGCACCGCTGCAGCGATCGAGCCGCCGACGAAGAGCAGCACGCCGGCGAGATGCAGGAACAGGATGCCGTCCTCGCTCATCCGCTCCGACGATAGCCTGACGGCGTGCTCACCGTTCTCCGCATCGTCCACCTGCTCTCGGCCACGGTCTGGGTCGGCGGCACCGTCGCGCTCGTCTTCGTCGGCGTGCCGGCAATCCGGCGCCTCGAGGGCGAGGCTCGGGCGACCGCGATGCGCGCGCTCGGGCGGCGCTGGCGGCCGCTCGGCTGGAGCGCGATGGGCATCGCGATTCTCTCGGGCCTGTGGCTGACCGACCTCCACGGAGGCTTCCACTCGCAGGTCCTGTCGACCGACTTCGATCGCACGCTGATCCTCAAGTCGGTGCTCGTCGCACTCCTCGTCGTCGGCGCCCTGATCCACGACTACGTGCTCGGGCCGCGGCTGCAGCGCGAGTTGCGGGCCGGTGAGCCGCAGGCACCGACGACCCGGCGACGCCTCGTCTGGGTCGGATGGTTCAACTTCTCCCTCACGATCGCCGTGCCGATCCTCGGTGCCGTCGTCCTCACGTACCTGGACTAGAGGTTCGAGATGAGCGATGCCGCCCGCCACCTCGCCCTCCTCACGCGCACGACCGAGGTCGTCAACTCCTCGCTCGACCTGCAGGAGGTGATGGAGGCGATCGCGCACGAGGTTGCGGCGGCCCTCGAGACCGACTCGGCGTACGTCTATCTCTACGACGAGCGTGCGGACGAGCTGGTGCTGCGGGCGACGCACGGAACGAGCGTCGCCACCGCCACGAGGGTCCCCCGCATGCGCCGGGGCGAGGGCATCACGGGCGCCGCCGCAGCCGACCGGGCGCCGGTGATGATCGCGGCCGACGCCCATCTCGACCCGCGCTTCAAGTCGTTCCCCAACCTGCCCGAGGACGACTACGCCTCGATCCTCGCCGTCCCGATCCTCGCGCGGGAGAAGCTCGAGGGCGCGCTCAACGTGCGGACGCGCAAGCCGCGCGCGTTCACGCAGGCGGAGGTCGACCTGCTGATGACGATCGCCGGCCAGGTCGCCCAGTCGATCGAGCACGCGAAGCTGTACGCGCAGGCACAGCGGCGCGTGCACGAGCTCGAGGCTCTGGCCCGGATCTCCGAGGCCGTCTCCGAGTCGCTCTACCTGGAGGAGTCCCTCGAGGCGATCGTCCAGACGACGGTCGAGTCGACCCACGCCACCGGCGCTGCGATCGTGCTCGAGGACGGACGCATCGCCTGGCCCGAAGGGCGGGCCGGCGGCCACGCTGTGCGGTTGCCGCTGCGCTGGCGCGGACGTACGATCGGCGAGCTCGTCGTCGATCGCGACACGCCGTTCTCCGACGACGATCGCCAGCTGCTCGAGGCGATCGCGAGCCAGGCGGCCGTTGCCCTCGAGCACGGCCGGATGGCGCTCCGCGGCGTGCTCGCCCAGGAGATCCACCATCGGGTCAAGAACAACCTGCAGACCGTCGCGTCGTTGCTGCGCCTGCAGGCGCGCTCCGCGAACGTGGATCCACAGAAGGCGCTCGGCGACTCGGTCAACCGGATCCTCGCGATCGCGGCCGTGCACGAGGTCCTCACCGAGCACCGCGAGGACGACGTCGAGCTCGACGAGCTGATCGACCGGCTGCGCGCGATGCTCGTGCAAGGGCTCGTCGTCGGTAAGGAGGTCACCTCGACGCTGGAGCCCGTGTGGCTCGCGGGCCAGCGGGCGACCTCGCTCGCGCTCGTGTTCAGCGAGCTGTTCGGGAATGCCCTCGAGCACGGTGGGCGGTCGATCTCCGTTAGTCTGACCGGGCACGACGGTGATGTCGTGCTCGCGATCGCCGATGACGGCGACGGCATGCAGGCCGCGGTGGACAACACCGGCCTCTCCATCGTTCGTGCGCTCGTTCGTGACGAGCTCGGCGGTGAGCTGACGCTCGTGGACGACCACGGACTGCGGGCCGAAGTCAGGTTCCCGGCGCGCACGGAAGGAAAGGACGACGATGCGAATCCTCATCGCTGAAGACGAGACGATCATCAGGCTCGACCTGCGAGAGCTGTTGGAGAAGGCCGGCTTCGAGGTCTGTGCCGAGGCAAAGGACGGCGAGGAGGCGGTGACGCTCGCGCGCACCGTCGAGCCCGACCTGGCCCTGCTCGACGTCAAGATGCCGAAGCTCGACGGGATCGACGCGGCGCGACGGATCCTCGAGGAGCGCCCGATCCCGATCGTGATGGTGACCGCGTACGGCGAGGAGGAGCTCGTGTCGCGCGCCGTCGAGGCAGGCGTGTTCGGCTATCTCGTGAAGCCGTTCCGCGAGAGCGACCTGGTGCCCGCGATCGCAACCGCGCGGGCCCGCCACGACGAGCTGGCGGCCCTTCGCGAGGAGGCCGACTCGCTCTCCGAGGCGCTCGCGGCGCGCAAGGCGATCGAGCGTGCGAAGGGTCTGCTGATGGAGCGCGAGGGCCTCAGCGAGCAGGACGCGTTCGCACGGCTGCGCAAGGCGAGCCAGATCTCGGGTCGGCCACTCAAGGTCGTCGCCGACGCGCTGATCGCGACGCTCGACGTCAAGGCGTGAGAGCCGGGGAGAGGCCTCGGCCTCTCCCCGGGACCTTTCACCGGGCCGACAGCAGCTGCTCCTCCTGCCGCCGGCGCAGGCCACGGCGGCCGAGCCAGATCAGCAGGGCGAGCAGCGCGAACGGTCCGATCACCACGAGCGCGTAGAGGACGATTGTCGCCTCGGCGGCGAGGATCTGCCCTGCCCGGTGGACCGAGTTGTCCCAGCGAGTCGGGACGGGCGGGACGACCGCCGACTGCGGCGTCTGCAGCGTCAGCTGGATCGTCGCGTACCGCGCCTCGGCGTTGACCTGCGACCGCGAGACGCGCACCTGCGCGAGCTCGCTGCGCGCGGCGGCGCGGCGGGCCTCGAGCGTGGCCCGGGTCTGGGCGTCGAGATCGGTTCCGGCGAGGCGGGCCGAGAGGCGTGCGATCTGCTCGCGAAGCGCCGTCTCGCGCTTCGTCAGATCGTCGACCTGGCCCTGCAGGTCGTCGATCTGGACCTGTTGCGACACGATCTTGCCGAGTCCCGAGAGGCGGACGATCGCGTCCTGTACGTTCGCGGTCGGCACCTTCAGGGTGAGTGACGAAACCCCGGTGTCCGAGGTCGCGTACGAGACCGTGACGAGATAGCCGCCGAGATCACGAGTGATCTGCTGGGCCTGCTGGGTCGCGGCGGAGAGAGCATCGACGTTCTTCACGGACAGCGTCAGCTGGGCCGAGTAGCGCTGGGCCCGGCCCGGGGTCGGTGCGGGGAGGGCGGAGTCGGAGGCCCCCGCACCCACGACGCCGGCCTTGAGCTGAGGCGTAGGCGCCCGCGTCGTCGCCGCCGGTGTCGTGCTCGTCGCGGCCGGGGGCTGGCCGACGCTCTCACGCGCGACGGGCGCGACCTGCGGCGGGGAGCCAGCGTCGAGCAGGCCGACGACCCCGGCCGCTCCCAGCAGCACGACCGCCGTCGCGGGCACCGCGACGAGGGCGAAGCGCCTCGGAGAGAGGCGCGACAGCCTGGCAAAGGGGGACGGGCGGCGCGCCGGCTCCGCGGCCGCGAGCGCCCGCACACGGTCGCGCAGCGTGTCGGTGGCGGCGGGCCGATTGGCCTGCAGCTCGGTGATCAGCTCAGCGGAGGTCATCGTTCCTCACCTTCTCTTCGAGTTTTGCGAGCGCCCGGCTGAGCCGAGTGGACACGGCCGTCGGGCTGATGCCGAGCACGCGGGCGGTCTGCTCGCCGTCGAGCTCGATCACGATCCGGAGGGCGAGCACCTCGCGCTCGCCGGCGCTGAGGCCGGCGAGGGCGGTCTGGAGCCCGGGCGAGAGCCCCTCCACGAAATTGGCCTCCTGCGCCTCGGGCTGAGCCGCCGCCTGCTCGCGGCGGCGCCGACGCGACTCGGCGCGGAACCAGTCGAGCGCGGTCGAGCGGGCGATTCCGAGCAGCCAGGTGCGCGCGCTGCCGCGGCGGGGGTCGAACCGCGACCACTGCCGGAGGGCTTTCTCGAACGTGGCGCCGGCGAGGTCGTCGGCGAGGGGCCGGTCACGGGTCAGGTAGAGCAGGTAACCGAAGACGTCGTCGAGGTGCCGCTCGGCGGCGTCGGCGAACGTCGGCGGCGCGGTCGTCGTTTGCGTCAGGGGACGGGTCAGTGTCATTGCCTCCACGCCCCTTCTACGCCACCGGGTGGCTGGTACGTCACATCGAACCTCGTGCCACTTTGGCACGAGGTTCGATGTGACGGTCAGGAGGGAGCGCCGGGCTGCGTCGCCCCGCCCGGCGGCCGCGTCCCGCTGGGCGCCCGTCCGTTCGGGAGCCTCAGCCCGCCCGGCGGTGCGCCCGGGATGCCGTCGTTTGGCACGCTTCCGGTCGGGGGCGCGCCGAAGGGCCTGCCGGCTCCACCGGGGCCGCCCGGCCCGCCCATCCCGCCGTTCGCGAGCCCGGGATAGGTGAAGGCGGCGAGGCAGACGAGCGTTGCGAGACCGGCGAGGGTGAGCGTGAAGGGCAGCCGGCTGAGCAGCCAGGCTCCGAGCAGCGCCACCGCGGCGAGCGCGGGCAGGTAGAAGCGGACGACGTGGATCGTGAGGCCGTGGTTCGCGCTCTGGCCGACGGTCCATGTGTAGGCCGCGTAGAGACCGAAGATCCCGAGCCAGCAGGCGGCGAGGGCGGCGCCGACCGCGGCATCGCGCCTTCGAGCCGGGCGATCCGAGACCTCGAGCCCACTTCGGAAGCTCCGGGCGGCACGAACCGCGATCCAGCCGACCGCGGCGAGGCCGAGCAGCAGGAACGGCATCGAGCGCACGAGGTGGTACGGCATGTGCTGGAGGTTCGGCCAGACCGCGGAGAGGCTGAAGGTGATCTCGCCCGAGGCATAGCCCGTCTCGAGGACGCCGCCGTAGTAGTGCAGGTCGAAAGCGGCGACGAGGGCCACGAGCAGCCCGACCGAGCCGAGCCACCAGGCGAGCGCCCGCAGCGGCAACGCGGCCGCGCGCCGCGCCAGCGTCACCGCGACGATGGCGACGAGCAGGACGATCACGTTCGTGTAGCGGATGGAGACGGCGCTCTCCAACGCGAGGAAGCCGAGCAGGCCGACGAGGATTCGCCGACGGGCCGTCGCGTCGGTGGCGAGCATCGTCCAGAGCAGAGAGCCGGTTCCGGCGGCGATGAGCGATGCGTCCGTGAAGGTCGGCATCGTCGCCCGCCACGCGAACACGAGCGCGGCGCCCGACGCGCAGTAGAGCACGACGGCCCACGTCCCTCCCCAGCGCCCGAGCCAGCGCCGGCCTCCGGCATAGAGGCCGAGCGCGCCGAGCGTGCCGTAGAAGAGCGGCGCCACGCGCAGGATGCCGAGCAGCTGGAACGGGGCGGCGAAGAACGGATAGCCGGGGTTCTTCTCGCTGATCCAGGAGCCGTTCGGCAGGTGGACCCACTGCATGATCGAGCCGAGCTGGGTCGCGAGCGCCTGGTACTGCGCGTTCGAGAGGGTGAGGTGGCCGTGGGTCAGCGCCACGATCGAGGCGCGGTAGGCGAAGTCGTCCGGCTCGAGCAGCTGGGCCGACCGCGTCAGGACGGCCACGCAGAGAGTGGCGACCGCGGCGAAGGCGACCGCGATCTCCGGCGAGGGCAGGTGGCGTCGTGCTGCTTCGGGGAGCGGGGTCGCGGTGGTTGTCATGCCCTCAACGTAGAACGCGCTCCTGGGACGTGGCTGTGAAGTGGCTGACGAAGGCCTACGACCCCGAGCCGGCCAGGATCTCGTACGACCGCAGGCGTGCCGCGTGGTCGTGGATCGCCGCGACGGCCATGATCTCGTCCACGCCGGTGCGCACGACGAACTGCTCGATCCCGTCGCGCACGGTTGCGGGAGAGCCGACCACGGAGCACGCGAGCATCGCCGACACCTGTGCCTTCTCGGCGGGTGCCCAGTACGCCTCGATGTCGTCGATCGGCGGCGGGTAGGCGCCGGCGATGCCGCGGAAGCGGTTCGTGAACGACTGCTGTGGCGTCGTGAAGAGCCGTCGGGCCTCGTCGTCGGTGTCCGCCGCGAACACGTTCAGCCCGGCCATGGCGTACGGCTGCGAGAGCTGCGCCGAGGGACGGAACTCGCGCCGGTAGAGGTCGAGCGCCGCCTGCAGGTCCTGCGGCGCGAAGTGGGACGCGAAGGCGTAGGGGAGTCCGAGCAGCGCCGCGAGCCGGGCGCCGAACGTGCTCGAGCCGAGGATCCAGAGCGGTACCTCGAGCCCCGCGCCGGGCACGGCCCGGATCGGCTGGCCGGGCTGAGCGGGCGCGAAGAGCGCCTGCAGGCTCTGCACGTCGTGCGGGAACTCGTCGGGGGCCTGCGGGTCGCGGCGCAGGGCACGGGCGGTGAGCCGGTCGGTTCCGGGGGCGCGCCCGAGCCCGAGATCGATCCGCCCGGGATAGAGCGACTCGAGCGTGCCGAACTGCTCGGCGATCACGAGCGGGGAGTGGTTCGGCAGCATGATCCCGCCTGCGCCGATCCGGATCGTCGTCGTGCCGCCGGCCAGGTAGCCCGCGACGACCGCCGTCGCGGCACTCGCGATCCCCGGCATGTTGTGGTGCTCGGCCACCCAGTGGCGACGGTAGCCGAGCCGCTCGGCATGTTGCGCGAGATCGAGGCTATTGCGGAGTGCGTCCCCCGGCGTGGAGCCGGCCGCGATCGGTGCGAGATCGAGGACGGAGAGCGGAATAGCCGGCGACACCGACGCCGACGTTACCCACCGGACGGCTCGAGCCGCCCGAGACCCCGCGTCAGCTGAGTTTCGGTGTGAAGGCGACACCCTCCTCGGCGCCGATCGTCGCCGCGAACCCCTCGCCGGTGTGCGAGCAGAGCGTGATCGGGATCCCGTGGAACCCGGCGGCCTCGTAGTAGTACTCCATCATCCCGCCGGGTGTCTCGATCTCGCTCACGAGCTTCACGCCGCGTTCCTCGAGGCGCCGGCGCGCCTCGTCGAGGTCGGGCACGTTGAGCGCGAGCGAGGCGATCCTCCCACCCGCCCAGTTGAACTTCCACGGCGGCGGCGTGCCGCCGGGGATCTCCTGCACGAGCTCGAGCCCCTCGTCGCCGAGAGCGAGCCTGACTCCGAGCACGTCGACGTCGATGCGGGTGAGCTGCTGACCGAAGATGTCGGTCAGATCCGCGACTGCCGCGTCGAGGTCGTCGACGACGACCGCGAGCCGATCGAAGGACGCCTTCCCCGGCTCGCTCACGAGCGGTACCTCGGGATGATCGTCTCGGCGAACCAGGTGATCCGCTCGAGGTATTCCTCCTTGCTCGACGTCGGTGGGAAGTAGGTGAGCAGCCCGGTCGTCCCGGCGGCGATCAGCGTCTCGATGTCCTCCACGATCTCGTCCTCGGTTCCGGGCACGTACGTGTCGCCGAGCTCCTCGTGCGTGACGTCGTCGACGTTCAGCCGCGACAGCGGCATGATCACCTCGAACGGCCGGTCGGGCGCGCCGTAGTCCGGTTGCGAGCGGATGTACTCGAGGCACCCGGGTAGGTCGCCGGGCTGGACCGTCCACGGGTGCCAGCCGTCGCCGAGGCGGGCCGCGCGCCGCATCGCCGGCTTCGAGTTGCCGCCGATGTAGATGGGCGGGCAGGGGTCGCTGACCGGCTTCGGGTCGAGGACGATGTCGTCGAAGGAGACGTGTTCTCCCTCGTAGCGCGGCTCGTCGCTCGTCCACAGGATGCGGAGCGCCTCGATGTACTCGTTGGCGATCGCGCCGCGCTTGGCGAAGTCGACTCCGAGCGCCTGGTATTCACTCTCGAGGTGACCGAGGCCGATCGCGAGGGCGAGGCGGCCCTTGGACATCCAGTCGAGCGTCGCCAGGGCCTTGGCCTGCACGAACAGGTTGCGGTAGGGGATGACGAGGACGCTCGTGTAGAGGCCGATCGACGTGGTCGCGCCTGCGAAGTAGGCGAGAGCCGTGATCGGATCCGGCCATCGCGATCCGAGGAGCTCCGCCGCGTGGTGATCGATCACGATGTGATCGGGCATCGTCACGTAGTCGTAGCTGAGGCGCTCCGAGGCGAGGACGATCTCCATCACGTCGTCGAACGTCGCAGTCGCTTCCCACGGGTGGGTCGTCGTGGGGTAGTTGATCAGCCCGGGCGGGAAGATGATGAATTTCACGAGCGTGCCCTCCTGATTGACGGTGCACGGTCACGGCAGGTCGGGACCGCACGGGTGGTGGTGTCACGGGTTCATCGATGAGTGCCGCGTCGTCGGCAAGTCGTGATCACTCCGGACGGCGGCGCGGACGCGCTCGGTCTCTTCGATGGGTGGTCGGTTCGCGGCCACTTTAAACGGTTGTTTGTTTGCTATCAAGTGACGCGTGTCATAGACTCCGGCTCGGTCTAAGGAAGGAGTCCGATGAAGTACCTGGGAATCGGTCAGGTGGCCGTCCTCGTGCCCGACCTCGAAGCAGCGGTGAAGGACTACAACGAGGTCTTCGGCATGAACTTCACCATCGTCGAGAACGACGACATCAAGATGCGGGTTGCGATCAGCGACGGCGGGCTCGTCTTCGCACAGGGGTACGCCGGGGCGACCGACCTCCCGCTCCAGAAGAACTGGAACGGCGACCTGACGGCGATCGAGCTTCGCGTCGACGATCTCGAGGAGGCCCGCACCCGGCTCGAGGCGAAGGGGTGCAAGCCCGTCTACTACCTCGACGCACCCGGTGGGCTGACCGAGTACTACATGGAGCAGCTCCATGGCATACCGCTCACGATCTTCCAGATGGACTCGGAGAGCTGGGTGGAGGCGATCGGCGACAACCTCGAGGACGCCGCCAACTACACGCCGAACATCGTGTGGATGAACGACTACGTGTGGATGAACGGCGAGACCGAGTCGTCGTAACGACGCTCCCGTCGCGCCGGGCTCGCCCGCCCCTGTAACCCCTCGTCGTGCGCCCCCGATCCGGCCAGCTCAGCCGGCAGATCGGGGCGCGCACGGCCGGGCGCAACCGCTCACTCGATCACGCCCGCGAGCTCGAGAATCCGAAACGGCGGTAGATGCTGCTCTCGGACGGCAGCACCGAAGGGGCGCAGCGCATCCTCGATCGCATTCGTCAGGGCCGCCGGCGAGCCGATGCCGCCGCCTTCGCCGACCCCTCGCCACGGAATCGGGTCGTCGGTCTCGTGCACGATGTGGACGATCTCGACGAACGGGACATCGAGTGCCGTCGGGAGCAGGTAGTCCATGAACGTGCCCGCGAGATACTGCCCGTCCCCGTCGTAGGCCGAGCGCTCGAGCAGAACGGCTCCGATCCCCTGCGCAACGCCACCCGTGATCTGACCGTCGACGATGGCCGGATGGATCGGCTTGCCACAGTTCTCGGCCACGATGTAGCGCTCGATCGCAACCTTCCCGGTGGCGATGTCGACGTCGACGACGCAGCAGTGGCAGGCCTGGGCCCACCCTCCCTCGTGATCGAACGTGTAGGTCGTGCGGAGCCCCGTCTCGAAGTCGTCCGGCAGCGTGAACGGCGTCGTGTACGCGACGAGGGCGACGTGCATCAGCGGGATCTGCGCCTCGGCGTTCGCGCTCGAGCGCACGATTCCGTTCTCGATCACGAGATCGTCGGGATCGCAGCCGAGCAGGTGCCCCGCGATCCGGAGGACGCGATCCTTGATGATCTGCGTCGCGCCGAGCGCTGCGCCGGTGGCCATCGTCGCTGCGCGGCTCGCGCCCGTGCCGAGGTTCGTGAACGGCGAGAGGCGCGTGTCTCCGTGCACGACACGCACCTTGTCCATCGGCAGGCCGATGCGGTCGGCGCAGACCTGCGCGATCGTCGTCTCGTGGCCCTGCCCGTGGGGCGCCTGGCTGGTGAAGATCGTGAGGCTGCCGTCCGGCTCGAGCTGGGCGGACGCCGTCTCGGTGCGAACGAAGTCGAACCCGATCCCGAAGATCGGCTGCGGTGCCGGCTCGATGAAGCACGAGAAGCCGATGCCGAGGTACCTGCCGTTCTCTCTGGCCGCGGCCTGCTCGTCCCTGAACGCCTCGTATCCGACCGCCGCGACGGCCTCGTCGAGGCACTCGCGGACCGTGAGGTCGCGGAGTGTCGCGGCACCCGTCGTGAGCGGGCGAGGCAGCTCGCTGTCGTCCCAGAGGTTCTTGCGCCGGATCTCGACCGGGTCGATCCCGAGCGTGGCGGCGATGACGTCGAGCGTGCGCTCTCTCACCCACGTCTCGATCTCCCACGGGCCGCGGTATGCGAGGTACGGCGCCTTGTTCGTGCATGCCACGACGAACTCGAAGTCGAAATCGGTGATGCGGTAGGCGCTCGGCATCAGTGCCCGGGCGAGCAGCGGGAAGACGATGGTCGGATAGGGAACGCAGGCGTACGCGCCCTGGTCGAGGCTGAGCTTGACGCGAAGGCCGAGCAGCGTTCCGTCGTCGAGAACGGCAGCCTCGACGTCCACCGTCTCCTCGCGTGTCTGCCCGCCGGCATGAAGGCTCTCGCTGCGGTCGGCGATCCACTTGACCGAGCGGCCGAGGTGGATGGCGGCGAACGCGGCGGCGATCTCCTCCCGCTGCCAGTGCCCCTTCGAGCCGAATGATCCGCCCACGTCGCCACACAGCACGCGCACGTTGTGGAGCGGCAGGCGCAGCAGGAAGGAGAGGCCGAGCCGGAGCATGTGCGGCCCCTGATGCGAGCTTTGGTGGGTGAGCTCGCCCGACGAGGGATCGAACGTCGAGACGCAGCCGTGCGCCTCGAGCGGCTGCTGGGCGTAGCGGTGCTGGACGAAGCGCTCGGTGATCACCCGGTCGGCCTTCGCGAACGCGGCGGCGGTGTCACCGTAGGTCGAGACGTTGCGGTACATCTCGTTCGTGCCGCATTCGGCGAACAGGAGCGGGGCGTCGGGCGCGATCGCCTCCTCGGCGTCGACCACGGTCGGCAGGGGCTCGAGCTCCATCACCACCGCCTCTGCCGCGTCCTCTGCGGCGGCGCGCGACGACGCGATCACCATCACGATCGGCTCGCCGTGGAATCGGGCCCGGTCGGTCGCGAGGGGATAGAACGCGGGTGCCAGCAGGCCCTCGACCGGCTGCAGGACGAGCGGCTCCATCGCCGCTGCGAGATCTGCCCCCGTGAAGACGGCTTCGACTCCGGGCATCGCGAGGGCCGGAGCGGTGTCGATCGCATCGATCCGCGCGTGGGCGTAGGGGCTGCGGACGAACGCTGCGTGAAGCAGGTTCGGCATCGTCACGTCGTCGGCGAACCGGCTGCGGCCGGTGACGAGGCGGTGATCTTCCGCCCGCTTCACCCGGGTGCCGGTGACGTCGGTCATGCGTCCGCCCGCTCGGCGGCGATTCGCAGCCCGGCACGAACCCCCTCGACGATGCTCGCATAGCCGGTGCAGCGGCAGAGGTTGCCGGACAACACGTGCCGGATCTCCTCGTCGGTCGGCTCCCCACCACGATCCACGAGTGCGGCGCCGACGACCGTGAAGCCCGCCGCGCAAAACCCGCACTGGAAGCTCGTGCTCTCCCAGAACCCCTCCTGCACGGGATGAAGCTCACCGTCGGGGGCGGCGATCCCCTCGACGGTCGTGACCGCCCTTCCCGGGATCTGCGCCGCGAAGAGGAGGCAGGAGCGAATCGGCTCCCCGTCGAGCAGGACCGCGCACGCGCCACAGACACCGTGCTCGCACCCGAGCTTCGTGCCGGTGAGCTCGAGGTCGTTGCGCAGGACATCGGCGAGCGTCCGGCGGGGCTCGACGCGCACGACGCGGGGAATGCCGTTGACCGTGAAGGCGATCTCGATCTCTGCCGTCATGAGGGCCATCTCCCGACCGCCTCGGCGAGGACGCGCGCGACGAGAGCCCGAGCGACGTGCGCGCGATAGGCAGCCGACGCATGCAGGTCTCCGAACGGCTCCAGGTCGGACACCGCTGCAGCGGCCATCTCGTTCCAGAGCTGCGAGCCCGGCTGGCGGCCGGCGGCGAGAGCCTCTGCCGCGATGGCACGGGTGGGGGTCGGCGAGACCCCGAACGTGACCACCCTGGCGCTGCCGATCCGCTGCTCCTCGCCGTCGGTCTCGCGCTCGACGAGCGCCGCTGCGCCGACGAGCGCGAGGTCGCCCGGGCGGCGCGAGACTTCTGCGAAGCCCCAGCCGCTGTCGGAGGCGGGAGGGGGGATGCGAATCTCGGTCAGGATCTCGTCGGGCTCGAGCGCCGTCGTGAAGAAGGAAAGGAGGAACGCTGTGGCCGGGACGACGCGCGTGCCGCGGCTGCTCACCGCGACGATCTCGGCGTCGAGGAGGACCATGATCGCCGGCAGCTCGGCAGCCGGGTCCGCGTGCGCAAGGTTCCCGCCCACCGTCCCGCGCGTGCGAATGGGCTCGTGGCCGATCCAGCGCGCGGCCTCTGCGAGGACGGGGCAGGCGGCCGCGATCGTCTCGGAGAGCTCGACCTCGCGGTACGTCGTGAGTGCCCCGATCACGATCGTCCCGTCGTCTCGCCGGCTGACCCCGTGGAGCGCGTCGAGCGCCCCGACGTCCACGAGGTGCTCCGGGCGCACCGCGCGCAAGTTCATCAGCGGCACGAGGCTCTGGCCGCCGGAGATCACCTTGACCTCCGTGCCGAGGCTCCCGAGGAGGTCGACCGCATCATCGAGCGAGCCCGGCCGGTGGTAGGTGAACGGCGCTGCCTTCACGCCGACGTCCTCCGAGGGCTCCCGGCGCTCGGGATCGCGGTGTGCTCCGGGTGTCCGACCGAGGGACGAGTCAAGTCGCGGACGAGCCTACCAAATGATCGTTGGAAAGACCAAGCCCTCGAGGTGACCGGTTTTCACCGGCACGGCGCTCGCCTGCCGTCGCCCTCAGCCGGCAGGCGCCGCCCCGGCGGCGTCGACGAAGCTGTCCCCCTCGTACTGATGCAGCGCGACCGGGAGATCGTGGAAGTCGTGGCTGTCGTAGATGGACTCGCGCAGCCCAGGCCTGTCCGCGTCGTGGATACCCCGAACGCCGCGTGCTCGCATCCGGCTCCGGATCTCGTCGATGTCGCCGACGCGGAAGCCGATCGCGGCGAGAGCGCCGCCGCTCCAGTTCGCCGCTGCGGGACCAGGGCGATCCGGGTCGAGGCTCGCCACGAGGTCGAGCCCGGCGTCGGAGATCGCACGCTTCACGCCCAGCTCCTCGTCGACGGCGACCGAGAAGCTCATGCCGAAGACCTCCTCGAAGTCCTTCACCGCTGCGTCGAGATCGGGGACGACGATCGAGACGCGGTTCATCCTGATGGGTTTCACGAATTGCCTCCCTGCTCGCTGGGCGCTCGTCGGCGCCGACGTCGGATGCGGCAGCGTAGTACCGAAGCCGGGCCAGGGCAACGGCGGGCGCTCTCGCGTCAGGCGGACTCGAACAGCGCCTCCCAGCGGGCGAGCTGCTCCTGGAGCTCGTCGCGGGAGGTGCGGTACTCGGTCAGCGTGTCCATGTTCGTCCAGTCTTCCGCGAGCTTCGCCTCCAGCTGGGCGACGTGCTGCTCGAGCGTCGTGATCTGCCGCTCGACCTGTTCCAGCTCGGTCGGGCCCTTCTTCTTGGGCGCCGCTCGCGGAGCCTTCGGCTCCTTCTGCGCCCGCTCGACGACCACGGGCTCGGCGGCTCCCTCCTCGCGGGCCCGGACGAGGTCGGCCCAGCCGCCGTCGTAGGAGCGCAGCGTCCGCTCCTCCACGGCGACCGTCCGCTCGGCGACGGCGTCGAGGAGGGCCCGGTCGTGGGAGACGAGCAGGATCGCTCCGGGGAAGGCCTCGAGCGCAGCCTCGAGCGCCTCGCGGCTCTCGAGGTCGAGATGGTTCGTGGGCTCGTCGAGCACGAGGAAGTTCGCGCCCGAGGCAACGATCGCCGCCAGGGCGAGCCGCCGACGCTCGCCGCCCGAGAGCACGGAGACCTGCTTCTCCTGCTCTACGTAGCCCGAGAAGAGGAACTTGCCGAGCAGGTTCTGGGCCTGTGGCCGCGCGAGCCCGGTCATCGCCACCGCGCAGTCGAGCACCGTTCCGCGCTCGTCGAGCTCGACCTCGTGCTGGGAGAAGTAGGCCGGCTCGACCCCGTGACCGAACCGGATCACACCGGCGTCGGGCGATCTGTGCTCCATCAGGGTCTCGAGCAGCGTCGTCTTGCCGGAGCCGTTCGGCCCCACGAGGGCGACGTGCTCTCCGCGCTCGATCACGAGCGAGGCCTTGTCGAGGAGCGGCTTGCCGCCCGCGGAGAGCCTGAGCCCGTCGATCTCGACGACCGTCCGTCCCGTGCGTGCAGGCTTGAGGAACTCGAAGCCGATCGAGCGCCGCCGGTGCGTGAGGTTCTCGAGCTCCCCGGCCGCCTTCTTGCGCTCCTGCTCGAGCCTTCCGATCTGCGTGAGCTTCGCCTGCGCCTGCTTCGCCTTCGACTTCTTGTAGCGAAACCGCTCCACGAACCGGTTCAGGCGCTCGATGTCGGCGCCGACCCGCTGCACGGACTTCGCCGCCGCCTGGGCCCGGGCCGCGCGCTCGAGCCGCCACTGGTGCCAGGGGCCTGAGAAGTAGAGGCCGCGCCCACCCTCGAGCTCGAGGACGGCCGTCGTGACCGACTCGAGGAACCAGCGATCGTGGGCGACGAGCACGACGGCGGCATCGATCGTCGTCAGCTCGCGCTCGAGCCACTCGAGGCTCTCGACGTCGAGATGGTTCGTCGGCTCGTCGAGGAGCAGCAGGTCGGGGTCCCCGGCGAGGGCGCGTCCGAGCGAGGCGCGTGTCAGCTCGCCGCCGGAGAACGTCGAGAGCTGCCGGTCGAGGTCGTGGTCGCGGAAGCCGAGGCCCCGCAGCACCGAGGAGGCGCGGTCGCGCCAGCCCCAGCCGCCGGCATGCTCGAGCCGCGCCTGCGCCGCGCTGTATCGTCGCATCGTCGCGTCGTCGTGTACGCCCCGCGCCATCGCCTGCTCGAGCTCCGCGAGCTCCTGCTCGATCCGCACGAGGTCGGCGGCGCCCGAGAGCGAGTATTCGCGCAGGGTCAATCCCTGGTCGCGGGGCGGGCGCTGGTCGTGCAGGGCGATCCTCGTGCCCTTCTGCAGCGCGATCTCCCCGCCCTGGATCGTCGTCTCGCCGATGATCGCCCGCAGCAGGGTCGTCTTGCCGGAGCCGTTCTGGCCCGCGAGCGCGAGCCGCTGCCCGCGGTCGACGGAGAACGAGATCCCGTCGAAGAGGGGATCCCCGGCGAACTCCTTACGGAGATTGGATGCGATCAGGACGGACACGGCACTAGGGTAGACGCCGCCGATCCTCCGTCGAGGTGTCTCCCGAGACGACAGGGGAGACACCCTCAACGATATGCTCGACCTCGGTGCCCTCGGACCCCCGCACGCAGACGGTCGACACGATTCGCGCGCTCGCGATGGACGCGGTGCAGCAGGCGAACGCAGGTCACCCCGGCACTGCCATGGCGCTTGCGCCGCTCGCGTACCTCCTCTATCGCGACGTGATGCGCCACAACCCGGCCGACCCCCACTGGCCGGGCCGCGACCGCTTCATTCTCTCGGCGGGACACGCCTGCATGCTCCAGTACGCGTCCCTCCACCTGGCGGGGTACGACGTGACGCTCGACGACCTGCGGCAGTTCCGTCAATGGGGCTCTCGCACGCCCGGCCACCCGGAGTGGGGCCACACCGCCGGGATCGAGACGACGACCGGGCCGCTCGGCCAGGGCTTCACGAACGGCGTCGGCATGGCGATCGCGCAGCGCTTCCTCGCCGACCGCTACAACCGCCCCCAGCACCAGGTCGTCGACTCGTGGATCTATGCGATCTGCTCCGACGGCGACATGATGGAGGGCGTCACCCAGGAGGCGGCGTCGATCGCGGGCCACCTCGGGCTCGGCCGGCTCGTCTACGTCTACGACGACAACCACATCACGATCGACGGCACGACGTCGCTCTCGTTCACGACGGACGACAAGGCCAGGCGCTTCGAGGCGTACGGCTGGCACGTCCAGCACGTCGCGGATTCGGAGGACATCGACGCGCTCCTCGGTGCGCTCGCCGCCGCGAAGGCGGAGGAGGAGCGCCCGTCGCTGATCGTGCTGCGCAGCCACATCGCGTACCCGGCGCCGCACGCGATCGACACCTCGAAGGCGCACGGGGCTCCTCTGGGCGCGGCAGAAGTGCGTGCGACGAAGGAGGTGATGGGCTTCGATCCCGACGCGACGTTCGTCGTCTCCGACGCCGTGCGCGAGCACATGGCCGTCGTCGTCGAGCGCGGCGCCGAGCTCCAGCGCGATTGGGAAGGGCGCCTCGCGGCCTGGGCCGAGGGGTTCCCCGGCCTGGCGCAGGAGCGCGAGCTCGATCTGCGTGGCGAGGCACGTGACGGCTGGCGTGAGGCGCTGCCCGTCTTCCCGGCGGGCGAGGAGGTCGCCACCCGCGACGCGGGCAGGAAGGTGATGCAGGCGCTGAAGCCCTTCACGCCGACGATGGTCGGCGGCGCCGCCGACCTCGTCGAGTCGACGAAGACGGAGTTCGAGGGCGCCGGCGTCTTCTCCGCGACCCACGCCGGGCGCAACATCGCGTTCGGGATCCGCGAGCACGCGATGGGCTCGATCGTGAACGGAATCGCGCTCGAACCGGCGATGCTCCGTCCCTACGGCTCCACCTTCCTCATCTTCTCCGACTACATGCGCCCCGCCGTCCGGCTCTCGGCCCTGATGGGCCTCCGCACGGCGTGGGTCTGGACACACGACTCGATCGCGGTCGGCGAGGACGGCCCGACGCACCAGCCCGTCGAGCACCACATGGCACTTCGGGCGATCCCGAACCTCTGGTATGTGAGGCCCGGAGACGCGAACGAGACGGCGATGGCGTGGAGGATCGCGCTCGAGCGGCCGGACGGGCCGGTGGCGCTCGCCTTGACACGGCAGAAGCTGCCCACGTTCGACCGCACCGAGGTCGCTGCCGCGACGGGTGTCCTGCGTGGCGCATACACGCTCTGGCAACGGGGCGACGGCGAGCCCGAGGCGATCATCATCGCCACCGGGAGCGAGGTGCATCTCGCTCTCGACGCCGCCCGGTCGCTCGAGGCCAACGTCCGGGTCGTGTCGATGCCGTGCTGGGAGCTCTTCGAGGAGCAGGACGACGATTACCGGGATTCGGTGCTGCCGCCGGACGTCGAGGTCCGTCTCGCCGTCGAGGCCGGGGTCACGCTCGGCTGGGAGCGCTACGCGAGCGCGATCATCGGCATAGACCATTTCGGCGCGTCCGCTCCCTACCAGCGGATCTTTGCCGAGTTCGGCATCACGACCGAGGCGATCGCGGCGGCGCTCGAGGCCGAGCTCCGGTGAAGGTCGCCGTCGCCTTCGATCACCGCGGTGTGAAGTTGCGTGGTGCCGTGCTCGAGGCCATCGTCGCTGCGGGACTCGCTCCCGTCGACCTGGGCACCGACACGGACGCCGTGCGGATCGACTACCCCGACAAGGCCCTCGAGCTCGCTCTCGCAATTCGCCGCGGCGAGGCCGACCGCGGCGTGCTCGTGTGCGGCTCCGGGGTTGGGGCCTCGATTGCGGCATCGAAGATCCCGGGCATCCGGGCAGCGATCTGTCACGACACCTACTCGGCGCACCAGGGAGTCGAGCACGACGACATGAACGTCCTGTGCCTCGGCTCCGAGATCGTCGGAGGTGAGCTCGCCCGGGAGCTCGTCCGCACGTTCGTCGCCGCCCGCTTCATCGGCGGGGGCCGCTATTCCGACCGCCTCGTGAAGGTGGAAGCGCTCGAAAGGATGACCGATGGCTGATCAGTCACGACTGCAGGCTCTCAGCGGCGCGGGTGTGAGCGTCTGGATCGACTCGCTCTCGCGGGAGATGCTCCACTCCGGGGCGCTCGCGGCCCTGATGAGCGACGATGCGGTGGTCGGGGTGACCTCGAACCCGACGATCTTCCAGAAGGCCCTCGCCGAGGGAGACCTCTACGACGAGCAGCTGCGAGAGGTCGCGGCGACGACGGACGACGCGGTCGCGATCTTCTTCGCGCTCGCGATGGACGACATCCGCGCCGCGTGCGACCTGATGCGCCCCGCCTGGGAACGGACGGACGGAGTCGACGGCTACGTCTCGCTCGAGGTCGACCCGACGCTCGCCTACGAGCGCGAGCGCACGTTCGAGCAGGCCGTGCGCTTCAGCAAGGAGGTCGACCGCCCGAACCTCTACGTCAAGATCCCCGCCACCGAGCCGGGCCTCGGCGCGATCGAGGACTGCATCGCGAAGGGCGTCTCCATCAACGTCACGCTGATCTTCTCGCTCGAACGCTACGCCGCCGTCGCGGAGGCGTACCTCCGTGGCCTCGAGCGCCTCGTTGCGGGGGGTGGCGATCCGCGCAAGGTCCTCTCCGTCGCGAGCTTCTTCGTCTCCCGCGTCGACACCGAGGCCGACAGGCGGCTCGAGGCTCTCGGGCGCACCGACCTGCAGGGAAAGCTCGCGGTCGCGAATGCGAAGCTCGCCTACCGGCACTACCTCGACGTGTTCGGCGACGGCCGTTGGGCGTACCTCGCCGGCAAGGGGGCGCGGCCGCAGCGATGCCTGTGGGCGTCGACCTCCGCCAAGAACCCCGCCTACCGCGACGTGATCTACGTCGAGGAGCTGATCGGCCCGGACACCGTGAACACGATGCCGCTCGAGACGGTGCGCGCGTTCCAGAACCACGGCGAGGTGAAGGCGGGCAGCCTGATGGAGGGGATCGACGAGGCCAACGGCCTGCTCGCCGACCTCGCCGCAGCCGGCGTCGACTACGACGACGTCGTCGCGACGCTCGAGGCGGAGGGCGTGCAGAAGTTCGCAGACTCGTTCGCCGAGCTACTCGACGGCATCCGCGCCAAGGTGGGCTCGCTGGCGGCAGCGTGAGCGAGGACGCCAACCCGCTCCTCGACGGACTCCAGCTGCGGCGGCGGCCCGAGCCGTGCGCCGTCGTGATCTTCGGTGCCTCGGGCGATCTGACGAAGCGCAAGCTGATCCCGGCGCTCTACGCCCTCGCGTTCCGGAAGCTGCTGCCCGAGGAGTTCGCGATCGTCGGGGTCGCGCGGTCGCCGCATACGTCGGCGCAGTTCGCGGCCGCGATGAAGAAGGCCGTGAAGCAGTTCGCGCGCGACCCCTTCCGGCAGGACGTCTGGGACAGGCTCGCAGCCGGCATGCGGTACGTCGGCACCGAGTTCGACGACGAGGCGGGCGAGGATCGCGTCGGCCGCGTGCTCGAGGAGCTCGACGCCGAGCGTGGCACCGGCGGGAACCGGCTCTACTACCTCGCGGTGCCGCCGCAGGCCTTCGCGTCGGCGGTGACGTCGATCGGCGAGCGAAGGGACAAGGAAGGCTGGGTGCGGCTGATCGTGGAGAAGCCCTTCGGCCACGACCTGGCGACGGCGCGCGAGCTCAACGACCTTCTGCACCGCTGGTTCGGTGAGGACGAGATCTTCCGCATCGACCACTACCTCGGCAAGGAGACGGTGCAGAACATGCTGGCTCTACGGTTCGCGAACGGCATCTTCGAGCCGATCTGGAACCGCCAGTTCATCGACCACGTCCAGATCACGGTGGCGGAGTCGATGGGAATCGAGGGGCGGGCCGGCTTCTACGAGTCGGCCGGGGCGATCCGCGACATCTTCCAGAACCACCTCCTGCAGCTGCTCGCGCTCACCGCCATGGAGCCGCCGATCGACTTCACGGCCGACTCGGTGCGCAACGAGAAGGTGAAGGTCCTCAAGTCGATGCACACGCCGGGGCCGAAGTCGGTCGTCCGCGGGCAGTACGGCGCCGGCTTCGTGGAGGGAATCGAGGTGCCCGGGTATCGCGAGGAGGACGGCGTCTCTCCGGGCTCGCTGACCGAGACGTACATCGCCGCCAAGCTGTACGTCGACAACTGGCGCTGGGCCGACACGCCGTTCTACGTCCGGGCCGGGAAGCGCCTGGCCCGGCGGGAGACGACGATCGCGATCCAGTTCCAGCGCGCGCCGCACCCGCCGTTCGAGGCGATCGCCGGCGACGGCCTGCGCCCGAACGTGTTGCTGATCCACGTTCAGCCCGACGAGGGAGTCTCGCTCGCGATCGGGGCCAAGGTGCCCGGCGCGGGGATGACGATCAGGACGGTCCACATGGACTTCCTCTACGGCGGGGCGTTCCGCACCGGGCTGCCGGAGGCGTACGAGCGGCTGATCCTCGACGCCCTGCTGGGTGACGCCACACTGTTCACGCGCGAGGACGAGGTCGAGGAGCAGTGGAAGCTCGTCGACGCGATCCTCGGGGCCTGGCAGCGCGACCGGCCGAGCTTCCCGAACTACGCGGCCGGCACCTGGGGCCCGGCCGCGGCCGACGATCTGATCCACCGTGACGCGCGCTCCTGGCGTCGCCACTAAGGGGGAAGACGTGGGCGTCGTCTCGGACATCGAGCGCCAGCTGGGGCGGCTGCGTGCGCGGGAGGCGGTCGACGGCATGCCCGAGCTCCGCACGAGCACGATGACGCACATCGTCTGGTGCCCGCCCGAGTGGCGGGCCAGGGCGCGGGCGACGCTTGCCGGCCTGCTCGAGCGCCATCCCGCGAGGACGATCTTCCTCATCCCCTGCCCGGGGACCGAGGCTCGGATCGACGCCCGCGCAGAGCTCAAGGACTTCCAGCTGCAGGGCGTGTCCCGCGAGGTGCTCTCGGAGGTGATCGAGCTCCGGCTCCGCGGGTCCACCGCCCGTCACCCCGGCTCGGTCGTCTTGCCGCTGCTCGTCTCCGACCTGCCGGTCTTCTGTCGCTGGCGCGGCGAGCCGCGCTGGGGCAGCGAGGAGCTCGCCGAGGTCGTCGGCATCACCGACCGCCTCGTCGTCGACTCGTCGGAGTGGCGTCACATCCCGGCCGCGTATACGCGACTCGGAGAGCTGTTCGGCCGCGTCGCGGTCTCGGACATCGCGTTCTCGCGGACGCTCCCGTGGCGGCGGCGCCTCGCCGAGCTGTGGCCCGGGATCGGGACGGTCGACAAGCTCCGCGTGGAAGGCCCCCGCGCGGACGCCGAGCTCGTCGCCGGCTGGCTGCGGTCGCGGCTCAGGCGGGACATCACGCTGACGCGGCGCAATGCCGCGGCGGTGACGGCGATGTGGGTCGACGGCGAGCCGGTCGCCTCGCCGGGCGAGTTGCTGAACGCGAGCGAGCTCCTCTCCGCCGAGCTCGACCAGTTCGGCCGCGACCCGGTGTACGAGGCTGCCGTGCGGGCCGTGGCGTTGCCGGCCGGATAGCACTTCGGCCCTCGAGCGCTCAACCCGCGAGCAGCGCCTCGTGCAGGAGCCCGTTCGACGAGATGGCACTGCCGCCGTCCGCCCGGGCCGCCCCGTCGCGGTCGCTGAAGCGGCCACCGGCCTCCTCGACGATCGGCTGGATCGCCGCCAGATCCCAGAGCTTGACGCCGACCGCGTCGATCGCTCCGTCCACGGCGCCCTCGGCGACGAGCATGTGCGCCCAGAAGTCGCCATAGGCGCGCGGATGCCAACAGCGGTGGGCAACGGGTGGGAGCGGCTGCTCGAGCGCGAAGCAGAGCACGGCGTCCTCGACGCGGCCGACGCGCGAGACGTGGATGGCATCGCCGTTCGCGAATGCCCCGGCGCCGCGCTCCGCCCACCAGCGCTGCCCGAGGGCCGGTGCCGAGACGACGCCGAGCCGCAAGACGCCGTCCTCCTCGAGCGCGATCAGGGTCGCCCACACCGGGATCCCGCGGGAGTAGTTGCGGGTGCCGTCGATCGGGTCGACGATCCAGCGGCGGCGGCCGCCGCCGGTGACCCCGAACTCCTCGCCCAGCATGCCGTCGTCGGGCCGCTCGCGCGCGAGTCGCTCGCGGATCGCCGTCTCGACGGCCCGGTCGGCCTCGGTCACCGGCGTCCGGTCGGGCTTCGTCTCGACGAGCAGGTCGCTCGCGCCAAAGCGGCCGAGCGAGATCGCATCGGCCGCGTCGGCGAGGGCGAGAGCGAGGGCGAGGCTCATGCAGCCCCGACCCTATCTCCGGCGCCTACTTCTTGTGGGAGCCGTGCGACTGGTGCGAGCTAACGAGACGGAAGCTCGGCTTCGCAACCGTGAGCTTGATCGGGCGCGACCAGCTCATCTCCTGCTTCTTCAACTGGGTCTGGTTGAGGCCGCGAACCCGGTAGTACCACGCGCCGGGCGACAGGTCGAGGACCGCGCTCGTCGAGTATGTCATCCTGGAGCCCTGCGCTCGCCATGGATAGCCGGTGCGTGACCACTGCACCTCATACGCTGTCGCCCCCGTGGCCGGCTGCCATGCGACGAGCGGAGTCGAGAAGACCCGCGGCGACCGTGTCGCCGACGAGAGCAGGCGACCACCCGGCGTCAGCCCGGACACGAAAGGCCTGCCACCCTCACCGGTCATGACGGGGTCGCTCTCCTTGCCGAAGCTCTCGACGCGACCCGACGCACAGGCGTCCTGCGGCGTCTCTGCGTCCCACCAGCCGAGCTTGGTTGGATCCGAGGCGTTGACCTGCCAGATGACGGGAACGACGGTCCAGTAGTAGCGGGTGGTCGGGAAGTCGATGTCAGGCAGGTCGACGCGAGTGCCGATCACGGAGGCGGACTCATCGCCCGACGAGCCGGTGCCCGATCCCGAGCCGGTGCTCCCGGAGGAGCTGCCGCCGCTCGAGCTGCCTGAAGACGATCCGGTCGCGCCGTTCGTCTCCGGGATCTCGTTCGAGACGATCGGGCGCCAGTCGTTCGACCACTCCTGCGCCGAAGGTGTGCCGTCGGCGATCGCGTGCGGGAAGTCGAGCTTGGCCTGGCCGAGGGCCCAGGTCGGGTCGCCGATCGCGAGAGGCCCCGAGGTGCGTGGTGCCCACGCCGGGCTGCCGACGAGCGAGCCCTTGTAGACGACGTTCACGCAATCGCTGTCCGTCGCCGCGTAGACCCGGTACAGCGTGGCGTGAACGCCGTTCAACCCTTGGTTGCCGGCGAAAACGAGGCCGGGCATCAGCTCGTGCGAAGACTGCTTCGCACCAGTGCTGATGCGGTCGGAGACTGCGAGCGTGGTCTGGAGGCTCCCGGGTGCAGGGTTCGGATTAGTGGCCACGTACGTGGGGCTCCAGGGTCCGTACGACACGACCGGAAGGCCGTTCGGGATGTTCCCGAACACCCGCCGCACCGCGCGCACACGCCAGTTTACGGACGCGTACCAGCTGTGCAGGGTGTAGAACTCGCGCAGGTCGGCGACGTTCGTGTGGACCGAGAATACCTTCTCGATGTCCGGATACCAGACCTGGTAGCCGGTGGCGCCGCTGACGCTGCCCCAGCGGACGAGGCCCGGCTGGGTGGGCAGCGGCTTCGGCACGCCCGGCCAGCGCATGTTGAACGCGAACGGCGTGCTCCAGCCGGTCGGGCCCTTCGTCGTGATCGCGCGGACGTGGGCGTAGAGCGCATACGGCTGGCCCGTGAACCAGGGCAGCGCCATGTCGACGGACACGGCAGGCACCCGCAGCGGCTGAATCAAGGTCGAGACGTTCGGATCGGCTCCCGGCGCGGTCGCGGCGGCGCTCGGTGCCGTCGCGCCGGACGCTCCCGTGGGGCCGGACGCTCCCGTGGTACCGGTCGTGGCGCCGGTCGTCGACCCTGACGTGTCGACGGCCTGGCAGCCGCCGCCGGGCTTGACGCCGTAGCGGACGTTCGACCAGACGATCGCGTTCTCGCCGAACTTCCGGGACGTCGCGAGCTCGAACTCGTAGCAGAGTGCTCCGCGCGTCGGCGCCCAGGCGAACGCCGGGGTGCGGGGGAAGACGTGCGAGACGGGCTCCGAAGGGGAGAGCAGGAATCCGCGAAGGTTCTTCGGCGAAGCGGTCGAGGTGCCACCCTTCGCAAGGGCGGCGCCGGACACGAGCGTGGCCACGGCGAACATGGCGCAGCAGAGGGAGACGAGGCGGTGGGTGCGCATACCCGGTATGTCGGCACCCGTGCCGTGCCTGCCCTCCCTCGAACAGGGGATAGGGCCTACCGCTGCCGCCCGACGATGGTCAACAAATGTCTGCGCGCGTCCTTCTCTGCGCCGCCGTGGCGGTGCTCGCGGCCACGCCCGGGGCAACGGAGCACTCGTCCGGCTCCGCAGTCCAGCGGACGTTCCTGCGCGAGCCCACCGGCCCGGCATTCCCCGCGAGCTCACGCTGGGCGATCGACATGATGGATCTCCCGGCGGCGTGGGACATCACGACCGGCGGCGCGCCCGGGCCGCTCATCGCGGTCATCGACACCGGCGTGCACATCACCCCGGATCTCGTGGGCCGCGTCGAGGCGGAGAGCCTCGTGGGCGCAGATCCCGCAAGCGACGCTGCCGGCCACGGGACCAAGGTGGCGGGGGTCGTCGCGGCCTCTGGTGCGGACGGCATCGGACTTGCGGGTGTCTGCTGGAGTTGCAGGATCCTCTCGTTGCAGGTCTCGACCGGCGGCACGGTGTCGGCGGACCTGATCGCGGCGGCAGTAAACCGTGCCGTCGCGAGAGGCGCAGTCGTGATCAACCTGAGCCTCGGCGCCGATCTCCACACGAATGCGGAGCGGGATGCGATCGCGCGGGCGGTCGCGGCGGGGGTCGTGGTCGTGGCCGCTGCCGGGAACGACGGAACCCTCACACCCCAGTTCCCAGCCGCGTACGCCGGCGTGCTCGCCGTGGGCGCCGCGGACCGCGATGGCACCGTGGCGAGCTTCTCGAGTCACGGCCCGTGGGTCGGGGTGCTGGCGCTTGCCTGCGCCGGCGTGCTCGACGCGCGCGACCTCGTAGATGACGCGTTCTGCGGCACGTCGGCGTCCGCCCCGTTCGTCTCGGGTCTCGCAGGACTGCTCAAGTCGCTTGCTCCCGCTGCGAAGGGGCCGGACATCATCGCGGCGATCCAGCGCAGCGCGCATCGAGCCGCGGGCTCGGCCCACGGGGTCGTCGACGCGGCCGCCGCACTCGTGGCGATCAAGAAGATTAAGCCGGGAAGCACCGGGCAGACCAAGGGCGCTCTCTTGCGTCTCGTCCGCCGGCCGATGATCAGCGGGGTCGGAGCGGTAGGGGCCCGCCTCGCTGCCTCGACGGGTGACTGGTCGAGCCCGATCACGTCGATCGCCATGCACTGGGAGCGGTGCACGAGAACGGGCCGGCCGTGCAGGACGGTGTCGAAGTCGTCGACGTACCGGATCGTGCGGCCCGATCGCGGGAAGGCGATCAGGGTCGTCGTCCGCGCAACCGGTGAGGACGGCGTCGCCGTAGTGGCTGCGAGCCACCTCCTGCCCGTGCGGCGGTAAGCGGCCTCTAGGTGAGGAGCGGATCGACGGCGGCGGCGACGAACAGGAGCGCCAGGTAGCCGAGCGAGTAGTGGAAGAGCACGAACGCCCGGCGGCGGGACGTGTCGCGGCGGAGCTGCCAGGCGAGCAGGAGGAAGTACGCGCCGAGAAGGGCGGCGGCAACGGTGTAGACGGGGCCGAGCCACCAGCCGACGGCGACGGTGAACGCCACCATCACGACCGAGTAGAGGAGGATCTGCCGCGTCGTCTCGCGCTCGCCCTTAGTGCCGGGCAGCATCGGCACGTTCGCGGCCGCGTAGTGCTCCTTGATCATGAGGGCGAGCGCCCAGAAGTGCGGCGGCGTCCAGAGGAAGACGATCAGGAACAGCCACAGGGCGGGCAGGGTGAGGTTCCCCGTCGCCGCAGCGAAGCCGACGAGCGGTGGCACGGCGCCGGCGGCACCGCCGATGACGATGTTCTGATCGGTCGAGCGCTTGAGGTAGCCGGTGTAGACGATGACGTAGAAGAGACCTCCGACGAGCGCCAGGGCGGCCGTCAGCACGTTCACCGTCGTCGCAAGGAGTGCGAACGAGACTGCCATCAGCACGACGCCGAACTCGAGCGCGCGCGGCGCCGCGACACGCCCCGAGGCGACGGGTCGCGCGGCGGTCCGCTCGCCCATCAGCTGGTCGATGTCGGCATCCATCACGTGATTGAGCGCGCTCGAGCCGCCGCACGCGAGTGCGAGCCCGAGCATCGTCGCGAGGAAGAGCCAGCCGCCGGGCCACCCCTCGGCGCCCACGAACATCCCGGCGGCTCCCGTGAGGAGCAGCAGCGACATGATCCGAGGCTTCGTAAGGGTGATGTAGTCGCGCCACGGGCCGAGCGGGACGCCCTCGCCGCGGAACGAGAGGACGAGTGCTACGAGCGTCGCGGCCAGCGAGGCGCTCGCGGCTCCCACGTGGATGCCGACCGCCCAGCGGGCGTCGTTCGCAAGCGCCACGAGCCCACCGGTCGCGACCGCCACCAGCATGAGAGCGAGCGCGGTCGAGGTCGCGACGAGCAGGCGGGGGTAGGCGACCCTGGCGATGATCACTGCGGCCACGAGCAGCGGCAGCGCGACGAGCGCGGCGGCCCAGTGGCCGCGGCCTACTTCGAGCGCTGCGCTCACGACGACGACCGCCGTCGCGATCGCGGCCCCGACGATCGTCCCGCGCAGGAACGGCCCGGGCTCGATCGTGGGCGCCGTCGCCTCAGAGCGCATTGAGGGCCTTCAGCTTCCGGCGCAGGTCGTCGAGCGGCCGTGCGCTCGAGACCTCCGGTACCGAGTCGAAGTTGTGCGGCGGCGGCGGCGAGGTCGTGTACCACTCGAGCGTGTCGCCGAGCCACGGGTCGTTGCCGGACCGCGTGGCGTTGCGCGCCTTCGCCACCGCGAGCAGGTAGAACAGCACGCCGACGGCCGTCGTGAACGCGCCGATCGTCGAGATCATGTTGTAGGCCGACGTGCTCCCGTGGGCGCTGAAGCCGGAGGCGCCCTCGGCCTGGCCCTGGTCACCGAGCAGGAACTGCACGAAGAACGTGCAGTTGAAGCCGATGAAGAGCAGGACTGCGGCGCTCGACGTGAGGCGGGCGTCGAGGAGGCGGCCGTAGAGCTTCGGCCACCAGTACGTGAGGCCTCCGAGCAGCGCCAGGAGCGCCGTGCCCCAGAGCAGGTAGTGGGCGTGGGCGACGCCGAAGGCAGTGCCGCGCAGGCCACGGCTGTTGCCGAAGATGGCGAGGAAGAGGGCCGAGAGGATCCCGATCGCGAAGAGCACGATCGCGCCGCCGGCGAAGAGCAGCGGTGCTGTCCAGCGGAGCCCGGCGCGTGCCTGCCAGAGGGTCTTCTTCAGCAAAGCGAGCGCCACGACCGACGGGATCATGGCGAGCACGGCAACGATCAGCAGCACCACGCTCGGCTTCTTGCCGACCCCTCCGGCATAGGCATGGTAGAGCACGAGGACGATCGTGAGACCGCCGACGCCGACGAGCGACTGGGCGAGCACCTTCGCGTTCGCGACGGCGCGCCCGCCGAACACGGCCACGATCTCCGCCAGGATCCCGAAGACGGGCACGAGCGCTGCATACGCGAACGACTGGCCGAACAGCCAGGTCAGCCAGGGCTTGACCGTCTTGTCCGATGAGAGGAAGAAGTCGAACGAGCCCGGGTGCCTGCGCTCGAGCAGGGTGGAGAGGAGGGCGAGACCGGCGACCGGAACGAGCACGATCGACGCCCACGACCATACGTAGACGGCCCATGCGAACATCGGCGTGCTCGACCAGGTCATCCCGTCCGCGCGCAGGGAGCTGATCGTCGCGACGAGGTTTGCCGCCGAGGCCAGCACCGAGATCGCGAGCAGTAGCAGCCCCATCAGCCAGAGGTCCACGCCGTGACCCTGCTGGGTGAGCGTGAGGGGCGGATACCCGGTCCAGCCCGCGTGTGAGGACCCGCCCTTCGCGAAGGCCGAGAGGACGACGGCCGCGCCTCCGAACACGAAGAGCCAGAGTGCGGCCGCGGCGGTGCCCGGCATCGCGATCCGGGTCGAGCCGATCATCAGCGGCACGAGGTACGTGGCGAGTCCCGTGACCATGGGCACGAGGACGAAGAAGACGAGCAGGGTGCCGTGCATCGTCAGCACGCCCTGGTAGGTGCCGCTCCCGAGAACCGACGCGTTCGGCCGCGTCATCTGCAGCCGCATCAGGATCGTCAGGATCCCGGCGAGCACGAAGAACACGCCCGCCCAGCCGATGTAGAGCGCGCCGATCCGCTTGTGATCGACGGAAACGAGCCAGCCGGCGACGCGGCCGCGGTGCCACGAGGGGGCGGTCTGGGTAGTGCTGCTCATCGATGGCTCCTCGAGGTTGCGCGGTCGGCGGGCACGAAGATGTCATTCTAGGGGGATGAGCGAGACGACTTCGCAGCAAACCCGCGTTCGGCTGCCCGCCGACGTGGTGCGGCCGTTCGACGTGTTCGTGAACGGGGTGCTCCAGCGTGAGGGCGCGGACTACGTGGTGCGAGACGGATCGCTCGTGTTCGAGCGGCCGATGAAGGAGGAAGGAAAGCTCGGTCTGATCCGCTGGGCCTCGATCGCGCTCGGCATCGCCGGCTCCTACCGGCAGAACGACTCCGTCGACGTGGCCTACGAGCGTGACGGCCGTAAGGTGGTGGCCGCCAAGCTCCCGGTCGAGCCGATGCAGTGACGACGGTCGGTCGCGAGGAAGCCGTGCGAGAGGCTGAAGCTCACCGGGGCGCGAGCACGAGCCAGCCGAAGCCGATCGCACCGCGGTAGCCGTCCTCGTACTCGCGACGACGCTCGGCGGCGAAGGCCACGGCCTCCGGATCGGACGACGCCTCGAGACCGGCGCGCCAGCCGGCTTCGAAGGCGTCCCACTCCGCGAGCGTCGACACCTCGTCGCGCTCGATCCGGAATCCCGCTGCCCGGGCGGCCCCGTGGAGCTCGTCGAGCCGGCGGAGCTCGCCGATCGAGGCGAGCGCCGCCGGGGAGGGAGGGGTCGCCCAGAAGCCGTCGCCGTAGAGCACGCGGCCGCCCGGCGTGATGCTCTGGCGCAGCGCCTCCAGGGCGGGTACGTGCCCCCCGAAGGCGTGCGAGGAGGCGACGCAGACGACGACGTCGGCGAGGTCGACGAACGTCTCGGCAGGCGCCTCGACGAACTCCACGCGGCTGCTGAGGCCACGCCCGGCTGCGGCGAGAACGCCACGGTCGAGCGCCTCCTTGCCCGTGTCGACGCCCGTCCCGGTGGTGGCGGGGTGGGCGGCGAGGATGCGCAGCAGGAGCTCGCCCCAGCCGCAGCCGAGGTCGAGCACGTGGTGGCCGGGCGAGATCGGGAGAGCCGCGACGAGCGCGTCGGCGCGCTCCTCCGAGAGCGGCGCGTTGAAGGTGAGCCCCGCGTGCGCGAGGCGCCGGAACGAGTCACGCACGGCCCGTCGCCTCCGCCGCGGCCCGCAACCGCGCGGCGACCTCGGGCCCGAGCCGGCCCTCCTCCAGCCGCCAGGCCCAGTTGCCGCCGATCTCGCCCGGACGATTCATTCGCGCCTCCGACCCGAGCTCGAGCACGTCCTGCACGGGCACGACGGCGAGGGCGGCCCGGGAGGTCAGGGCCGCCTCGAGCAGCGCCCAGGTGGGCTCGCCGGGGAAGTGACCCGCGAGCGTGTCCGTGTCGTGGGTCGAGGTGTAGACGACCTGGTGCTCGCGGTGGTTCTCGAGCCGGTGCGGATTGTCGGGCGGCCCGTCGAAGGCCCACAGCAGGACCACCATGCCGGGGAAGCCGAGCTCCTCGCGAAGCGCGTGGACGTCGGGAGTGATGACGCCGAGGTCCTCGACGATGACCGAGAGCTCGCCGAGCTCCCGTTCCGCGGCGCGAAAGACGCCCGCACCGGGCCCGGGCTCCCAGTGCCCCTCGCGGGCCGTCTCGGCCCCGGCGGGGACGGCCCAGTAGCCGGCAAAGCCCCGGAAGTGGTCGATCCGGAAGACGTCGACGAGGCCGAGCGTCCGGCGCATCCGCTCGATCCACCAGCGATAGCCCTCTCGCGCGAGCGCATCCCAGTCGTACAGCGGGTTGCCCCACTTCTGGCCGATGTCGTTGAGGGGGTCCGGCGGGGCGCCCGCGACGAAGTCCCCGGGCAGGAAGAGGTCGGGGTGAGCGGCATGGTCGCAGCTGTCGGCGGCGACGTAGATCGGGACATCGCCGATCAGGCGGACCTCCCGCTCGGCCGCGTAGGCGCGGAGCGCCGACCACTCGCGTTGGAACCGCACTTGCTCGGCCAGTGCGTCACCGCCCGCGAAGTCGATCCAGTCGCCGATCCAGTAGGCGTTCTCGCTCTCGAATGCGCGCAGCTCCGACGGCGAGACCGCCGCCTCGGGATCGGCCAGCAGGCCGGGCCAGGTCGCGAAGGCCGACGCCGATGCGTAGGGTGAGCCGAACTCGTCGGGCGGATTGAGCGGCAGAACCTGCCAGAAGCGCGCTCCGGCGGCGGCGAGCCAGTCCACGAACGCATAGGCCTCGGGGCCGAGGCGGCCGCCCGAGAGGGAGGTCGGATGGAGGTTGACGCCGAGGGATCGGGGGAGCCACATCTCCAGACTGTTTACCTTGTCGGGGATGGAGCCGCAGCGGATACAGATCCAGAACGTCGAGCCACAGGTCGACGGCGGCCGCTTCCCGGTCAAGGCGTGTCTCGGCGACACGGTGACGGTGAGCGCCACGATCTTCCGCGACGGCTACGACAAGATCTGCGGTATCGTCCGGTTCCGGCCGGCGGGAACGCGCCGCTGGCGTGAGGCGACGCTCGAGGCGGTGGGCAACGATCTCTTCGTGGCCCGCATCACGCCCGACGCGCTCAGGCCCTGGGAGCTCCGCATTCAGGCGTGGGTCGACCCCTACGCGAGCTGGCTCGACGAGTACGACCGCAAGGTCGCGGCCGCGCAGGCGGATCTGAGCGGGGAGCTCTCCGAGGGGCGCGAGCTCTTCGGCGAGGGAACGGTCGACGACTGGAGGGCTGCGGCCCCGGGGCTGTCCGACCGCAACCGCCACGGTGCCGTGAAGAGCCCCGTGCTCGGGCTCGACGTCGATCGCGAGCTGGCGCGGTTCGGGGCCTGGTACGAGCTGTTCCCTCGCTCCTGGGGCGGGTTCCGAGGTGTCGCCGGCGTGCTGCCGGACATCGCTGCGCTCGGCTTCGACATCGTCTACCTGCCCCCCGTGCACCCGATCGGCGAGACCCACCGCAAGGGCCGCAACAACACCGAGCGCGCGCGCAAGGGCGACCCCGGCAGCCCGTGGGCGATCGGCGCCCGCAGCGGCGGCCACGACGCGCTCCACCCCGACCTCGGCGGCGACGCCGACTTCGCCGCGATGGTGGAGGCGGCGCGGGCGGCCGGCGTCGAGCTCGCGCTCGACTTCGCGATCCAGTGCTCGCCCGACCATCCCTGGCTGACAGAGCACCCCGAGTGGTTCCACCGCCGCCCCGACGGGACGCTCAAGTACGCCGAGAACCCGCCCAAGCGCTACCAGGACATCCACAACGTCGACTGGGACACGGACGAGCGCGTCGCGCTCTGGAACGCGTTGCGAGACGTCGTGCTCGGCTGGTGCGCCCGGGGGATCCTCGTCTTCCGGGTCGACAACCCGCACACGAAGCCGGTTCCGTTCTGGGAGTGGCTGATCGCCGAGGTGAGGGCCGCCTACCCGGAGGCGATCTTCCTGGCCGAGGCGTTCACCCGGCCCGCTCCGATGACGACGCTCGCCAAGCTCGGCTTCGCCCAGTCGTACACGTACTTCACGTGGAAGAACACGAAGGCCGAGCTCGTGCAGTTCGTCGAGCAGGTGCGATCGTGGTCGGCGTACTACCGGCCGAACATGTGGCCGAACACGCCCGACATCCTCCACGAGTACCTCCAGGAGGGTGGCCGGCCCGCGTTCGAGGCGCGGCTCGTGCTCGCGACGACGCTGTCCCCGAGCTACGGGATCTACTCCGGGTACGAGGCCTGCGAGAACGTGCCCGTCCGCCCGGGAAGCGAGGAGTACCTCGATTCGGAGAAGTACGAGGTGAAGAAGCGGACGCTGACCGGGCCGCTCCTGCCGCTCGTGCGGCGCCTGAACGAGATCAGGCGGGCTCACCCCGCGCTGCAGCGCTTCGAGAACCTGACCTGGCTCGACACGCACAACGAGGATCTCGTCGCGTATGCGAAGCGAGAGGGAGAGGATGTCGTCATCACCGTCGTCAACCTCGATCCGGCCGCACCACAGGAGGGGCTCTGCATCCTGCCCGTGGCGCTCGGGGTGCCCGAGGCATTCACCGCGATCGACCTGCTCGGCGACGGCGCCTACCGGTGGCGAACCGGGAGGAACTACGTGAAGCTGCCGCCCGGCGGCGCCCACGTGATCGTGGTCGGGCCGGAGCCGGGCATGGCGCCGGAGCCAGGCCTCGCGCCGGGCGAAGGTCGGGCATGAGTGGCGGCCGGGCGGCCCTCAGCGAGGCGGCCGGCGCGGTGACGCGGCTCGAGCACCTCGACTCCGACGCGCTCCTCGGCCTTCTCCTCGGCAGGCGCTGGTTCGCGGTCTCCGGCCACGACCCGGAGAGCGCGAGGCTCGCCGCCGTCGTCCACGAGGACGACGAGCTGGAGCTCGCGCTCGTCGAGGTGCGGTTCACGGACGGCACGCTGAGCACCTACGTCGTCGCCCTCGATCCGGAAGGCGAGGATGCGACAGAGCATCTGCCCGCGCTGGCACGTCTCGTCGCGCTCGCCGGTGCCGACACGCCGTGTGCGGCCTCGCGCCCGATCGGCGTCGAGCAGTCGAACACGTCGGTCGTGCTCGACGAGAGCGTCGTGCTGAAGCTCTACCGGCGGCTCGAGGGTGGGCCCGGCCTCGAGGTGGAGCTGCTGCGCGGGCTGCAGGAGTCGGGCTTCGTCTCGGCACCGCGCCTCCGGGGCGTGATCGAGCTCGCGGACGGGAAGCACGGGGCCACCCTCGCGGTCGTCACCGACTACGTCCCCTCGGCCGGTGCCGGCTGGGAGCTGACGCTCACCGGGCTCGCCGGCGGCGAGCCCGGCTGGCTCCCCGCGAGGGCCGGCCGGCTCGGTGAGGTGACGGGGGCGATGCACGCGGCGCTCGCGTCGGCCACCGATCCGCACATCGCGCCCGAGAGGTCGGCCCTCGACGCCTCTGCCGTACTGGCCGTCGCGCTCGACGAGGAGCTCGTGCGGCTGGCAGGCGTTCACGCGCTCCCCGCGGTCTCGCCGATTGCGGGCCGCTTCGTGGAGCTGCGCGCTCTCGTGCGCGATCTCGGCCGGGTCGAGCCGCCGGAGCTCGTGCTGCGGATCCACGGCGACTACCACCTCGGGCAGGTGCTCTGGGCGGATTCGGGAGACTGGGTCGTGGTCGACTACGAGGGCGAGCCGGGCCGCTCGCTCGTCGAGCGCCGACGCCGGACGTTCGCGCTGCGCGACGTCGCCGGGATGCTGCGCTCGTTCGCGTACGCCGCCGATGCCTCGAGCCTGCTCGCCGGAGTGCCCGCGCCACCCGGCTGGGAGGCATCGTGCCGCGCTGCCTTCGTCGAGGGCTGGCTCACCACCGTCGACCCGCGGCTCGTGCCGCCGAGCGAGGAGGCTCTCGAGCGCCTGCTCGTCCTCTGCGAGCTCCAGAAGCTCCTCTACGAGCTTCGCTACGAGCTCGCCCACCGGCCCGACTGGATCGGCATCCCGGTGGCGGGTCTCGAGCGGATCCTGGAGGCCTCGTGAGCGGGCTCGGCGAGGTCGACCTCTACCTGGCCGGCGAAGGGCGCCACGAGCGGCTCTACGAGCGGCTCGGCGCCCATTGCGAGGACGGCGGCGGGGTGCGGTTCGCGGTCTGGGCCCCGAACGCGCGGTCGGTCTCCGTCGTCGGCGACTGGAACTACTGGAGCGAGGGTGCGGATCCGCTGCGGTCGCTCGGCTCCTCCGGCATCTGGGAAGGCGTCGCCGCGAACGCGACCGAGGGGCAGCGCTACAAGCTCGCCGTCGCCGGGGCCGACGGCATCACCCGCCTCAAGGCAGACCCGTTCGCCGCCTTTGCCGAGGTGCCACCGGAGAACGCGTCGATCGTCTATCGCAGCCGGTTCACGTGGTCGGACGACGAGTGGCTCGCCCGCCGCCGCGCCGCCGACCCGGTGACGGCGCCCTTCTCCGTCTACGAGGTACACGCGGGATCCTGGCGCCAGGGGCTCTCCTGGCGCGAGCTCGCCGCGGAGCTCGTCCCGTACGTCGCCGAGCTCGGCTTCACCCACGTCGAGCTGATGCCGGTGATGCAGCACCCGTACGCGCCGTCGTGGGGCTACCAGGTCAGCGGGTACTTCGCGCCACAGTCGACCCTGGGCTCGCCGGACGACTTCAGGGCACTCGTCGACGCGTTCCACGCCGCCGGCATCGGCGTGCTGCTCGACTGGGTGCCGGCGCACTTCCCGCGGGACGATTGGGCGCTGGCGCGCTTCGACGGCACCGCGCTCTACGAGCACGAGGACCCTCGCCGCGGCTCGCAGCCCGACTGGGGCACCTTGATCTTCAACCTCTCGCGCCACGAGGTGCGGAACTTCCTGCTCGCCAACGCCCTCTACTGGGTGCGCGAGTTCCACGCGGACGGGCTGCGCGTCGACGCGGTCGCGTCGATGCTCTACCTCGACTACTCGCGCGATCCGGGCCAGTGGGTGTCGAACGAGCAGGGCGGCCGCGAGAACCTGGAGGCGGTCGCATTTCTCCGCGAGCTGAACGAGGTGCTCCATGCCCGCGAGCCGGGGGTGGCCGTGATCGCCGAGGAGTCGACGGCGTGGCCCGGGGTCTCGCGGCAGACCTCGATGGGAGGGCTCGGGTTCACCTTCAAGTGGAACATGGGCTGGATGCACGACACGCTGTCGTACGTCGAGCACGAGCCCGTGCACCGGCGCTTCCACCACGACGAGCTGACGTTCTCGCTCGTGTACGCGTGGGACGAGAACTTCGTCCTGCCGCTCTCTCACGACGAGGTGGTCCACGGCAAGCGGTCGCTGCTCTCGAAGCTGCCGGGCGACCGCTGGCAGCAGCTCGCGACGCTCCGCGCGCTGTACGGGCTGATGTGGGCCCATCCCGGCAAGCAGCTGCTCTTCATGGGCGGCGAGCTCGCCGAGTGGGGCGAGTGGTCGGAGGGCCGCTCGCTCGACTGGCCGCTGCTCGACGACCCCGACCATGCCGGGGTGCTGGCCGTCGTTCGCGACCTCAACGCGACCTACCGGGCGCAACCGGCCCTGTGGGAGATCGACTTTCGGCCGGAGGGGTTCGCCTGGCTCGTCGGCAATGCGCGCGACGAGAACGTGATCGCGTTCGCCCGCTTCGCGGCTGCCGGCGCGCCGGTCGTCTGCGTCGTCAACTTCTCCCCCGTCGTGCGCGAGGGCTGGCGGCTGCCGCTGCCGGTCGGCGGCCGCTGGCGGGAGGCGCTCAACACCGACTCGCGCTTCTACGCCGGCTCCGATGTGGGCAACGGGCTCGGCCTCACCGCCGAGGCGTCGCCGCTCCACGGGCAGCCGTTCTCGGCCCCGGTCACCCTGCCGCCGTTGGCAACGATCTGGCTGGTTCCGGACTGAGAGGGAATGCAGCCCGCCAGTAGTCTGGACGGAGTGACCCGCGACAACAGCATCGTCGTCGAGAAGCTCGTCCGCGAGTTCAAGAAGGGCCCCCGCGCGGTCGACGGGATCGACCTCTATGTCGCCCCGGGTGAGATCTACGGCTTCCTCGGCCCGAACGGCGCCGGCAAGTCGACGACGGTCCTGATGCTGACGACCCTTCTTCCCCCGACCGCCGGCACGGCCCGGGTGGGCGGCTACGACGTTCGCGAGGAGGGAGCCAAGGTGCGCTCGGTGATCGGTGCCGCCCTGCAGGAAGCGGCCCTCGATCCGCTCCTCACGGGGCGCGACCATCTTCGCCTGCAGACGATGTTGCAGGCCGTGCCGCGGGCGGAGCGCAAGCCCCGCCAGCAGGAGCTCCTCGACCGCGTCGGTCTCACGGATGCGGCAGACCGGAAGGTGCGCGGCTACTCGGGGGGCATGAAGCGCCGCCTCGACCTCGCGCTCGCCCTCGTCCACCGGCCGAGGATCCTCTTCCTCGACGAGCCGACCACGGGTCTCGACCCGCAGAGCCGCACCGCCCTCTGGGAGGAGGTCGCCCGTCTCGCCCGGGAGGACAACGTGACCGTCTTCCTGACGACGCAGTACCTCGAGGAGGCGGACGTCCTCGCCGACCGGGTCGGGATCATCGACCACGGCAAGATCGTCGCCGAGGGGACGCCCGCCGCCCTGAAGGCGGAGATCGGCCGTCCCAGCGTCCACGTGATCCCGTGCCGTGAGGACGACCGGCCGCGGATCGCCGACCTCCTCGGGCGCTTCGGCGAGAAGCTCGGCAGCGACCGCGACCTCGCCGTACGGCTGCGCGAGGGGATCGGGATGGTGGACGTGATTCGCGCCATGGACGCGGACGGCGTCGTCGTCGACGACGTCGAGTTGCGCGCGCCCACGCTCGACGACGTCTTCCTGGCGAAGACCGGGCGGACGCTCGAGGGCGAGGCGACGGGGGCGGACGGGGCTCCCGCGCGATGAGCGTGCTGTCGCTGCAGATCGGTGCCCTCGCGCAACGGTCGGTCGTGCGCACCGCGCGCCAGCCCGCGAGCGCGATTCCGCCGCTCCTCTTCCCGGTCGCGCTCATGCTCATCAACTCGGGCGGGCTCAAGGCGTCGACGCAGCTGCCCGGGTTCCCGACCGACTCGTTCCTCGCCTTCGCGCTCGCCGTCCCGTTCATCCAGGGCGCTCTCTTCTCGACGATGAACGCCGGGACAGACCTCGCGCGCGACATCCAGACGGGGTTCTTCTCCCGTCTCTCACTGACCCCCGTGCGCGGGGGAGCCCTGCTCGCGGGGCAGCTGGCGGGCATCGTCGTGCTCGGGGTGGTGCAGGCGGTGTTCTACATCTCCGTCGGGCTCCTTCTCGGGGTCAGGTTCGCGGCGGGTCCGGCCGGAATCGCGCTGCTGCTCGTCTATGCGGCACTCGTCGCCGTCGCGTTCGGCTCGATCGGCTCGTTCCTGGCGCTGCGCACCGGCTCGGGTGAGGCGATCCAGGGCCTCTTCCCTCTCCTGTTCGTCTTTCTTCTCATCTCCTCGATGAACACGCCGCGCAACCTGATCGCCGTCGGCTGGTTCCGGTTCCTCGCGTCCGTGAACCCCGTCTCCTATCTCATCGAGTGCGTGCGCAGCCTGGTCATCACGGGCTGGGACGTGGAGGCGCTCGCCCTCGGCTTCGGCATCGCGACCGTCATCTCGATCGTGGCGCTGATCGCGGCGAGCCGCGAGCTCGTTCGGAGGCTGGCGCGCTCGTGAGGCTCTGGCCCGTCGTCTCCGGCGTCGCCTGGCGCACCCTGAAGAACGCGATCACGACGCCCGCCTTGTTCTTCCCCTCGCTGCTGTTCCCGATGCTCTTCTTCATCGCCTTCGCGGGCGGGCTGTCGCAGGTGCAGCACACGCCTGGCTTCGACTATCCCCCGGGTTATACGGCGTTCCAGTTCGTCTTCGTGCTCCTCCAGTCGGCGGCGTTCGGTGGCGTCTTCACGAGCTTCGGCGTGGCGCGCGACTTCGAGAGCGGGTTCGCGCGCCGGCTGCTGCTCGCCGCCCCGAACCGCAAGGGGATCGTGCTCGGGTACTGCCTCGCGGCGATCCTGCGCTGGTCCCTCACGGCCACGCTGCTGACCGTCGTCGCGATCGCCGCGGGGATGCCGGTGGGCGGTGGCCCGGTCGACGTCGTCGGCCTGTACACGCTGGCCGTGATCATGAACCTCTGCGGCTTCCTGTGGGCGTCGGGGATCGCAATGCGGCTTCGCACGATCCAGGCCGGGCCCCTGATGCAGATGCCGGTGTTCCTGCTCCTCTTCCTCGCTCCGGTCTACGTCCCACTCGCGCTGCTCGGAGGCGTCCTGCACGCGTTCGCGCGCTACAACCCCGTCACGTACGCGCTCGAGTCGGGCCGGGGATTCCTCGCCGGATCCCCGACACAGGTCGCGCTCGGGTTCGGTCTCCCGCTCGCTGCCGCGATCGTCTTCTCGGTGTGGTCGCTGCGCGGCCTGCGCTCTGCCGAAGCCGCCGGCTAGCGCCGGGCGATCGCAGGCGCGCCCGCTAGGGTGCCGCGATGCGCCCCTGGCCCGGAGAGCCGTTTCCCCTCGGCCCGACCTGGTACGGCAGCGGCACGAACTTCTCGCTGACGTCCGAGAACGCGCAGCGCGTCGTCCTCTGTCTCTTCGACGACGCGGACGTCGAGACGCGCTACGAGCTCCCGCGGCAGACCGCGCACAACTGGCACGGCTACCTTCCCGGCGTCGGGCCGGGCCAGCGCTACGGCTACCGCGTGCACGGCCCCTGGGCGCCCGAGCAGGGGCACCGGTTCAACCCGCACAAGCTGCTGATCGACCCGTACGCGAAGGCGATCGAGGGGCCGATCCTGTGGGATCGCGGGCGCACGCTCGGATACGCGGACGGCAACGACCTGCTCATGGACGACACGGACGACAGTGCCGCGATCCCGAAGTCGGTCGTGATAGACGACTCGTTCGACTGGGAAGGCGATCAGCTCCTCCGCCGCCCGTGGGACGCGACGGTCATCTACGAGGTGCACGTGAAGGGCTTCACGGAGCGGCTGCCCGGCGTGCGGGAGGATCTCCGCGGCACCTATGCGGGGCTTGCCTCCGACGCCGCGATCGGGCACCTCGTCGACCTCGGCGTGACGGCGGTCGAGCTGCTGCCCATCCACCACATCGCGGACGAGCACTTCCTGCAGGCCCGGGGCCTGACGAACTACTGGGGCTACTCGACGATCGGCTACCTCGCCCCGCACGCCGGGTACGCCGCGACGGGGACGCACGGCGAGCAGGTGCGAGAGTTCAAGGGCCTCGTCAAGGCGATGCATCGCGCCGGGATCGAGGTGATCCTCGACGTCGTTTACAACCACACGGCCGAGGGCAACCACCTCGGGCCGACGCTCTCGTTCCGGGGCGTCGACAACCTCGCCTACTACCGCACCATGCCGGACGAGCCGCGGTTCTACAAGGACTTCACGGGCACCGGCAACTCGCTCAACCCCGTCAGCCCGTCGGTGCTCCGCCTGATCATGGACTCGCTGCGGTACTTCGTGCTCAACTGCCACGTGGACGGGTTCCGGTTCGACCTTGCCTCCGCCCTGGCGCGCGAGCTCCACGACGTCGACCGCCTGTCCGCCTTCTTCGACATCATCCACCAGGACCCGATTCTCTCCCAGGTGAAGCTCATCGCGGAGCCCTGGGACGTCGGCGAGGGCGGCTACCAGGTCGGCAACTTCCCCGTGCTCTGGACCGAGTGGAACGGGATGTATCGCGACACGATTCGCGACTTCTGGCGCGGTCGCGCTGCCGTCGCCGCCTTCGCGCAGCGGTTCACGGGATCGAGCGACCTCTACCAGTCGGACGGGCGACGCCCGTTCGCGTCGATCAACTTCATCACCGCCCACGACGGCTTCACGCTGCGCGACCTCGTGAGCTACGACGAGCGGCATAACGAGGCGAACCTCGAGGAGAACCGGGACGGCACGCCGGACAACCGGTCGTGGAACTGCGGGGTCGAGGGGGAGACCGACGATCCAGCCGTGAACGAGCTCCGCGACCTTCAGATGCGGAACTTCCTCGCCACGCTCCTCCTCTCCCACGGCGTGCCAATGCTGCTCGGGGGGGACGAGATTTCGCGCACCCAGCAGGGCAACAACAACGCCTACTGCCAGGACAACGAGATCAGCTGGCTCGACTGGGAGCTCGACGAGCGGGCCCGGGGGCTACGCGACTTCACGCGCCGGCTCGTCGCGCTGCGCCGCGCGCATCCGATCTTCCGCCGGCCGACGTTCCTCACCGGCGAAGAGCACGGGGACTCGGGTGCCCCGGATATCTGGTGGTTCCGGCCCGACGGCCGGTCCATGGCGCGCAAGGACTGGGAGCGGGGCGACGCCTCCGCGGTCGGCGCGTTCCTGAACGGGTCGGAGATCATGGCCGAGACGCGCCACGGCGAGCCGATCATCGACGACTCGTTCCTCGTCCTGTTCAACGCCTGGCGGGATGCGCTCACGTTCCGCCTGCCGCCCGTGCGGTTCGGGAGGCGGTGGGCTCTCGAGGTCTCGACCGCCGACCCCACCCTCGAGCCCGGCGCGTGGGACACTCCCGTGCGCAGCGAGGTCGAGGTTGCGGGGCGTTCGCTCCTGCTCCTGCGCCGCGTCGCCTGAGCCGCCGTTACCCCCTCGTCAGTCGTCGGCCGGGGCCTTGAGGATGTCCAGGCAGACGTCGACGATCGCGGGGTCGAACTGGGAGCCGGATCCCTCGCGCAGGCGCCGGCGCGCCTCCTCGACCGATAACGCCACGCGATACGGGCGGGTCGTCGTCATCGCGTGGAACGCGTCGCACACGAAGATGATCCGCGCCTCGAGCGGGATCTCGTCCTGCCGCAGGCGATCCGGGTAGCCCGTCCCGTCGTAGCGCTCGTGGCAGGCGCGGACGATCGGCCGAACGTGCTCGAGCTGCTCGATCGGGGCTAGGATCCGCTCCCCGAGCTCGGGGTGCATCTCGATCACCTGTCGCTCTTCGGCGGTCAGAGGCCCGGCCTTGGTCAGGATGCTCGCCGGGATCCCGATCTTGCCGATGTCGTGGAAGAGCGCTCCCAGCTCGACGCGCTTCAGAGCGGCCTCATCCAGGCCGAGCTCCTCGCCGACCTTGACCGACATGTCCCTGATCCAGCGCGCGTGCGACGACGTGTACTCGTCCTTGGCCTCGAGCGCGTTGGCCAGCGCCTCGACGGTGGCGAGGAACGTCCGCTCGAGGCTCTCGAAGGAGAGGGCGTTCGTGAGGGCCAGCTTCGCCTGCGCGGCGATGCCCGCCAGCAGGTCGAGCCGCCGCGCGTCCAGGCTCGTTCCCGGAGCGAGGGCGAGCGAGAGCGAGGCGAGGCCGGCCTCGAGCGCGATCGGCGCCACCGCGTACGAATCGGCGACGGGGCGGGCGAAATCGGGCCCGAGCCCCTCGATGTACTCGTCGAGCTCCATCACGAAGGGCTCGGCCTGACGCGCCAACGCTTGCAGAGCCATCGCGGGCAGCCGGTCGCCGGGACGTGCGTGGTCGGTCGCATCGTCGGGCCAGTGGCTGAGGCATTCAAGCCCGTCGCCCTCGCCCAGCGGCAGCCAGAGCGACGCCCGAGGGACGCCGAGGATCCGCGCAGCGCCGCGCACCACCCGGGCGCCCACCGCCTCGAGCTGGGTGCACGCGGCGAGCTCGCGCGAGAGCTCCAGCAGGGCCTTGGCGCCGTGCGCCTCCCGCCGCTGCGCCTCGTACAGCTGAGCGTTCACGAGGGCGACGGACGCGTGGCCGGCGAGCACCTCCAGGAAGCGGAGGTCGTCGGTGTCGAACTGGTCGAGGCCGAGCTGGGAGAGGACGAGCACGCCAACGACGTTGGCGCCGTAGCGAAGAGGCACCGCGAGCAGTGACTCCTCGATCTGTGGGGTGCCTTCGATGTGCTGGCCGATTCCGCAGTTGGCGGCATCGCCGGTGAGGAACGGCGCGCCGGTGGCTGCGACGTGGCCGGTGACTCCGACCCCGACCCTGGTGGCGAGAGCCTCGCGCGCCGAGCCGGCCGTCTCGGTGAGGTCACCGCGAAACGCGACCGGCCGGAGTTCCTCTCCGTCGCGGAGGAACACGCGGCAGTTGTGGTAGTCGATCAGCTGCCGCAGCTCGTCCGCGATCGTGGCTCCGATCTCCTCGACCTCGAGCAGGCGGCTGAGCTTGCTCGAGAGGCCGTGCAGCATCTTCAGATGGGCGATCGAGCGGAGGTCGCCGCCCCGTACCGCCTCCGAGACGGGACGTTCGCTCTCGTCCTCGTGGAAGACGACGATGCGGCTCTTGCCGTGCGCCTTCGCCGTCATCATCGCGAGCTCGGCGCACGCGACGAGCTCGCGAGGGTTCGCGGCGTGCTGCGGCCCGAGGGCGATCCCGATCGAGAGTGTCATCGGGCCGGCGGGAGAGAACTCGGTCAGCGCGACGCGCTCGGCTACCCGTTCCGCGAGCGTGTGGGCGATCTCCAGGTTGCCCGACCTGACGATGATCGCGAACTCCTCGCCGCCGGTCCGGCAGACGTCGTCGCTCTCGCGCACCACGGCCCGAAGCTGGGCCGCGAGCTCCGCGAGCACGTGATCGCCGACCGCATGACCGTAGACGTCGTTGACCCGCTTGAAGTCGTCGAGGTCGAGCATCAGGAGGCCAACCGATGAGTGCTCCGAGGACGCTCTGACGACCTCGGTGCGGAGCCGCTCGTGGAACGAGCGGTGGTTCCAGAGACCCGTGAGGGGGTCGGTCTGCGCCTGCAGCTCGAGGCTCGCCCGCGCGTGCGCGTTGTCGATAGCAAGCGCTGCGGCGTCGCCGAAGCGCACGGCCAGCTCGAACTCCTCGTCGGTGAACTCCTCCAACCCGACGCGATAGATGTTGAGCGCCCCCTTGATCGAGCCGCGGGCAATCAGCGGCACGGCGATCAGCGACTCGGGGTCGGGCGGGGTACCCTCGACGAACCTCACGCGGGGATCGAGGTCGGCGCGGTTCGCGAGCACGGGCTGCCGGTGCTCGACGGCCCAACCCGTGATGCCCTGCCCGAAGGAGAACGGCTCGTCCGCGATCACCTCCTCCGCGTACTGGCCGCGGGCGAAGACGCCCCACAGCAGCCGCGTCGGCTCGTCCGCCTCGTAGAAGGCGAGATCGTCGTGGGGGATGAGCTCGCCGACGGTGGCGGCGATGCGCTCAAGCAGCGCGTCCAGCGATTGCTCCGAGAGCACGTCGTGGAAGACGTCGGCGAGACGGCGATACGACTCGACGATCGCGCCGGGCGCCGGCTCGCCGCGGCCGGCGTCGTCGGGCGGCAGCGCAGGCGCTGCTGAGGTGTTCGTCGGAGGGGCCACGAGGTTCCCTGGTCATCGGCGCAAAGGAGTGATGTCTTGAGGTTCCGGCGGCGCCTGCCGATCGAGTAGGAGATGACGGCTCCGACACGAAACTCGATTGCCATGAAATACAGCGCTTTTCTCGCCCTTGCGATCTCCTCTCTCGCGATCACCGGTTCGGCCGGTGCGGGCGTGAGCGTCTGGTTCGTGGCCGACGGAAAGCCGGTGTCGGTGACCCGGAGCGGAACGACGGTCGAGCGGGTCGTGCAGCAGCTCCTCGCCGGGCCCACGGCAGCAGAGCGGAGCCGTGGCGTGCGTTCGGCCGTCCCGCGGGCCACACCTCTCCGCTCG
>Ga0302322_100000136_pt1 | contig 48539 bp, 46 predicted proteins | sample Fen_T0_2_FD_203757 | JGI IMG/M metagenome (GOLD analysis project Ga0302322, IMG submission 203757) | Peat permafrost microbial communities from Stordalen Mire near Abisko, Sweden - Fen_T0_2 | ecosystem: Environmental > Terrestrial > Soil > Wetlands > Permafrost | place: Sweden: Abisko...
CTTGCGACTCCGGCTGAGTTGCTGGGAGGCCTGAACAAGGCGGAACTGGCGGAGTTGATTCGCCTGCTCGAGCAGCTCCGCAACAGCAACGACCCGCCGTCCACGCCGCAATAGCGCAGGAGTGACCCAGGCACCATGCAGTCAAGATTTCAGGATGGAGGCGGAAAGCCCGCCCCGGCTACTGGCTCATCAGCTTTTGAGCGACTGAAACTTCATCGGAATCGTTCTGAATAATCTTGTTATGCAGGCAATAAAGAGCGAGCTCAAGCCGGTCGCTGACGCCCAGCTTGTCGTAGATCTTCCGCAGATAATTCTTGATCACCTGTTCGGTGGTCCCCAACTGGAAGGCGATCTCTTTGTTGCGCTTGCCCTGGGTAATGCAGGTAATGATTGCCATCTCTTTGGGCGAGAGCTTGGGCTGCGTGCGCGGATTGACAAGGGCTGCGGCCTGGGCGCGGTAAGCCTCGATAACCCAGCTCACCGATTGATTGTCGATCCAGGTTTCGCCGGCAGCGATCCGCCGGACGCACCGGACCAGCAGGTCGGGCGAAATCGAGCGGGAGACGATGCCGCGTACGCCGCGCCGGTAAAGCTCGACGGTCTGGTTCTCGTCCGCCGCCACAGTCTGCACAATCAGCTTCACGTCGGGAGAGGTGCGCAGCAGTTCGGGGATGGCGTGAGCCGTTCCGGCCAGCAGGCTGCCTTCCATCAGAACAACATCGGTGGGGTAGCGTTCGATGGCGGCACGCAGGTTATCAAGCGAGTCGGCCTGCGCCACCACGCGAAGATCGTCTTCGATGGCAAAGACCTTGCGAATACCTACGCGATAGATCGCCTGCGAATCCGCGAGGATGACACGGATAGTCCCCGGCTTGACCGAAGCGTCGTTAATCTCAATCTCAGCAGAATCTTCCACGGAATCCATAAATCTTCTTGCCAGGCCATGAATTTCTATCTCATGGCAATTTCCGGCTGTCATTGTTCAGCGAATTGATATTCGTCAATGGTTGCGGCAGCCTGATAGTTACCTTGGTTCTTGGAGCAGCGTACCACACGGCCTTGACAGTTGACCAGAACGTCATGCGGAGTACCTAGCACCGTACCCGGCATGCGCATGGAAAAACGGATCTCCAGCCCTGCCGGAACATGACTTTCCAGCTCAAAAACCACACCGCTGGCGGAGACATTGGTTGTGAGGGCTGCAATTTCACCCTTGCCGGTGGATAAGACTACGGGCAGCGCGATAGGAAAACGCACGGCGCAACGGACTTCCTGGCGCTCAAACTCCGAACGAGAGCGCGCAGAATCATGCGGTAACGCGGATTTCGAAGCATCCATGAACGGCACCCCGAACCCAGAGTGGGCCATACCTAGTCTACCGGACTTTTTACGCAAGCTCATGGAACCAAAGTTTCCAAGGAAGTAACGTAACTGCGCTTACGCTGGCTTGAACATCAAGTCAGCAACCGCATGCATCCTACGTGAAAAGCATAAGTCTTTCATACAAAATGTATTGCAGATGGATGGGTCCTCAAGAGACTCCAACCCATTTTTATGAATGACTTGCAGAATAGTGTGAGATTTCTGATTTCCGTTTCAGTAAATTGCAGTTTTTCTGTGTTCTTTCTCATTCAGCATCGAAATTGCCGGCTTGAAGCCGACACCGGAAGAGCGTCATTCATCCTCTTGTTGGATCTCTGCCGGCTTCCCTCTCTTCTTTGCGGTCCTCGCCGGCGTCCCCCCGCCGCCCAGAAACGCCGCCCCTCGCAGTTCATGGGCTCTCGGCGCAAGCTTCGCCCTGGCAATCGCCAGTTCCGCAACCTCTTTGACGATCCAGTCGAAGTTGGCCTGGCCTACCGAGTGCAGATCGGCGTCCGGCACGGGATTCATGAAGTCGATGGCGTAGGCCACGCCGCCCGCGACGGCAAACTCGACCGTATTGAAGTCATAGCCCAGTGCGCGGCAGAGCTTGAGCGCGTCCTGCCTCATGCGCTTCAACAGTGATCTTGAGGCGGCGGGCGCACCCTCCACATAGCGCTCGGCGTGCGGCCGGCGCGGGTCGTAGGCCATGATGCGGACTTTCTTCTGCCCCACCACATAGCAGCGGAAGTACTCAGTAAAATCGATCGCCTTCTGGTAGACCATGCACAGGTCGCGTGACAGATCGTAGGCGCGGAAAAACTCTTCGCGGCTGCGAACCGGATGCACGTCCCGCCAGCCTCCGCCGTCGATGGGCTTCAAGAAGCCGTCCTCGCCCACATAAGCAAAGACCGTCTCCCAGTCGAGCGGAAACTCCAGGTTGCGCATCGAGCGGTCGGTTGCACCGTCGGGCAGCTGCTTGTGGGGCAGGATGACGGTCGGCGGCACAGCCACGCCGAGCCGCCTGGCCAGCGCGTAGTTGAAAAACTTGTCGTCGGCCGAAGCCCAGAAGGGATTGTTGATCACCGCCGTTCCCTGCAGCATGGCGTGCTTCAGCCAGGCGCGATAGAAAGGAATGGCGTGGGAGATGCGGTCCACGATCACGGCATAGCGCGGCGTCTTGTCGAGCTGGACTGCTCCAGTGAGAACAAACTCGGCCCGGATGTTGTCGATGTTGCGCGAGTTGATCTGCTCCACCAGAGCGCTGGGGAAGCTGTTCTCCACGCCAAACAGGATGCCGATCCTTTTCACGTCCCACCCTCCACGAACCGCGCCCTGTGCATCACGCACACCTGCACAAAAACCACGCATCCAGTGTACGGCAGGCACGTTGACGACCCGCAATGCAGAGACCTCTCTGTGAGTACGCTCGTGTCATAGTTCCGATTCGAAAATTTCGGAGGAAGCATGGCTTCATCGATGTGCGGTAAGGCAAGAAAAGACTACTTCCGGATAATCGGTGACTCGTCCGCAATACCTCCGTTAGTCGTCGCGGCTTCGCCTTTGCCCAGTTGGCGCCCTCGCGCAGATAGATGCTTGGATTACGGGCGATCGGAAAGCGCGTCTCTTCCGATTCCTTTCTGTACCGCGTCGAGATTTTCTTGGGAGTATTTGAAGAAACCGCAGCGGTCGGGTCCGTGAGAAACGACATCCGATTCGTCGAACCCCTTACCTAAGAGCAGGATAAGTGGATCTCCTGGCCTAAGATTGCCCAAATCCTCTTGATTGGAATAGTACTCCGGCGGAAATGGAACAAATTCTCCTAAGGGAATCTGTGGGCCGTTGTATTTACCCTTCTTCATGCTCGTCACAGGTCCCAAACTCACAATTTGTCTTGACCAGCGTCCCTCATTTGTTTTGCGTGTTTTGAGCACTTTTGCAGTAGCAACATACCAGGAATCCCTTGCGGCAAACTCAAGCGGCAGGTTACATGTGTCTCTGCTTTCGTTATTAGCTTGATGCGCGGATTTCTCTTGTGAATAAAGCCGCCACGCGGAGGGCATGATGTCTCCAGGTTCTTCGCATTCGCGCCATCTCGTTATGCAGTTGAGGTTGAAGTCAAGTAACTGTTGTACGATCTGGGAATCTGCGAACGGGGTAAAACTCGTTTCAATAAAGCGGCAGCCCGAACAGGTCCCCAAAGCCTCGATCATGTACTCAGGGTGACTACCGAGCAAAGTCATTCGATGAGTATCGAATCGAGTTTCTCCATCTGCTGTCGCCACAAAAGCATCGCCTTCGCTGACATATTGGAGCGGATGATTTGGGAACAAATCGATTGATAAGTCGAAAGATTTGGTCCAAATAATCCCGTTCTTGATCTCGATTCGTGCGTAAACAGAGGTGAACCGGCCACCGAGCATCATGTATGGCTTATGGAGCCATCGCCAAAAATGCCGTTCCTGAGTCTGCTGATTTACCTCATCACCCGATACGTAGAAGGTTGGGTGGGCCCGAAAAACGTCTTGTAGTACCACTTGGTAGCTGCACCGCTCGGTTGTGCAAGAACCTTCATAGTGGCCCCACTCACCCCAACGATCCATCAGACGCTGCGCCTCGACCCAGGTGCTCTTGCCCATCTGAATCTGGCGGATGTCGTTGAGCAGGCGCTCGGCGCGCCAGCGCAGCAGCCACTGCTGGCTCTGCACAAAGACCAAGGCCACAACCACAAGCATCAGAGTTGCTACTACTACCCGGCGCAAAACGATCCCAATACACCGTCGGAGGCTCATGTCTTGATTAGACACTGACGAGTACCCGTTTGTTCCCGCGCACCGAGGGATGTGGCCTTGCCTTGAATGGGGAAGAACTTGTTCCTGGATCTCGCCTCAGTATTTCGCGAAGAACATAATCCACGTGCATCATGCTGGTTGGATCGTCGGCAAACCGGAGGCGACTACCCAGGATGCGACTTCCACTTGCAGGCCATCAGGCCAGGATTTCCGCCACACGAAAATCTCAAATCTGATATGAAGGCATCGACTAGCACCGCAGAGCCCGCAAATTGTAGTCTGCCACGGCGCGGGCCACATCGGCGGCGGGGGCGCGTTGCTCCGGGCTCTCCTCTAGCCAACTGGTGAGCGACTCGAAGACCGCGCCCACCAGGCACTGCGCCGCGATCGCAGGATTGGGTACGGAGATCGCGTCTGCGCCCTGTTCGAGCGAGATGCGAACCTGCTCGGCTTGCCGGCGAAGGATCGCGCGCCCAATCTGCTCCAGCCGCGGGCTCAGCCCTGAGGACTCGACAATCAGAATGCGCGCATCGCCCGGATTCTCGGCAAGAAAAAGAAAGAGCGACTCGACCGCCATGGGAATTGCAGAAATCGGATCGGGATGGCAACCCTTGGCCAGATGAACGATCTCGAAGACCCTTTCGCCGAGGACCTCAAGTACCGCCGCGAAAACATCTTCCTTATTACGGAAGTGAGCATAAAAGCTCCCCACAGAGCTGCCCGCCTCGGCAACAATCATGGGAACCGTGGTCGCGTGATAGCCAGAGCTGCCGAAAAGCCTGGTAGCGGCCTCAAGAAGAGTCCGGCGGCGTGCCTCGCGGCGGGCCTCGGTGGCGGGAGTTTTTCGGTAGGCCATGACCTTGGTTTAGTGTACCTCTTGTCAAGAATAGAATGACGTGTCATTCTATTCTTGTCAAGGAAGAAAGAACCTATGAACGAGACGCAAATGACCTGTTCGACCTCTCCGGCAATCCATGAACCTCAATTTCTGAAGCAGCAGGGCTTTATGCCTCGCCGCGCCTTAGCCCTCTGCCTGCTGGCCTTGCTACCTCTGGCCGGCTGCGGACCGAAGAAGCCGCTGGCCGCTGACCAGCCTGTTCCGGTCCGTCTGCGCCAACCCAATCATGTTCAGCAGCCGGTCTCGGTGGCGGCCAGCGGGGCGGTCGAGGCCAATGTCACCGCCCAAAGCGCCTTCCAGATCGCAGGACGCGTGGCGCGAGTCAATGTCGAAGAGGGTCAGGCCGTGACCAAGGGCCAGGTGCTGGCAGAGCTTGACTCCGCCGACTACCGAAACGCCTATGAGGCAGCGGCGGGGCAGGCCGATGCGGCGCGGGCAGTCTCAAACAAGGCTCAGGCCGGGCTGCGCAGCCAGGAGCTCGAAGAGTCGCGCATCGACTTCGAGCGCTGGCAGAGCGAGTACACGCGCATGAAGCTGCTTTACGACCGCAAGAGCCTGGCGGCCAACGATTTTGAAAAGATCGAGGCCGGCTACAAGGCGGCGCAGCAGCGATTTGACATGGCCCGCCAGGGAACCCGCATCGAAGAGAAGGATTCGGCCGGCGGCCAGTCCCGTGCGGCAGCCGCGCAGATGCGCGAAGCCGGCAAGCGGCTGGCGGATTGCCAGTTGCGTGCGCCGATTACGGGATTTGTCGGCATGCGGCGCATTGACGTAGGCGACACGGTGGCGGCGGGATTGCCCGTGATCGGCGTACTCGACCTGAACCCGGTCAAAGTGCGCGTCGCCATTCCCGAGTCTGAGATCGGCAAGGTGGAGCAGGGCGCGCGAGCCAATGTCACCATTCCCTCGCTCGATGGCCGCAGCTTTGATGGCAAGGTAGAAGCCGTCGGCGTCGCGGCCGATCCCGCCTCGCGCACCTACACAGTCAAAATCGCCGTTCAGAATCCCGAGCATCTGTTGCGCGCGGGGATGGTGAGCCAGGCGCGGGTCTTTGGCTCCAGGCAAATGAATGCAATCACCGTGCCGGCAGAGGCCATTGTCCGCGATGCGCGCGGCGTGACGCAGGTCTTCGTCTATGAGCCTGCGGCGCGGCGGGTCTATGCGCGGCGGGTCGAGGTAGGCCTGCCTGTCGCGAACGAAATCGAGATCCTCAGCGGCCTCACCGGCAGCGAGCAGGTGGTGGTTGCCGGCCAGCAGAACGTGCGCGAGGGCTCCCCGGCCAAGATCATCGGAGGCGGCCAGTGAACCCCGTCCGCACATCGCTTCACTACCCTCAGGTCACGCTGGTCGTTGCGGGATTGCTCTTCATCACGGGCCTTTACGCGCTCTTCACCATGCCTCGCCGCGAAGACCCAAAGATCACCATCCGCGCCGGCATCGTCTCTGCGATCTATCCTGGCGCAACCAGCGCTCAGGTCGAGGACCAGGTCACGCGCAAGATCGAGGAGCATCTCTTCCGCTTCGAAGAGGTGCGCCGCGAAAAGACCTTCTCGACCACGCGCAATGGCGTGGTGATCGTCAACGTCGAGCTGAACAAGGACGTCAAAAACGCCGACCAGTTCTGGTCGAAGTTGCGGCTGGATATGGCGCAACTGAAGGCCACCGATCTACCGGCGGGAGTGCGCGGGCCGGTCGTCGATTCAGACTTCGGCGACACGGTGGCAGTGCTGATCGCCGTGCACGGCAGCCACTATGGCCCGCGTGAACTGAAGGAATATGCGCAGCGTGTCGAGGATGGACTGCGCCAGATTCCGGCGGTCTCAAAGATCAAGCGAATCGGCGACCAGAAGGAAGAGATCGACATCTCAGCCTCGAGCGAGCGGCTGGCGCAATACTCGGTCAATCCGCAGAAGATGATGCAGGCTCTGGCTGGCCGCAACACGGTCGAGTACGCGGGCCGCGTGCCGGCCGGGGATAGCAAGCTGCCTCTGGAAGCCAGTGGCAGCTTCGCCACCGAGCAGCAGATTCGCCAGGTGATCGTAGAAGTTTCGCCTGCCGGGCAGCCGGTCCATGTTGGCGATCTGGCGGATGTAACGCGCGTCTACAAAGACCCAAGCGAATATGCGCGCATCAACGGCGAGCCGGCAATTCTGCTTTCCGTCGAGATGCACGAAGGCAACAACATCGTCACCTTCGGCGACACGCTCCGCAATTCGCTCAAAGAGATCCGGTCTTCCCTTCCCCCCGAGGTCAAGCTCGATCTGGTCGCCGATCAGCCCAAGGTTGTCTCCGAGCGCATCTGGGAATTCTTCCGCGAGTTCGGCATTGCCATCGTCGCGGTCATCCTGGTCACGATGCTTCTCTTGCCGATGCGCGTTGCACTGGTCTCGGCGGTTGCGATTCCGGTGACGGTATCGATCAGCTTCGCGCTGCTGGACACCTTCGGAATCGAGCTGCAACAGGTGTCGATCGCGGCTTTGATTGTCGTGCTGGGAATGGTCGTCGACGACGCCATCGTCATTGCCGACAACTATGTTGAACTGCTTGACCGCAAGGTTCCCGTGGATACTGCCGCATGGCGATGCGCGACGGAGATGGCGGTCCCGGTACTGACGGCGACGCTCACCATTATTGGCTCGTTTCTGCCGATGCTCCTGCTGTCTGGCGCGGTCGGCGAGTTCATTCGCGCACTGCCCATCGCGGTGGCCGTTGCTCTGGGCAGCTCCTACGTTGTGGCCATGCTGCTGACACCTCTCACGGCGCGCTTCTTCATCCGCCAGGGTCTCAAAGACCACAGCCAGGAGCACCTCGAAGGCGAGCGCAAGCGCACGCCACTCGACCACATGCAGCACTACTACAACCTGGCCATCACCTGGGCCATGGCGCACAAGCGCGAGGTCCTCATCGGCGGCGGCCTGACCTTTGTTGTCGGCCTGGGAATCCTCAAGCTCGTCCCGCAGCAGTTCTTCCCGCTGGCCGAGCGCAACCAGTTCGTAATGGATATCTGGCTGCCGGAGGGCACGAAAATCGAATCCACCGACGCGGCCGTGCGGCGCATCGAGGCGGTGCTTGTCCGCGAGCCGCTCGTCACCTCTTGCACCAGCTTTCTCGGCACCAGCGCGCCGCGCTTCTACTACAACGTGAACCCACAGCCCCCAGCGGCCAACTATGCGCAGATCATGGTCAACACAAAACACGTCAAGGGCACGCCGGAGCTGGTAGCCAGTCTTCGCGAACGCCTCGGCGATCTGGTGCCCGAGGCTCGTGTTTTTGTGAAGGAACTGCAGCAAGGGCAGGATATGGAAGCTCCCGTGGAAGTGCGCATCGCAGGCCCTGATGTGGCTGAACTGCGCACGCTCGGCGACCATGTCGAAGATGTCCTCGAACATACAAAAGGCGCGGCCTACATTCATAGCGACTGGCACGAAGATGCGCCGCAGATGGGCGTAAATGTACGCCAGGAGGTCGCCAGCCGCCTCGGGCTCACCAACGCAACCATCGCGCAACAACTGGCCGGCAGCTTTGAAGGCGCGCCCATGACGACCTTTTGGGAGGGCGATCGCGCCGTGGATGTGGTCCTGCGCCTCGATCCGCAAGACCGGCAGAACTTTCAGAATGTCGGCGACACGTATGTGACTTCGCCCCTAACCGGCTCGCGGGTCCCACTCGATGCCGTGGCGACGCTCGCCCCGGATTGGCAGCCGGGCCGCATTGTCCGCAGAAACGGCGTGCGCACGCTGACCGTGCGCGCCTTTCCCAGCGGCAACCGCCTGGCCAGCGAGATTCTCGCCGACACGCGCAAGCAGGTGGATAAAATGGAGCTGCCCGCGGGCTATCGCATCGAGTACGGCGGTGAACAGGAGAACCAGGATGAGACCTTTGGCGAGATGCAGCATGCACTGCTCATCAGCCTGGTCTTGATCTTCCTGATTCTTCTCTTTCAGTTCCGCACTCTCGTCGACCCGTTGATCGTCATGACGGCCTTCCCTCTGGCGCTGCCCGGCGCGGCCGTGGGACTTTTCATCACGCACAACACCTTCGGCTTCACCGCTTTCATGGGCATCGTCAGTCTCGGAGGCCTCGTGGTGCGCAACTCGATCATCCTCATCGACTACATTCACGAGCGCATGAAGAATGGCGTGGAGCTGGAAAAGGCCGCACTCGAAGCCGGAGAGCGGCGTCTCAGACCGATCTTTCTTACCTCAATGGCCGCCGCCGTAGGAGTGACGCCAATGATTCTCTCCGGATCGAGCATGTGGTCGCCGCTGGCCAGCGTCATCGCCTTCGGCCTGCTTGGCTCAATGTTCTTCACGCTGTTGGTCATTCCAGTTCTCTTTGTGGTGGTACACCGCAAGGCATCGGCTCACCGGCCTCAAAGGCAGGATCTCATGCACCCAGAAAAGGCAGTTGTTGCGCTGGTGATTCTGCTCGCGCTCACCCTCTCCGCCCAGGCCGAGACGCGGCGCATCACGCTCGATGAGGCCGTTCAACTGGCCACAAAGCAGAACTCGACGGTGAAGATGGCGCACTTGAAGACAAAAGAAATGGATGCCCGCGTAACTCAGGCCCGCGCCAGCTATTTTCCCGTTCTCTCAAACGACACCAGCGCTGTGCATCTCGGCGCGATGGACCGCCTGGTGATTCCGCAAGGCGTACTGGGCACTTATCCCAGTGCCGGAGCGATTCCGGGGAAAGATGTCTCCATCAAGCTGGGAAATCAGGATTTTCTGTTGAGCCAGACCACGGTCGCTCAGCCCATTACGCAACTCTTCAAGATCCATGCCGGCGTCAATGTCGCAAAGGCCGACGCCGGAATCGCGCGAGACGATGCGCGGCGCGCGGAGAATGAAGTCGCGCTGAAGATGAAGCAGCTCTACTTGAATCTCTTGTCGCTTGAACGGCGCAAGCAGGCCGCAGAATTGCGCATCGAGGCGGGCGACGAGCGGTTGACCGAGGCGAAGAACGGAGTGGCGGCGGGCGCGGTGCTTAAACTCAAAGCCCTTGAAGGCAAGGCGCAGATCGCCGAGGCGCGTCACTCTCTGGGCACGCTTGAGGATGCCATCTCCGATATGAAGGTGGAGTTCAACGACCTGGCCGGGTTGGCTCTTGATACAGAAGTCGAACTCGTTGCGCCGCCGATGGAGAGTTCGAGCAGAACTGCGGAAGATCTCGAAAGCGAAGCACTCCAGCATAATCCCGAGGTAGCCGCGGCGCGCCAGACACTGGCCAAGGCAAAGGCCGGATTGAGCGCGGCGCATGCCGAGTACATTCCCGAAATTGGCGCCTTTGCTCAGTACGTCTACCAGAGCGGCGTGCCTCTGCTCAATGAAAACAACGGCGCTGTCGGCCTGAAGATGAGCTGGACGCTGGCCGAGTTTGGCAAGCGCGCGGGCCAGGTGCGCGAACGCCGGGCCCAGGTTGCCGAGGCCGAGGAAAATCTTCGCCATGCGGAGAACCGCGTGCGCGTGGAGACGGAGAAGGCCATGCGCAAGGTGCGCCGCGCCGAGACCGGCCTGGAGGCAGCCCGGGAGAGCGTCGATGCACGCGCCGAGATGCGGCGCATCACGGCCAATCAGGTGGAAGTCAAGACCGTGAACGCCTCCGCGCTCTCCGAGGCAGACGCTCAACTGTCCGAGGCCGAGGCGGGACTCTTTCAGGCCGAGGTCGAACGCGCCGTGGCCCGCGCGGAACTGGAAAGAACGCTCGGAGAAGAGTAATCTGGGGGTTGGGTCTTTTCCGGGGGCAAACGTGAACTACCGCGTGATTACCGTGAATAGGGAGTTTGGCAGCGGCGGCGGCCGCATCGCACAAACTATCGCCGAGTGGCTAGGCTGGAAGCTGCTCGATCGCGACATTATCGACGCCATCGCATACGCAGCGCATGTGGATTCGAGCGTCGTGCAGCACTACGATGAACACGTCGATTCCTGGCTGCGGCGCATTAACCAGCAGGCCATGCGTTCGGCCGCTCTGGCCGCCGGCCTCGAACTCGGCGAGAACTCGGTCTTTGACTGCGACGAGATGGTCAAGATCTCGCGCAAGATCGTCGAACAGGCCTACGCCGACGGCAATTGCGTCATTGTCGGCCGTGGCGCGCAGTGCATCCTGCAACACAAGCCCGACGTCTATCACGTCTTTATTTATGCTCCGTACCTTGACCGGCTCGAGCGCCTGCGCCCGCGTCTGGACAAGGGCGTTCACGCCGAGCAGCGCATCCGCATCGTTGACGAAGAGCGCGCCAAGTATCTGCAGCAGTACTACGGCAAGAGCTGGTGCAATCCCCACCTCTACGACCTGATGCTCAGCTCGCGTCCCGACGAGGACTTCACCGCACGGGCAATCCTCTATGCGATGAATGGCGAAGTTCTGGAAGCAGGGACCAGCAAACAGGGATCAGCCGCCAGCGTCTAGGCCTCTATTCGCGTGAAGGCGTTATCAACTAATTAACAGCAGGAAATCGAAAATAAATAAGGGGGGGAGGGGGGGTACCCTTCCAAGAGACAGTAAAAGGTAGCCGGAAGGACAAGATCCTTCCGGCTACCTTTTTCATTGTGCGCCGTACGCGGGAAATCTTCTGCAAATCGCGTCTCGTGCAAAATTGTTTTCCGTAAAGAAGACGCAGGGGCTAAAGCCCGGCCTCTAGTTTTGTTCTGCTTGCGGCACGACTGAAGTCGTGCCCTGACGCTTCTTGAGGCTTCGCACGAGTTTTTCCGCAGCCCGTAAAGTCGCGCCCTGACACAAAACCTGTCGTTGAGACCCGCTCTGGAACGATTCCCTAATCCTTATTCCCTGCTTTCACATCCCAATCGAAGCTGATCTGCGAGATCAGCTCATTCAGCTTTTCGATCGCGACCTTCTTCTGCGCTTCGAGGCCGGCGGTCTGCTTGCGCGTCGCCTGCAAGAGATCTTCGGCGCGATTCAGCTCGTCGACAAAGCGCTTGGCCGCATCGTTGCCTTTGAGGGCGGTCAGGTTTTCGCGGTCGCGCGCCTCGTCGGCTGCGGCGGTTGCTTCTATCTGTTTCGACTCGTTGATGCGCCGATCCAGATCGGCCAGCGCGTCTTCGGCATCGATCACCGGCTTCAGTTTGTCGAGCGCCTCGGGAACGCGCTTGACCAGGTCGAGCAGATAGACCGACTGATTGTTATAGGCATTCAAGTAGACGGCGGTCTTCTCTGGCCCGCGCTCGCGCACCTCAAGTTTGGCCGTCGTGTGAGCAGCGACCGGCAGCTTGAAGCGATAGATGTTCGGCGAAGTTTCGGCGGCCTTCAGATCGCCGTCCAGCGTCCAATCGTTTGTGTGGCGCGGCTGCTCAATCAGCACGTCGCGGTCGAGGTCGCCGGAGTTGATCGCCGAGTAGGTCTTGGCATCGACATCCATGTAGGTCTCGATGACAGAGCCTTTGCGGATCTGCACGTGATGCAGCGTGCGCTCGCCGTTACGGGCCGACACCTTCACGCGCACGGCCTGGTCGGCGGCATAAGAGAGCAGCCGCCGCTCGCCGGGATGAATTGGATCGAGCAGGCCCTCGCCGGCAAACTCGCCGCTTTCAAAGATCGAAAAGCTGCCCGAGTCGAGCGTGAGCTTGGATTTGTTCTCCAGCCACACCGCGCGCAACGGCGTCGGCTCCTTCTCGCTCCAGAGCGTGACATGCACGGCTGGTAGTTCCTGCTGCAGAATCGGCACCATCGCCGACTCGTTCTTGTGAATCGTGACGGGCGCTGTGAGCGCGTATTCGAAGAAGTCGTCAAAGGCGCTGGTGGTTACGTCGCCTTCCTTAATAGCGTCACTGACGCGGTCAACACTACTGCCGCTGGGACTCTGACCCGGTCTGGCCAAATCAGCAGAGTTCTTTGTCGCAATACTTGAGATCTCTTCGCTGCTTATAAGGGTAGAAACCACATTGGAATCAGTTTGCACAGCCAAAGCATCCGCGGCAACGCTAGGCGAAGGCGCATTTTGTTTCTTGGGGCGGTTCGGCAGAGAGGAGCTTACGCCTAATCCTAATGAGGCCAACGCCGCGAAGTTCCTGTTCTGCTCTCCCGCCTCATGTGTCTGCGGTGTCAACTGCGCCTCGGTGGAGATGGGAATCTCGACTCGCCGTGTGTAGATCGGCTGCGAGAGCGGCTGAATGAAGCTCTGCGGCGCTCCGGCGACCAGCGAGAGCTGCACGTTGTCCCAGTCCGCGCCGACGGTGTTATCGACGACGGCCCAGCCCTGCATCGTTGCGTTGCCATTGGGCGTGCGCGGGAAGACCAGCCGGTAAGTCGACTTCCAGACGGGCACTTCACTGATGTAGCTCACACGTAACTGCCGCTGGCCTGCCCCAAGCGCGTCCAGAGTCAGATGCCGCAGCCCGGTCGAGTGGGTCGTCGAAAGCAGTTGCAGATAGCGGTCGAGCTGGCCCTGTAGATTCGCGTCCAGCGGGCGTACGCTCAAGGCCGGAGTCAGCTCGATCACCCGCACCGCTCCGGAACCGGCGACCAGCGTGAGGTAATACTTGTCGATGGTCGTGGCGTTGTCGCCGCCGTTTGTCTTCTCCGTACGCGTCTCGATCGCCATCAGCCGCCCGGTAATCGTGCCGCCCGGCGCGCCGGTCACCTCAACCCGCTGCCCGCGCAGCGCCTGGAATAGCTCTGTCGAGGTCGGGTCGTCCGTCATGCCCAGCGACAACGACTTGAGCTGCTCGGCCAGCGGCGTCGTCGAGTTGTAGTTGACCCCGGCGATGCGCCCGCCGCCCTCATCAAGCACGGTGAGCGATTGCAGCACGTCGTTCAACTGCGGCGAGGTGAAGTCGATGGCCACGCGTTGGTTGCCGTTGACCGACCCGGCATGTTCAAAGTAGCCCACGCCGTTCTTGTAGAGCACCACCTTCCGAACAGGCAGATCCTTTACAACCTGAGGTGCGGCCAACGTCTTCGGCGCCGCCTGCGGTGCTGTTGGCTTGGGTGCTGCTTTTGGCGCGGCTGGGGTTTGAGCGGCAAGCGAAAGTGTGACGGGAAGGGCAGCAAGACAAACGACGGCGAGAATTCGGCGCACAAAGCCTCCTCGGGCAACTCACAAGACACTCTACTCCTTTGGACCCCGGCGAAGGCAAAATGGTTCCCGCCTAAGGAAAATATCGCCGCTGTCCACTCTCTTTGAACGTGGCGGCGGAGATTTCTTGCGCGGTATCTCGATGACAATCTCGCCGTTTGCTCCGCCCCGACGGGGCTGAAAGGGTAATTCTGGCCTCCTTCCCCACGCTGAAGCGCGGGGCTAGCGAACGTTGCGCCTCCGGCGCGACGAGAAGCCGGAGCCACACTAGTATTCAGGCCGTATGATTCGGTAAGCACTCTTGAAGGAGTGCGGGCGTGGACGCCCACACGACAGCCGGTCTCCCACCCCTGCGCGCACAAATCGCTCGCAGGGGACCCCGGTCTGGAGACCAGCGCTACAGATTTGTCATTACAAATTCGAACGGTCACGGTACTAGTCGACAAGATGAATTCAGGCGTTTGCCTTGCTCAAGCGCGCCGCTGGTGGCAATCCATTCCGCCGAAGGCGCAGAATAGAGGGTTGGAATTTACGACCAGACAGTCGCAGACTAGCCAGCCTGCAAACAGGAGACAAACCGATGAGCGAAAGTCGCATCAAGGTCGTTGCATTGAACGGAAGCGCCCGCAAGGGCGGAAATACCGCCATCCTGCTTAAATACGTGCTGAAGGAACTTGAGAGCGAAGGAATCGAAACCGAGCTGATCGAGCTGAGCGGGTCGAAGATTCACGGCTGCCGGGCATGCAGCAAGTGCGCCGCAAACAAGGACCGTCGCTGCTCTCAAAAAGACGACGTGGGCAATGCCCTGATTGAAAAGATGGAGGAGGCAGACGGCATTTTGCTTGGCTCGCCCACTTATTTTGCCAACATCACGCCGGAGATTTCGGCTTTGATGGATCGCGCCTGCTACGTCTCCAGGGCGAACGGAAACTTTCTGCGCCGCAAGGTGGGCGCTGCCGTGGTGGCGGTGCGCCGCGCCGGGGCCATTCCTGCCTTTGACGCCTTGAACCATTTCTTCTTTTTCAGCGAGATGATCGTTCCGGGTTCGTCTTATTGGAATGTCGGCGTCGGCCGCGAGATTGGCGATGTTGAGAAGGACGAAGAGGGTATTCGCATCATGAAGACGCTCGGCCAGAACATGGCGTGGCTGCTCAAGAAACTGCACGCGTAGAGCAAAACAAGGCATACTCTTCGCCCGTGTTCAATGAGACTGTATTGAACAGCAGGAACGACCGTCCACGGTTGTTCTTTTTTCAGGGTAGTTGAGGCGGATTGTTGTGACGTGCCCTGCCTGACTCAGAGCGCCATTCCTTGCGCCGCTGAGGATTTTCCGCCAAGCCGGAAGGGACTCGGACTGTGACCTTGCACGGCAGCCTGCAGACCGAGCGCCCTCCCTTGAAAAAAGGAGAAAATCATGGAACCAGCCAAATCTGACAGTGCAATCGAAGCCGACGTTCTGCATCTTGGGAGCGAAAGCAAGCTCTCTGCCGAAGCGATCGCCAAGGCCGTCGCGCACCACAACCGCCATCACAACGGGGATCAGCCGCAACAGGCCGCAGCCAAGCTGGCCGGCGGCAATAAAAAAGGCAAATTCGGCAAGTAGCGCCTGAGGTGTCAGTTGTTATCGCTCTTGGTCGCGAAGCTCCTGATTCATTCCGCGTCCTAATTGATCCGGCAAGAAGAGAGTGACATTGTCTCCCACCCATCCCCGCAAAATACGCGGGGATGGATGGGGCACACATTGTGTTATTGGTTCCGGCCTGCATAAAACCAGAAGTTATATCTGCTGATAACTCCGCACCCACTCGAGGATCGAACGCACGCCAACGCCGCTTGGGCCTTTGGCGATGTAGGGCTTGGAGTCCTCTACCCAGGCCAGGCCGGCGATGTCCAGGTGAATCCATGGAACGTCATCGACGAAGACCTTGAGGAACTCGGCCGCCGTGATCGCGCCGCCCCAGCGTCCGCCTGTGTTCTTGATGTCGCCGATGTCGCTCTTGATCTGCTCGGCGTACTCCTCGCCCAACGGCAGCCGCCAGAACTTTTCGCCCGTGTTGGCCAGCGCCGCGTCGAACTTCGCGTAGGTTGCGTCGTCATTGGAAAACGCGCCGGCATTCACGTATCCGAGCGCGACGACGCAGGCGCCGGTGAGCGTAGCGGCGTCGATCAGGTGGGTTGCGCCCAGCTTTCTGGCGTAGGTCAGCCCATCGGCCAGCACCAGCCGGCCTTCGGCGTCGGTGTTGATGATCTCGATCGTCTTGCCGGGCTTGTCGGGCGACAGCGGCATGGCCGTCTGCACGTCGCCGGGCTTTTGCGCCGTGCCGGACGGCATATTCTCAGCCGCGCAGACGATGGCGATGACGCGCACCTTCGGCTTCAGCAGCGCAATGGCCCGCATCGCTCCGAGCATCGCCGCGCCTCCGGCCATGTCGTACTTCATCTTGTCCATGTTGTCGCTGGGCTTGATCGAGATGCCGCCGGAATCGAAGGTGATGCCTTTGCCGACCAGTCCCAGCACCGGCCCGTCGTTCACTCCCTTTGGCTCATAGCGGATCACGATCAGCGCTGGCGGCTCCGCGGAGCCCTGCGAGACGCTCCAGAATGCGCCCATCTTCAGATCGTGCAGCTTGTCGGTCGAGAAGTTCCTGCAGTGCAGGCCAACCTCCTCGGACATCTGCATGGCCCGCCGGGCGAGGATTGTGGGGGTGAGCTTGTTGCCCGGCTCGTTGACCAGCGAGCGGGTGAAGTTCTGGCTCTCACCCAGGATGACGCCTTCGGCAAATGCGGCCTCAAGGGCGGCCTTCCGCTCTTTGAGTTTGGCGTCTTTCTCTGGATCGGCCTTCTCTGCGTCAACCTTTTTCTCTTCGGTCTTTTCCGCGTCGGCTGTCTTTGCCTCGGCCTTGTCAGCGTCTGCCTTTGTTGCCTCGGATTTTTCCGCATCGGTTTTCTTGTCAGACTCGGCTGGCGCTACGGCAACCGGCGCGGCGGAATCGGGCGCTGCAAGCGTGAAGGATTGAACGCTCTGATCTTTGCGGTCGCTGCGATAGGTGTCGGGGTCGAAGTCGCCGATCAGTGCGCCCTCGACGGCGGCGCGGGTGCAAAGCACGGATGGGAGCGACTCGACATCCACTCCCGCTTCAGCACTTTGTGGCAGCGCGAAGACCAGTTCGCGAATCCCGCGCGGCTTGGTGAAGCGGACGGCGGTTCCGGCGGCGCTGCGCACAGCGTTTGCCGCGGCCTTGGACTGCTTGCCCAGGCCGACGATCAATAGCCTCTTTGCGGCGATGCCCGCAGGACCGTGCCAGAGCAGCGTCTCATTGGCTCCAGCCTTGAACTCTCCGCTGGCCAGCACGGCCGCGGCTGCGGCGATCACCGCAGGGTCGGCGGTGAGCAGCACGGGTTGTGGCTTGGCGTCGGGGGCTTTTGTGGTTTGGGTGTCAACGGCCAGCACGGCCAGCAGTTCAGTTTCAATTCCGGCAAGAGGAGCGAAAGACAGTTGGGTCTTCATGTTGCTCATTATTTCATTGAACACAGCGGCGTCGGGGCAACAGCTCTGAAAGAGAATCTCGAACCGATATGTCAGATATTGATTTTTATGACATATTTTATGTTATTGTCATTTGTTGCCAAATATGTCATCCTCTTCAAAAGAGGCATTATGGCATCCGTTGTCATAAAACCGCGTTTCACCGTCGGCAAGATCAATCAGAATGGGCGCATCGTCATTCCAGTTGCCATCCGTAAAGAAATGGGGATCAAGCCAGGGGAGTCTGTATTGATGGAGGTCGAGGACGGCGTTCTTCGAATGGAATCGCACCGCGCGCGTATTCGCCGAGTTCAGGAGAGTTTGCGTCGGTTGATACCGCCTGAGCGGTGTCTCTCGGATGAGTTGATCGCCGATCGGCGCGAAGAGGCTCGCCGCGAGTTGGAGGAAGGGCTTGGATAAGACGGTGGTGTTGGACGCATCAGCACTGATGGCGCTGATGCGCCGGGAACCGGGTGCGGAGAAGGTTGCCGACTGCCTCGATTGGGCGATGGTAAGCACAGTAAATCAGGCGGAGGTCGAGACTAAACTGGTCATCGCCGGACTCGATGAAGAGTTAGCATGGCAGCACATCGCTGAGATCAAGTGCATTTCAGTTCCTTTCAATGAGAATCAGGCACGAATCGCTGGAGGGCTCGCCAGAGTCACGCGCAGCTTTGGGCTTTCGCTGGGCGATCGCGCCTGTCTTGCATTGGCCATCGAGCGCAAGGCTACGGTCTATACGACCGACCGGGTGTGGAAGGAACTCTCGCTGGGAATCGAGATTGAAGTGATTCGGTAAGCAGAGCGTAGCCGCCCCTCTGGACTGCCGAACTGCAAAGAAAATTTCACCGCCCCATGCGGTGCTTGCTGGCGTTGACTGCGGCGCGGGCTTCGCGATCGCCCTCACGGCGCTTCTCGGTCTCCCGCTTGTCCCAGTCCTGCTTGCCCTTGGCCACGGCCAATTCGCACTTCACCCGTCCATTCCGGAAATAGAGCCGGACGGGGATGAGCGTGTGGCCCTTGATCTGCGTCTTGGAGAGTAGCTTGCGAACCTCGTCCTTGTGCAGCAGCAGCTTGCGGGTACGAGTCTCGTCGTGGTTGGAGATATTCCCGTGGGAGTAGGGGCCGATATGCACGTTGAGCAGGAACGCCTCGCCATTTTGGATGAGGCCGTAGGAGTCTCGAAGATTGGCTTTGCCCTCGCGGATGGATTTGACTTCCGTGCCGCGCAGGGCCACGCCGGCCTCGAACTTCTCCAGCAGAAAGTAGTTGTGGCTGGCCATGCGATTGTGCGCGGCATCGCGTTCGCCGCTGGCGACGGGGTCGCGGGGCCGTACCGGCTTCTGCGGACCGGGAGCCTTCGGCTGAACAATGACGTGACTGGTTTGGCGAGCCATGGGGAAGTACCCTCGAATCTCAATGCTAGCATTCCTGTTGATCCGGCAAGAAAGGGGTGGCATCCTTTCCCATCCATTCCCGCAAGATACGCGGGAATGGATGGGGCGCCCAAAGTTTGTCATTGGATTCAAAAAGGGCTGGTTGGGGTTCGCGGTATCCCAGGTCCGCAAAGTGCGCGGGACCTGGGGCACCCACAGAGTATTTGGTTGCCGGATCAATAGCATTCACAGGGATTTGAACCGAGTCTGAGTATCGCTTTGTTAGAATGGGGCATCGTAAGAATGGGAAGTTACACCCACAGGAAATGCAAAAAGAATTGCGTCTGGGGCGGCCAAGGCAGCCCGCAGGGCTCCGATCAGCAGAGCGGACCGGCAAAGACGCCTGGGAGTTCGATGAACCGCCGCGTTGATGGTCAGGCTTCCTTCAGACCCGCTTTTTTCAGGTCCATTCATAGGGGATCCGCTTTTTGGACAGCGCTGTTTGCTGTCGTGGCGGTCATGGGCCTTTCGAGCGCCCTGCTCTACGCCGAGTCGGCCAATAGCTTCTTCAAGCGCGGCCAGGCGGCCGAGGCGCGCGAGGACTATGACGCAGCCTACGACAACTACCAGAAGGCCTACGCCAAGGCTCCCAAGGATCTGCAATTCCGTTCCTCGGTCTACCGGGTGCGCATCACCGCGTCCTCGGTGCACGTGACCAAGGGCTACAAGCTGATGAGTGCGGGAAACGAGCAGGGGGCGCTGGCCGAATTTCTGCACGCCGCCGAGATCGATCCCAGCAATGAGGCAGCGCAGCAGGCTATCGCCGCAGTCCGGGAGAAGCAAGGCGAAGCGCCGCTCGCATCCGAGAACGGCATGGCACAGGCGGAGGGAACGCAGCAGGATCTGGAATCGATGGGTGCTCCGGTCGAGCTCAAGCCTGTCTCGAACGAGCCTGTGACGCTGCACATGACCGAAGACGCCAAGGTGGTCTATCAGGCGGTTGGAAAGGCTGCAGGCGTCAATGTCCTCTTTGATCCGGAATACACGTCGAAGCGCATCCAGGTGGACCTGAACAATGTCTCCCTGCTCGATGCGCTGCGTATTGTCGGTACCATCTCGAACACCTTCTGGCGGCCGGTCACCGACAACACGCTCTTTGTCGCCGCCAACACACGCGCCAAGCGCACCGAAATGGACGTGCAGGCGGTCCAGACTTTCTATCTCTCCAATGCCTGGCAGCAGAACGATTTGACCGACGTGCAGACCGCCATCCGCAACGTGCTGACCACCGTCAAGCTCTTTGCGGTGCCCAGCCAGAACGCCATCGTGATGAGGGGCACGCCGGATGAGCTGCTGCTGGCCCAGAAGCTGATCAATGACCTGGACAAGGCGCGCGCCGAGGTGGTGGTCGATATTGCCATCATGGAGGTCAGCAAGAACTGGGAGAGATCGCTGGGCATCGCATGGCCTACCAATGTCGGAGTCGCGCTTCAGTCCTCCAGCACAAGCTCGAGCACTTCGACTTCAAGCTCAAGCTCAAGCTCATCCGGTACCACATATTCGCCCTCGCTCTACGATCTGGCCCACCTAAAGGCGTCGAATTTTGCCGTGACGGTGGGCGGGGCGCAGGCCAACCTGCTGCTCACCGACTCGAATACCAAGATTCTGCAGAATCCCCGCATCCGGGCCACCGACGCGCAAAAGGCGACGATGAAGATCGGCTCCAGGATTCCGGTCGCCACCGGCTCCTACCAGTCCAGCTCGGGCGTCTCGTCGGTCAGCGGGCTGGTCAATACGCAGTTCCAATACCAGGATGTGGGCGTGAATATCGAGATGACGCCCACCGTGCACTTCGACCGCGACGTAACGCTGAAGATCAAGATCGAGGTCACGACGCACAGCGGCGATCAGACGATCTCTGGTGTGACTGAGCCGATCATAAGCCAGCGCGTGGTGGATCAGGTGATCCGCCTGCGTGAGGGCGAGGCCACCATCCTGGGTGGTATTCAGGAGAAAGACATCACGGAGGCCTGGAATGGCGTTCCGGGCTTGAGTTCGATTCCTTTTCTCAGGTATTTGTTTGGCTCCAAGGACAAGAAGACCACCGACGACGAACTGGTCTTTCTGGTGGTGCCGCACGTTGTCCGGTCGCAATCGGTCGACAAGCTGAATCTGCGCCAGGTCGACACCGGCGTGGGCGCGACGATCGATATCCGCCACGTTCCCAGCGAACCCCCAGCCTCCAACCCCGCCGCAACTCCGGCGGCTCCGGCGCGCCCCCCGGCCGGTTCGCGGTCCAGCGTGGGCACGGTTCCGGGGCAGAGCGCCATGAATGCGGCTCCGGCGGCGATGGCCCAGTTGCGCCAGTCGGCCGAGACGATTGGGAATACTCCGCCGGCGCCTCAACCGGCCGCTGTGCCGGCTCCGGCGCAAACACCGGGCGTGAACCTGACGCTTAATCCGATCTCTGCTCCGGTGGCTGCGGGCGCCACATTCCAGGTCCCGGTCGTGCTGACCGGCGGCACGGACATCGCCTCGGTGCCTTTGAAGATTCAGTACGACCCATCCAAACTCGCGCTGGTGAATGTCGACCAGGGAGACTTTTTGAGCCGGGATGGCAGGCTGCCGACGCTAATCCACGTCGACGATGGGGCGACGGGGTTGATCACCATCAATAACACCCGGCCGCCGGGAGCGCCAGGAATGAGCGGTGCGGGCGTCGTCTGCGTCCTTAGTTTCCAGGCCAAGGCAGCGGGGGAGAGTACGATTGCGATTGCCGGCTCGGGCGTCACATCGAGCGCCATGAAGCAAATCTTGGCCAAGAGCAATCAGATCAGTGTTCAGGTGCGGTAGACTGATTTCGCTCTGCCACCCAACAGAGCCGCACCGATGAGGTTTTTATCGATGAAGCAGGCTCAGCCAATCCGGATCTGCCGTCCTCGCGAGCGAGGAATGACGCTGGTCGAGTTGATTGTGACTGTGACCATCCTCTCGATCCTCGCGGGCGCGGCGTTCCCGGTTGCGCGATTTCAGATCAAGCGCCAGAACGAGCGCCAGCTCCGCTATGACCTGTGGATGATGCGCGACGCCATCGACAAGTACAAGGACGCGGCCGACCGCAATGCCTTCCAGATCAAGCTGGACAGCCAGGGGTATCCACCCGACTTGGAAACGCTGGTCAACGGCGTGGATGTGCAGACCAAAAAAGTGAAGTTTTTGCGCCGGATTCCGATTGATCCCATGACCGGCAAAGCCGAATGGGGATTGCGCTCGATGCAGGACGATCCGACCTCGCAATCCTACGGCGGGCAGAGCGTCTTTGATGTATATTCCAAGTCCACGGGAACGGCCCTGGACGGAACCAAGTATTCTGACTGGTAGCCAGGATTCTGGCGGTAGAGGAACTCGAGTGAGCAGCAGACAAAAACACGACGCGGGCTTTACGCTGATGGAGCTGATGATCGTCATGGCGATCATTGGCACGCTCACGCTGGTCGCCATACCCAGTTTCACCGGCGCGATCAAGCAGGCCAAGGAAGCGGCGCTCAAGGAAGATCTGCACGTGATGCGCGCGGCCATCGACTCCTATACCATGGACAAGCAGAAGGCGCCGCAGTCGCTCGACGACCTGATGACAGATGGCTACCTGAGGGCTATTCCCGTGGACCCCTTCACGCACGCCAAAGACACCTGGGTGCCCGAAACAGGCGATGCCCTGCATTCGGTGGATCAGACCGATCCGGGTATTAACGATGTCCACTCCGGCTCGCAGGAGCTCGGCTCTGACAACCAACCCTACTCCAGTTGGTAGGCGTAAAGACGATCACATCACCGGTCGCAGAGGCAAAGATGCTTCGACGGACTCTTCGGAGGGTCACCTTCCTGTTCTGCATGGCGGCCTGTTGCGGCTGCCTGCTCGCGCAAACAGAAAAGACCATCACCATACGCATACTGGACGGCAAAACCGGCAAGCCTGTTGAGACAACCGGGTTTCAGGTCCGCGTCGATCACGAGGCGTTGATCCATTCCGATTGGGTGGTACAGAGCGAGGATGGCGCCAACAAGCTGGCCGTGCCCAAAGGCGCATCATTGCTCTCGATTCGCGGGACCTACGACAACTCCATGCAGATTTACGTTAACTGCGACTCGGTGGTTGAGAAAGCGAATCCGATCACTCGTTGGTATGCGATCTCCGATATTTTGACCTCGGGCGTAGTCGTTCCCAACGGATGCGGAAAGCCCAGCGATCAAGCTAAAGTCAAGCCCGTCGCCAAGCCGGGCGAAATCGTCTTGCTGGTCCGGCGGATGACCACGCGGGAGCAGTGGCGGGAATAAAGCTGGCGTCACCGCCATCTGCCTCGCATCGCATGGAGCGCTCCGGCGGCCTTGCTCACCTGCCACTAAATGAGCCGTCGAAAAATATGGCGGAATGAGCTTTTTTGAACAGCGGGCTCGCTGGCGAAATGAAAAACTGCTACTATGCCTGAGCTTCCCCTCATGCATTGACACACTTCCCCATCCGTTCTTCTGCGATTCATTGCGGAGGGAATTTTCAAGTCCTCGATCGACTCTGAATCCGCTCAACGGAGGTTCTTCGATGACCATGGATGCCAGCCTGTCCCGCTCGTTTGCCGCTACGGTCGACTGGCTTCATGCCGGCCTGATTCGAGCAGCAATTACGAACCGCGCCTTGGATCGTGAGCCAGGTTTGGGAGGCAAGCTCTTCTATGCCGGCGATCTCGATGGCGTTGGCAGCGCATTGGTGGTGGCGGCCAATATTGCCGGCGCAGCGACGCTGACGGCCTCGGCAGACCTCGACACGCAGAAGCAGGCCATTCGTGATGGTGTAATCGACTTCCTCGTCACTTCGCTTGATGAAGCGCTGCGCATCCTGAAAAATGAGATTCGCAAGGGCGAGACGGTTGCCGTATGCGTGAGCCGCGCTCCGGAAGAGATTGAAGATGAAATGATCGAGCGTGGCGTGCTGCCCGATCTGCTGCCGCCTGGCGCATTGGATGCGGAGAGATTCGATCTGTTTCTTGACGAGGGAGCACGGCAGATAGACCCAGTGGCGGCAAAGAAGGGCGAGACCGTGCTGACCTGGAGTGTGGCCGATGCGCCGGCCCAATGGCTGCCCCGGCTGGATACCGTCGCCGCGGACTGCCTCGGCGGTTCCGAGAGTTGCGAGGTCCGTTCGGCCCGGCGCTGGCTCCGCCTCTCTCCGCGTTATCTTGGCAGGATGGCCCAGGGAATGCGTCTGCTGCGCTGCCAAACCACCGCGGCACGCAGTTTTGTCGAGCGGGTCCGCGAGCAGGTGGCCAACTCCGAGATTCCAGTTCCTGTCGAGATTCGCCTGGCCGGCAATGGAGATTTCAAGCTGCATCGCTTCCTGCCGCCGGCAAGAGAAGCAACATCTGACTCTAGTCTTGCTGACCGCCAGTAGCCTCGATCCGCGTCCAAAGCTCCTTGATTCCGTAGCCAGTCTTGGCGGAGACTGCCAGTACCTGCTCCAACTCCAAGCCCTTCTTCAACGCCAGCAGGCTGCGTGTGCGTTCGTTGCCGCTTATCCGGTCGATCTTGGTAGCCACCACGGCAAACTCGCGCCCCGCGGCGCGCAGCCAGTCGATCAACTGCCGGTCGCTCTCCTGCGGCGGCACATTCGAGTCCACCAGGCAGATGCACAGCTTCAGTGTCGATCGAATCGCCAGGTACGGCTCGATAAAAGCAGGCCAGCCCGAGCTGATTGACTTGGAGATCTTGGCGTAGCCGTAGCCCGGCAAGTCGGCGAAGATGAACCTCGGCTGCCGGCTCGTGTCCTGTAAAGAAAAGAAGTTGATGGCCCGCGTACGCCCAGGTGTCGAGGAGACTTTAGCCGTTTTTTCGCCGGCAATCGTATTCAGCAAACTCGATTTGCCCACGTTCGAGCGGCCCAGGAAGGCGATCTCCGGCACATCGGGCGGAGGGAATTGTTCCGCGGCCATCGCCGAAAGCAGGAATTGAGTCGTATAGCGCATAGGTGGGCAAAGAGGAACGGTTAAGCGAATCGGTCGGAAGCAAAGCGTCCCAGGTCTTGCATCTTGAAGACCTGGGACGCCAAATCATCCGTTCTCTTGAGAATACAGGAAGCGGGTGGGAACGCTTCAGTTCGTGGTGAAGCTCAGAATTGTTCCTCTCGACATGCCGCTGTCTGTGGTCGCCACCGCCTGGTAGTAATACGTGGTCTTCGACTTCAGGCCGGTCACCTGAATGCTGGCAGCGATGGAGTTATTGCTGGCAGCAAGTGCTGTTACAGCGGTCATCTTGGTCAGGCTCGTGCTGCTGGTCCCGTACAGGAAGACGAACGACCCAGCCAGCCCATTGCTGTTGACCACGGCGTTCAGTGTTGCCCCCGCCTCGCTCACCGCCGAAGCAGAAGCCGTTTGAACGGCAGGTGGGTTGATGACGGTGTACGTGGCCGATGCTACCGCGCTGGTTGTGTAGCCGCTGGCTATGGCGATCGCCTTGATGGTCTCGCTGGCCGACAGTGTAAGAACGCGGGCGTATTTTTTGGAGTTGCTCGTGGGTGTGCTTCCGTCGATTGTGTAATAGATCGCCGCGCCGGAGGTCGCATCGGAGAGAGTCACCAACTGCGATAGCGGATAGCTTCCCGGCCTGATTGAGAAGGCCGGCGTGGCGGTCACTGGCAGAGCGATGGTATAAGTTGCCGATGCTACCGGACTGTTAACGTAGCCAGATGCGACGGCGATTGCCTGGATGGTTTCGGTTGAGGATACCTGAATCGCGCCAGAGTAACTTGTCGATCCGGTTGTCGGCGTGCTGCCATTGGTTGTGTAGTAAATCGCCGCCCCGGTGTTTGCAGCGGAGAGGCCAACCGTTTGCGCGGCCGTGTAGCTTCCCGCCGCAAGGCTGAAGACCGGCGGAGCCAGCGCCGCACTCGATACTGTCACTGTAATCGGTGTGCTTGCCGTTCTGCCGAATGCGTTGGTCGAGTTCAGGATGTAGGTCTGTGTCGCCGTGGGGTTGATCGTCACATTTCCGCTGCCAGCCGCCACCGGACCGATCTTGTCGATGTAATCGTACGAGTCCTGGCTCGCGCTGTAGTTGAAGGTGACAGGAGCCCCGGAGCCAACGGTGGTTGCCGATGCCGTGAAGCTGCCGATCACCGGCAGAGCACCCGTAGGCGCAGTTTCAGAGTCGTAGCCGGGAAACACTGGATTCATCTGCACGACTTCGAAGTTCGACGACGCGACAGTCTTCAAATTATCCAGGTCGTTGTCGTCAAAGCGGGGATCGGGAACCCCCTGAAAGAAGAAATACCCGCCATTGTCCGCCAGGATCATTCCGTACTGCTTCATGGCTGTCAGGATGATCTGGTTGACCGGTGAGAAGCCCGAGATGTCGAAGCTCGCCTTCAGCCGTATCCGCATTCCCATGACGTTTTTCGAGCCCCAGACGTTGCCCGCGGCGTGCGTCGCAGGATAGACAAAATACCCGCCATTGGCATCGTTCTTCGTCTGTTGCAGAGTGAAGCGGAGGGCGTGATGGATGGCGCCGGAGGCGATCTCGTCATAGCGCACAAGCCCTGGGAAGATCGGCAATCCGGCCGCATCCGCCGAGGTCCAGCCCGAAGGCCGCGTCTCGTAGTTTTTCAGGTCCCAGAGCGTCTCGCTCGAAGCGTTGTACATCCCGTTGCAGCGATTTGTGTTGAACGTCTCGTAAAGCGCACACTTCGCACGGTCAAGCACAAGAACGTGCGTGTCGCCGTTGTAGGTGTCCGGCCAGCCCGAGCAATCGACGGGATTGCCTTCGATGGGGGCCGTGGCAGGAAGCGGCGTTACCACCATGTCGCTCTGGTCCGCGTAGTCGATCACGTTGATGGGCACGGCGGGAGTGGTCGTCGAGTCCACCACAACGTAAGGGATGCCAAAGTCGCTTTCGGAGCCGAAATCGGGGTGCAGGTACAAGCCCCAGAAGCCGGGCCCGCCGGTGATCGCCGCAGAGTTGGGATCAACCGGAGCCGATGCGATGTTTGTATTCCAGACATTCGTGGCTGGGAAGGGAACGAACCCATTCAGGCTGGCATTGGTGCCCAGCGACATGCCCGAGCAACTTTGCGCGCCCGCATAGCTGGCGCCGCACAAGATCAGAACCCAGACCGCGGCCTGGATCGTAAGACCCGGTTTGAAGTGGAAGAAATTGTCAGGTTTGAGTGTCTTCGAAAATAGACGAGTTTTCACCGCATTGAACGGCGACTGCGTGGCTCCCATGATTCTCCTTAGTGCCCGTACGGATTCCGAGGATTGGTTACAAACGGCACTCCGCTGGGCTGGCACCACGTAATTCGTTCAACGTGTGATTACTAAAGTTCTCCTATCTGAAATTGTAATCCGTGCGCTGTTATTGATTAGACTCTGCACGATACCCAATAGCAAGTTACTAAAGTGCGCGTTCTGCCACGATTTATCCCCCGCCGGGAAAGGGCGCGCGATCCCGCAAATCAAAGCCGGCTGAACCCTTGTGGGATTCAGCCGGCTTTGGGTTTATGAAATGGATGCTGCTGGGTTGGATTGCGAATGGCCTAGCTTCAGCACCCGCGTTTTACTGCGGAGTTGGCAGCTTTGCAGAATGATCGTCCGCAGGCACGGCAACCAGCACATCAGTGGCTGCGGGAAGCGCTGTGGGAAGCGGGCCTTCGAGCGCCAAGGCAAGCACTTCATCCATCTGATCCACAAAGTGGAGCTTGATGGAGTTCTTGATGTTCTCAGGCAACTCGGCGATGTCCTTCTCGTTGGCGTGCGGCAGGATGACTTCGAAGATTCCGGCGCGCAGTGCGGCGAGCAGCTTCTCTTTTAATCCGCCGATGGCCAGCACCTTGCCACGCAGCGTGATCTCACCGGTCATGGCGATGTCGCGGCGCACGGGAATCTTGGCCAGTGCGCTCGCGAGAGCCGTCGCCATGGTGATGCCTGCCGAGGGGCCGTCTTTGGGGATGGCGCCTTCGGGCACGTGCAAGTGCAGATCGACGTTGCGATAGAACTCGCGGCTCAGCCCCAGCGCCTGCGCGCGTCCGCGGATATAGCTGAGCGCGGCCTGCGCCGACTCCTGCATCACGTCGCCGAGCTGGCCGGTGATGGTGAGCTTGCCCTTGCCGTCCAAAACCTGCACTTCCGTGGTGAGAATGCTGCCGCCCACCTCGGTCCAGGCGAGGCCCGTGACCAGGCCGATCTCGCTCTTTTCATGCACCTCGGAGTCGCGATACCTGGCCACGCCGAGAAACTCATTGATGTTGGCAGCCGTCAGCTCTTCCTTGTGCTTTGCCCCGGCTTTGACGACTTTGCGCGCCACCTTGCGGCAGACGTTACCGAGTTCGCGCTCGAGATTTCTGACGCCGGCTTCGCGCGTGTAGTTGCGGATGATTTCGACAATTGCATCGTCTTTGAAGACAATGTTTTTCTCGCTCAGGCCGGTTTGTTCGCGCTGCTTCTTCACTAGATATTGCTTGGCGATTTCGAGCTTCTCCTGCTCCGTGTAGCCTTGCAGGCGAAGCACTTCCATGCGGTCCTGCAAGGCCGCCGGAACCGTATGCATCACGTTCGCCGTCGCTACAAACAGCACCTGCGAAAGATCGTAGTCCACGTCGAGATAGTGGTCTTGGAAGGTCGAGTTCTGTTCCGGGTCCAGCACTTCGAGCAGCGCCGACGCCGGGTCACCGCGGAAGTCCGAGGCCATCTTGTCCACTTCATCGAGCAGGAAGACGGGGTTCTTCGTGCCCGCCCGCTTCATGTGCTGAATGATCTGCCCCGGCAGTGCGCCGATATAAGTCCGTCTGTGCCCGCGAATCTCTGCTTCATCGCGCACTCCACCGAGCGAGAGCCGGACAAACTTGCGGCCAGTGGCCTTGGCGATGGACATGCCCAGCGAGGTCTTGCCCACGCCCGGAGGCCCAGCAAAACACAAGATCGATCCCTTGGGATTCTTGACCAGTTGGCGCACCGCGAGAAATTCGAGAATCCGCTCCTTGATCTTTTCCAGGCCATAGTGGTCCGAGTTCAATACCTTTTCGGCGAACTCAATGGAGCGGGTCTCCTTCGACTTTTTCTTCCACGGCACGGCCAGCAGCCAGTCAATGTAGTTGCGGCTCACGGTCGATTCGGCCGACATGGGCGGCATGGCTTCGAGCTTCTTGAGCTCTTGAATGGCCTTGTCGAGGACATCCTTGGGCATTCCGGCGGTTTCGATCTTCTTGCGCAGCTCGTCGTACTCGCTTTTTTCGCCGCGGCCCAGCTCCTTCTGGATGGCCTTGATCTTTTCGTTCAGGTAGTACTCTTTTTGCGCGCGCTCCATCTGCCGCTTCACGCGCGACTGAATGTTGCGGTCCAGATCCAGTTTTTCGATCTCGACATCGAGTACGTCGGCGATGCGCGCCAGGCGAACTGCGGGATCGAAGATGCCGAGCAGCTCCTGCTTTTCTTCGATGCCCAGTTGCAGATTGGCGGCGATGGTGTCCGACAGCTTCGACGGCTCGTCCATGCGCACGGTGGCGATGATGGTCTCGTAGTTGAGCGACTGCTGGAGCTTGACGTATTGCTCAAAGAGGCCGGTGACGCGGGTCATCAACTGCTCGACGGCCGGCGTCATCTCGAACTGGCTCTTGCCGACGCGCACAGTGGCCACAAAGAAGCCGTCGCGGTCGCTGACGTCGGTCGACTTGGCGCGCTCCACGCCCTCGACCAGCACCTTGATATTGCCGTCCGGCATCTTGACGCTCTGCACGATATTGCAGATCGAGCCAACCTGGTAAATCTCTTTGGGCTTCGGCTCGTCGATCGTGGCATCGTGCTGCGTGGCGAGAAAGATCTTGCGGTCGCCGGTGAGCGCCTCTTCGAGCGCGCGCACGCTCGACTCGCGCCCCACGACAAAGGGCGTCATCATGTAGGGAAAGATCACCATGTCCCGTATCGGCATCATGGGGAGCTTGCGCGTTTCCATCTTTTCGCGGTGTGCGGTCATCGGGACCTCTTTTGTATTGGACGCGCGAAGACAGCCCTCACTGCGCGGCTCGGTCGAAAGCTCATGTTGGGATTGTACAGCGGAATGGGTGCGGAGAAGAGGCAGGGGAGCGCCCCTGGCGGGACGCCCCATTCAAGATGAAACGAGTTTATCCTGCTTTTTCCAACAGACACAGCGAGAGATCGCGCCGTTCGACCATGTCTTTGGTGATCTCCATGTCGCGAATTCTCTTGTTGTTGGGCAGGTGATACATCAGGTCGAGCATCAGCTCTTCGAGGATCATGCGCAGTCCGCGTGCGCCCACCTTGCGGGCGAGAGCTTCGCGAGCTACAGCGCCGATGGCGTCCTGCGTGAAGTGCAGGCGGACGTTCTCAAACTCAAAGAGCCGCTGATACTGCTTGAGGATTGCGTTGCGGGGCTTGGTGAGAATCTCGACCAGCGCCGTCTCGTCCAGTTCGTCGAGGATGCCCATAACGGGCAGGCGGCCGACAAACTCCGGAATCAGTCCGTACTTGATCAGATCCTGTGGCTCGGTGCGGCGCAGCAGCTCAGTATCGCGATGCGAACGGCTGGTTGCGGCATCTCCCTCGGCGGTGTCGACGGTCTTGAAGCCCAGCGCCTTTTTGCCAACGCGACGGCCCACCACACGCTCAAGTCCGACAAAGGCCCCGCCGCAGATGAAGAGAATGTTGGTGGTATCGACGGCGGTGAACTCCTGGTGCGGGTGCTTGCGTCCGCCTTGCGGTGGAACGTTGGCCACTGTGCCTTCGAGAATCTTGAGCAGCGCCTGCTGCACGCCCTCGCCGCTGACGTCGCGGGTGATGGAAGGGTTCTCGTCCTTGCGGCCGATCTTGTCGATTTCGTCGATGTAGATGATGCCTTGCTGAGCGCGGGTGACGTCGCCGTCGGCAGCCTGCAGGAGCTTGAGGATGATGTTCTCGACATCCTCGCCCACATAGCCAGCCTCGGTCAGGGTCGTCGCATCCACGATGGCAAAGGGCACGTCAAGCATCTTGGCCAGAGTGTGCGCCAAGAGCGTCTTCCCCGAACCGGTAGGCCCGATCAACAGAATGTTCGACTTGACCAGCTCGACTTCGTTGTTGCGCATCTTGTTCATCTGGATGCGCTTGTAGTGGTTGTAGACCGCAACGGCGAGCTTCTTTTTGGTCTGATCCTGGCCGATCACGAAGTCGTCGAGAAAGCCCTTGACCTCTTGCGGCTTGGGCAGATGGCCTGCGACATTGGCTGGATGGGCGGCATCAGCGCCGCGGTCGTCCTCGAGGATCGAGTTGCAAACGGCTACGCACTCATCGCAGATATACGCGCGAGGATAGTCGCTGGGCGACGAGATCAGCTTGGCTACGGCGTCCTGCGACTTGTGACAGAACGAGCAGCGCAGTGCTTCTTCAGGTCCCACACGCGTTTTCATGATACGGCTCCCTTTAGGACGAGCTCAATTCCTGTTTTGCTCTTGCTTTCTGCTCAGTTTAGCAGGTTCGCAGGCCGTTCTACTGACATCCGCCAGCGCCTAGGTTACTTGCGCGTGGCGGGCTGACTTAAGACCTCGGCCGGTCGATAATTTCGTCGACGATGCCGTATTCCTTGGCTTGTTGTGCGTTCATGATGAAATCCCGCTCGACATCCCGCTCGATGCGGTCCAGCGGCTGGCCGGTGTGCGTGGCCATGATGTTGTTTGTAATCTCGCGGATACGCAGGATCTCGCGGGCATGAATATCGATGTCCGTGGCCTGGCCGCTCAGCCCGCCCATGGAGGGCTGGTGAATGAGAATCCTGGAGTTGGGCAGGGCAAAGCGCTTGCCCTTGGCACCGGCCAGCAGCAGGAAGGCGCCCATCGAGGCCGCTTGGCCGATGCAGATCGTCTCCACCTTGTTTTTGATGAACTGCATGGTGTCGTAGATGGCCAGGCCCGCGGTGATGGAGCCGCCGGGCGAGTTGATGTAAAGATGGACATCCTTCTCTGGATCTTCGCCGGAGAGAAAGAGCATCTGCGCCACGATCAGGTTCGCCACTTGGTCGTCGATGGGCGTTCCCAGAAAGATAATGTTGTCACGAAGCAGACGGGAGTAAATGTCGTAGGCGCGCTCGCCCCGGCTCGTCTGTTCAACCACCATGGGAACCAATGCCATTCGAACCCTCTTATCGTTCTCTGGTTGGGGGACTTTCGCTCCCCATTCCTTTGTAAACGCGCGGCCCGAAGCTGTCTTTGTCGAACCGCACCTGAAGTTTCCGTACTTACTTGGCGGGCAGCCGCTCATACAAGACGCTGGCCGTCTTTTCGCGCCGCAATTGCTCGCGGATTCTGGTCAAACCGCCATCCGCCGCCAAACGAGACCGCAGAGTATCGATCGGCTCGCGGGACTGCAAAGCTGCGAGCTGCAACTCACGGTCCATCTCCTCATCGCTGATGCTGATTTTTTCCTCAGTGGCGATGCGATCGAGCAGAATGTTGGTCTTGACCTCGGCTACTGCGCCGTCACGCTGGGCGATGCGCAGACGGCCAAAGTCCAGCTTGCGCATCTGCTCGGTATCCATGCCCTGGGCTGCCAGAGCGCGCAATCCGCGCTCCAGCCGAGCGTCGATCTGCTCCTGCACCAGCGACTCGGGAACCGCAAACGCATACTTCTCAGTGAGCGCGGCAAAGAGCCGGTCCTTGGTCTCGCCTTCCACACTGCGGCTCAGGCGATTGGTCATGTGCTCGCGGACGCGGGTCTCCAGCTCTGCCATGGTCTCGTACTGGCCCAGTTCCTTGGCGAAGTCGTCGTTCAACTCCGGCAGGTTGCGCTTCTTGATGGCCTTGACCTCGACGTTGTAGGCCACGGTCTTGCCGGCCAGCTTGGGTTCGGCATAGTCGGCCGGGTAGATGACCTCGGCCTTCAGCTCCTGGCCTGCCTTGGCGCCGCGCAGAGCGGTTGTGAAGGCATCCACGGTGTCCTTGCCGCCCACCTCGACCAGCGTATCTTCGCCGGCAACCGGGGCAGCCTGGTCGTCGCCGTCGATCTGGCCGGTGTAGGTGATCTGTGCCCAGTCGCCGTCCACCAGAGCCCGGTCTTCCTCGACCGGCTCCATGGTGGCGTGGGCTGCGCGCAACTGCTCGAGTTCGTGCTGGAACTCCTCTTCGGTGATCTCGACCGCCGGCTTCTCGACTGTTACTGACTGATAGCCCTCGATCGAGAACTCCGGGACATACTCGAAGACTGCTTTGACGTGCAGCGGTTCGCCGTCATCGACGGTGAGCTCGGTAACCCGCGGCTCGCCGACGGGCTTGACGCCCAGTTCGATGACCGCCTTGTTGAAGCGCTCGGGCAGCAAGCCTTCAATCACATCCTTGCGAATGCCGTCGGCAAAGCGGCGGCGAATCACCGTCTCCGGCACCTTGCCGGCGCGGAAGCCAGGAATCTTGGCATATTTTCTGTAGTTGGCGGTGACGTTCCGGTAGGCCTTGGCGACCTCATCGGCCGGAATATCGAGCACCAGTTCGCGGGTGCACTCCGGGTTCAGGACCGGGCCGTGCTGGTGGTCATGGCCTTCATGGCTGTGGTCGTGGCCTTCATGATCGTGGCCGTCTTCAGCGTGCACATGCACATCCTCGGCCGATTCAGGTTGGGGGGTATTCTCGACGGTGTCGGTAGAACTCAAGGTTTTGCCTTCCAGGCGCGTAGCGCCGAATCAACTGCAAGACTGGGCTGCAAACTGCCTGTTTCCGGCTGCAAAACCGCCGAGATGGGCTTCAAAATGACCCACTCTTGATTCAGTCAGATGCCCCTGGTTCCTGCTGCGGGCCATACCGGCGCCGTGCGGCCAGAGAATGCCCTCGTCTCATGGTAAGGGGGTTTGCGGGAAGGGTCAAACTGGAGGGGCAGCTTTCCCGTCCGGAGGGCACCGCGAAAGGCACGTTACTGCTCAGTGACCTCTGGCTTGCGGACGTACGGCAGAAACCGGGGATGGGCCGCGCCGCATTGAGCATAGAAGGCACGCGCCTCGCTGAGGCTGAGATCGCCGTTCACCGTGAGGCGGACTTCAGAGGCGTCGGCGTCTTCCTGCCCGTCATCTTCCCACCAGCAGACCGGGCAGAGAGCCAGCGCGCCGGGAGCCTTCAGCGTCTTCAGGCCGCAGCACGGGCAGCGATAGCGAGTCTCCAAGATTTCCCCCATATAAATGGACGGGGATCGAGGGTTCCGAGTTTACAGGTAGGTCAGTTTTCGCCATCCGCAAGGCAGGCTTCGCATCCTCCAGAGGATCGCTAAACCCTTGCGACACTTGGCTTACAACTCTTTGGACATGACGATGAAATGATATTCGAAACCCGGCTTGAGCTTGCGATGCAGGCCGTCCTTCTGGGTGCCGGTTTCCACGTAGCCGCGGCGGCGATAGATCGGCGGCAGCTCGGTACGCAGGTTCAGGACCAGAATATCCACGGCATTGCACCCACGGCTGCGCAGGTGATTCTCGGCTGCCTCCATGATCCGTGTGCCCAGGCCCGAACGCTGACGCGCCGGATCGACCGTCAGCATCCCCATGTAGCCGCGCTCGCCGCGGACTTCAGTGTAGACACAGCCGACAAGCTGGCCATTGCTGTCTTCCGCGGCCAGCAGTTCGCCCTTGCGCATCATCTCGGCCAGGCTGTCTTCGTCCGTGCGTTCGCCCTCCAGAAAGGTCTCGATGGAAAAGGCCGAGTTAATGAGCGGAATTAGGTGCGCTCTGTCGGCATCGGTCGCCAGACGAACCACGAGGGTCGATTCGAGATCGGAGGTGGGAGTAGCTTTCTGTGTCATGGCTTCAAACCAGGCAAAGATCGCACGCCGGTCTGGCGGCCTCTGCCGATGATTCAATTTTAGCCTCTTTCGAAAGGAGTACATCTTGCACTCGCAGAGCTTCTGCATTGACGCCGTCAACTCCGCGCCGTAGGCTCATAGCATGGAATTCAAGGTAAGCGAACTCGAAAAAGACCCCATCGAATTTGACCTGCAACTGCCTCCGGGCGCGGTCGATCTGGGCACAGAGGCCGAGCAGCAGGGGCCGTTGGCCGCCTCTGGAATGGCCGAGGTGATCCACGAGCACCGGGGGCCCAAGGACATTGTGGCCGACATCCGGCTCCGGGGGCGCTTTGCCGGCAAGTTTCAGGTTCCCTGCGCCCGCTGCGTCGAGCCGGTCGAGATTCCGCTGGCCGCCGACTACGATCTCATCTTTCGCCCCGCAGAGGCGGATTCTGAGGCCACCGAACGGTCGATTACTGCGCCGGAAACAGAAATCGGGTATTATTTAGAAGACAGTCTTGTGCTTGAGGATGTGCTGCGTGAGCAGGTGCTTTTGTCCCTGCCGGTCAGGACGCTTTGCAAGCCCGACTGTAAGGGACTTTGCCCGCACTGCGGCGCAGACCGTAACAGCCAGCCTTGTTCTTGTGCCGGGGAAGATCCCCGCTGGGAGGCGCTGGCAGGCCTTCGCAGCCGGATCGAGTCAAAGGAATAAAGCCCCCAGAGATGATCTGGACAAGTGAAGGGTGCCGAAGCCTGTGCTGGAAGGCAGTCAAGAAGGCATCCAAGAGGTTGTGCGGCCTGAATCTGGCCCGGTAACGTCTCGGACAATTCTGAAGCGGGCTGAGCAACGAAAGGAATTTTGAAATGCCTAATCCGAAAAGGCGCCACTCAACGCGCCGTACCGCACTCCGCCGCTCTCACGACTTTCTGACCGCTGTCGGCGTCTCTGAATGCCCAGCCTGCCACGAGAAGAAGCTGCCACATCGCGCCTGCCCCAAGTGCGGCGAGTACAAGGGCCGCGCCGTAATCGATGTCAAGGAAGCAGCCAAGTAGTCTCCCGGCCCATGCTCATCGACATTGCGCTTGACGCTGTAGGCACAGACAAAGCTCCTGAGTCGGAGATTCGCGGAGCTATCCTCGCCTGTAAAGCTCTGCCCGTGCGGGTCCATCTGATTGGGCCCGAGGCGGAGCTGCGCGACATTCTGGACGAATACCTGGGAAATGAAGATCTGCCCATCGTCATCCACCATGCCTCGGAACGCATCGGCATGGAGGAGAAGGCGGCGCACGCGGTCCGGACCAAGAAGGACAGCTCGATGCGCGTCGGCCTCAAGATGGTGCGCGAGGGCTCGGCGGCTGGCTTTGTGACCGCCGGCAACACCGGCGCGGCCATGGCCACGGCCAAGATGGTCTTGGGCGCGCTTCCCGGCGTCGACCGTCCGGCACTGGCGACTCCCATGCCCAGCTCCAAGGGCAATCCCTGCGTGCTGCTGGACGTGGGCGCCAACGTCGATTGCAAAGCCAACAATCTTGCGCAGTTTGCCGTCATGGGCGAGATCTACGCCCGCACCGTGCTCAAGATCGATTCGCCACGTGTGGGCCTGCTCTCAATCGGCGAAGAAGAGACCAAGGGCAACGACCTCACCCACGAGGCTTTCCCGCTGCTCAAGGCTCTGCCCATCCGTTTCGTGGGCAACGTCGAGGGGCGCGATATCTTCTCAGGCCAGGCGGACGTGATTGTCTGCGACGGATTTGTGGGCAACGTCGCTCTGAAAACCAGCGAGGGTGTGGGCCGCTTTGTGCGCGATGTGCTGCGCGAGTCGCTCACCCGCACTGTCACCGCCAAGGTCGGCGCGCTGCTCTCTCGCCAAGCCTTCAATGAGTTCCGCAATCGCCTCGACTACCGCGAATACGGCGGCGCTCATCTGCTGGGCGTGCGCGGCGTCTGCATCATCGGCCACGGCTCCTCGAATGACCGCGCCATCTACAACGGCATTCGCGTGGCCTACGAGTCGGCCAAGGGCGGCGTCATCCAGAGCATTGAAGCCGAGTTTGCCCGCCGTCCGAATCAAGGTGGCAACGGTATCAAGCCGGAGAAGCCCGCCGATCCGGAAATTAGCCCCGACGCGACGATCCACTAAGGCCTCATGCCTGCCGATCCCAAATCTCTTCGTGCCTTCGATTCCTCTGTCTTGGAACAATTGGCTTGCCCAGCCTGTCTGGGCGAGCTTCGCATCGAAGAGACGCGCCTGCTCTGCACAGCCTGTGGCCGTGCGTACCCGATCATGGATGGGATTCCTGTGCTAATCGCCGGGCGGGAAGAGAATACGCAACCCTGACTGAGAACCTTCTCACTCAGAAACGATTGTCAGCTTGGGGAAGGCGGCGGTGTAGAGCCGCCGGTCGAGCGTGAGGAGTGAGTATTCGCAGACTTGAGCTTGCGCGCCAATCAGAAAATCGGTAAGGATGCGGCGGGGCAAGGTTCCATCTCCCGATCGGCGGCGTTGAACATAGCCTCGATAGGCTCTTCCAGCCTCGCGCCAGGCCTTTTCATCGAGAGTCCAGTCGATCAGGATTCCAGTATCCAGTAGAAACTCATTCAAAGCGACCTCTGTCCGTTTTGGATCGCCCATCAATTCGGCGTAGACAGGCGCGGAGACAATAAGTTTCCCTTGCTTCCCGGCTTGGGCGAGCATTTTTGCTGCAATGCTGTTCAATGCGTCTGATTCCCGCCAAAGTGCAACGATGATGTTTGAATCAATCGAGGTCGTCATGGCCGCGCATCTCCCGGAAGAACGCGACAACGGCCTCCCGGCCCTTGCCTTGAATTGGGAATCCAGTCCCAATTCCGCGCCATTTTTCAAAAGGATTTTCGTCGCGGTCACGGACGACGCGAATGCCGCCCTCCTGCTGCTCAAAGCGCAGGTGATCTCCAGGCTTGACGCCCAGGGAGTTGCGAATCTCCACGGGAACGGTGATTTGACCCTTGCTGGTAACTTTTGCGCGGAAGAACGGAGCTGGCACGGGTTTGGCGGTTGCAGTCATGGATGGCGGCTCCTTACCTTTTTCAGTATACTCCTTACCTTGTTTTGCCAATGATTTTACGACTGGGAAGGAGAGGGGCATCACCGCCGGTGATAGAAGGGAAAGACGATCATCAGCGCCAGGCCGATGGCGGCGGCCAGCGCCAGTGCCAGCAGGCTGTAGATCAGCAACAGGTTCGGCCCTTTGGCCGGGCTATCTTCTTCTTCGCCGGGAGGCTTCGGCCTGCGCTCAAGCTCACTCATACTTCAGCGAATCCACGGGGTCCATCTGCGCGGCGCGTGTGGCCGGAATCGTGCCGAAGACCACGCCCACCATCATCGCCGAGGCAAGAGCAATCACCACCGACCAGATCGAGATCGGCAGTTGGTAGTTGGTGAAGAAGCGGACCGACAGCGGCAGCGATAGCCCCACGATGGTGCCCACAACGCCGCCGACCAGCGAAATGATGACCGCCTCGGCCAGAAACTGGTATTTGATCTCGCGATAGGTGGCGCCCATCGCCTTGCGAATGCCGATCTCGCGGATGCGTGAGCGAACGTTGGCCAGCATAATATTCATAATGCCGACGCCTCCTACCGACATGGTGACGGCCGCCACGGCCAGCAGCACCAGTGTCAGGGCGTTGGCAATCTTGGCTGCCATGGTCAGCAGTTCCTTCAAATTTGTCGCCTTGTAAACCGAGTTGGCCCGGTGGCGCGCGCTGACGATCCGTTCGATCTGGCGGCTGGCATCGGGCACCTCGTCCATGCTGCGCATCGAAAAATAAATCTGCTTCACATTTTCTGTGCCGGTAAAGTAGCGGGCCACCGAGTAGGGAATCAGAATCGTCTGATCGGCGATCTCCGATTGGCCAAAGGTGTCCACGCTCTCTTTGAAGACGCCGACGATGGTGAAGGGAATGCCGCTGATCTCGAAGTTCTGGCCGACAGCCGCATCCGAGCTGCCGAATCGGTCATGGGCAAAAATCTCAGAGACCACGGCACACTTGATGTGGGCGATGTCGTCGTTCTCGTCGAGGAAACGGCCCACGGGAACAAGCAGGTTGCGGATGTTCAAGTATTGCGGGCTCACACCGAGCACCAGCGTGTCTTTCACCACGCCCGAGCCAAAGCTGATGCGGGAGTGCATGTCCATGACCGGCGAGGAGTAGATGACGCCGGGCACCTGTGCCAGCACGGCCTTCTCGTCGTCGCGGGTCAGCGAGTCGTTGTAGACCGTTCCCTCGGCGCTGTTGGCGCCGCCGCCGGAGTATTCGAGTTCGACCGAGTTGGTGCCGATCTTCTGAATTTCGGAGAGAATGAACTGCTTGCCGGTCAACCCAATCGTCACCACCAGGATGACTGAAGCAGTCCCGATCACCATGCCCAGCGCGGTCATCGCAAAGCGCACCTTGCTCGAGCTGAAGCTGTCCACCGCCAGTTTGAGGATCTCGCTCAGCACCATGGTGCGGCGGGCGCTCAGCAGAGTTTCTTGAAAGCTGCGACGGCGTGCTTGTTCGGTGGTCGGATTCATCGGTCCCTATTACAGCTTACAGCGGACAACTGCTCACTGCTTGTCGTACTTCTCCAGCCACTTCAGCTCTTCACGCAGCTTGATGTACCCGTGCCATGGATTCTTCGCCAGGCTATGCCCCTCTCCCGGAAAGGTCAGGAAACTGTGCGGAATGCCCAGCGTCTCAAGCGCGCGCTCCATCGTGACACCTTCCAGATAGCTCACTCGCACATCGGCCCCGCCCTGCACCAGGTGGGTCGGCGTCTTTACCTTGTCAAAGCGGAAGAGCGCGGCCTCGCTCAGGTAAAGCTCGGGCGCCTCCCAGGGATGGCCGCCCAGGTACCATGCGTCGTCGCGCGTCAGGTCGTCGTTGCCCCAGTTGGCTGCGTGCTCCACGGCTCCAGCGCCGGTCACTGCCGACTTAAAGCGCGTGGTCTGCGTAATGAGCCAATTGGTCATGTAGCCGCCATAGCTGTAGCCGCCGATGGCCAGATGATCGGGATCGGCAAGGCCATCCTTCACAAGCGCGTCGATGCCGGCAAGAATATCCCGCCCCGGCTTCGAGACCAGATGCGGCGCAATCTGCTGCATGAACTCGTCGCCATAGCCCGTCGAGCCGCGATAGTTGGGCCGGAAGACCAGCCAGCCGTTGGCCGCAAAGAGCGTGGCACAGTCGTACCAGTCGGCCCCGAAGCGGTTGCCGTCGGCGTCTGCCGGACCTCCGTGAATGAGCGTGAACATGCGCAGGTGTTTGGCGTCCTTCTTTCCCGGCGGGAAGATCAGCACGCCCTCTACCGTGCGGCCGTCGTCGGCCTTCCAGGTGTAGGGCTGCCACTCCGGCTGGGCACGTTCAACAAAGCCGGCATTGAGCGCGGTCAGCGCCGTCAGCCGATCGGGATGCTGAGGGTCGGCGGCCAGATAAACCTGCGTGGGCTCGTTGATCGTCGAGTGGCGAAGGACGACCGCGCTCCCAGCATGCGCCGCGTCCAACCCAGCGTAGCTTCCGGCCTTGCCTGGCAGCTTGGTGGCATTTCCACCTTCGACCAGATAAAGCTGCTGCTCAGTTCCTGTCAGGCCAAGCGCCAACTCGCGGCCATCGGCCAGCAGCGCAAATTCCTCAAATGAGCCGCCAAACTCCGCGCCAAGCCGCTCGACCTTGCCGCTTGCCGGGTCCAGGCGATAGAGGCGCCCCTGCACGTCGTGGTACTTGCCTTCAATAGAGCCAGCCGCGGCCTTCACGAGAAAGTGCAGCCAGCGCGAGTCGGGCGACCAGTGCAGCGCGGACTCGATGCCCTCGTTGTGCGTTGCCTGGCGAGGCTCGCCACCGGCTGCGGCAACCACAAAGACCTCATAGTCGGCCATCTTTTCGACGCGGTGATGAACCGGCTCGGTGGTGAAGGCGATGGTCTTCCCGTCGGGCGCGGGAGCAATCTCGGCAATCGTCAGGCCGCTTTTGGCGATGGTCTCCGCTCCGTCGGGCAATGCAGAGGCTTCGTCTTTCGTGGCTTTGCCCTCCGCACTCACCTTGGCCGGCGGAGGCTCAACCGCCAATGCGCGGGCTAGCGCCGGGGCCACGGCCTGCCTCACCAGCAGGTCGCCGCGATGCTGCTCGCGCCACCGGATCACATCCTTCCACTCGTCCTTCCGTGCATCCTGCTGCTCATGGCTCAAGGGCTCGGTCACCGCGTAGTAGATCGTCGCGCCGTCAGCCGACCAGGCGAATGCATGCGTATCGAGTTTCTCGCGGTAAAGCGGCAGTGCCTCGCCGCCTGCTACAGAAATCACCCAGATCCTGTCGGCCTTGGCTTCACTGCTCTCCGGTTCGCCGTCTTCGCTGGCTGCCTCGCCGGGCAGTGCGCGATCCGTCACAAACGCGATCCACTTGCCGTCCGGGCTCCACGTGGCCTTTTCCTCGCTGCCGGAGTGAGTCAGCGGCCGCAGTCCTGCCTGCGCCGTCCAGAGCCACAAATCATTGCGATAGATGCTGTTCTTCCAGTCGGGAGTTTCAGTCCCGATCACCGCTGCCGAGCCATCGGGCGAGATGCGGGCCTCGGTGATCGCCGTCGAGTTCAAATACTCGTCAAAGCTGATCGGCGGCTTTGCGGACTGCGCCGAAGACAGGGCGGTCAGAAGGCAGACGGGGAGTGAGAGGGCGATTGAAAAGAGTTGCGTGCGCATACAAAAACTATAACTGCGCCGGGGCGATCTGAGTCACTGATTCTGCTACCCGTTCAGCCATTTGCCGCACAAAAAACAACCCCAGCCGGAGCCGGGGTTGTCTGACAACGAAAAACGATACGGCCTAGGCCTTGGCCACGACACGGCCGACTTCCTTCAGACGGGCGGCCTTGCCGCGCAGTCCGCGAAGGTAGAAGAGCTTGGCGCGGCGCACCTTGTAGCTGCGAATCTTTTCGATCTTCTCGATGACCTTGGAGTTGAACGGGAAGATGCGCTCCACGCCCTGTCCGAAGCTCATCTTGCGAACGGTAAAGGTGCCCTGGGGCCCTTTGTTGATGGCGATCACCAGACCCTCAAAGGCCTGCAGACGTTCCTTGTCGCCTTCCTTGATCTTCACCTGGACGCGAACTTGGTCGCCGGGCACAAACTCGGGGAGGTCGGTACGCTTGAGCTTGTCTGCCAAGCGCTGCATTACGGGATGAATAGACATGGCTTTTTCCTGCTGATGGACTCAGAACTTTAAGTTTACTACAAATGGGAGGGCTTGTGGCGGGGCCGTCTTGCGTTATAGTTCCGGGTATGGACGAGAAACGCGAATTGCTGCGGCATACGCTGGCTACTGTGGCCTACAGGGCTGCCAGGGCTCTGGACGGCGCCCCCGATCATTTTGCCGGATTCGATGGCGCGGGCCGCATGCCGGTGCAGATTCTGGCTCACATGGGCGATCTTTTTGACTGGGCGCTGAGTACTGCCATGGGAGAGGAACGCTGGCACGCAACACAGCCGCGCGCATGGGTTGAGGAGCAGCAACGCTTCTTTGAGTCGTTGCAATCGCTGGATGCTTACCTCGCCTCGGATCAACCGCTGCGCGCCCCGGCTGAGCGGCTCTTCCAGGGTCCGGTGGCCGATGCGCTGACCCATGTGGGCCAATTGGCGATGTTGCGCCGCCTCTCTGGCAGCCCTGCTCGTGGCGAGAACTTCTACGTCGCCGATATAAAAGTTGGCCAAGTCGGCGCAGAGCAGCCCGCAGCGGCAAGACCTTTCAGGGCACGCTAACCAGCATTTTCACCGTTGAAGTTCTTTTGGCGCGCAAGCGCCGGCTGTCCCACCGCAGGTGGCCGGGTGCCCCAGGTCCCGCATTTGGGGACCGGGGAAACCACGAACCCCTTGCGAGCGAAAAGCGAGCGTTTGGCCCCACCGCAGGCGGTTATTGGAACGCCAATGGCTTCCAAGCGCCGTCCTGCTTCAGCGCCAGTTGAATCGGCCGGGGCGGGCCTTTGGGCGGAATCGTGACCTCAATCCACAGCTCCTGCCCGGGTTTCAGTCGGCTCGGGTCTGCCGCGTGTTCGGCGATGTAGAAGTCTACCGGCTCCTCGAGGCGCAGCGCATCGCAGGCGGCTCCCGGCATCGCCGAGACATCCACGCCCTTCGATTTGAGGTCGGCTTCGGGAATGCGGATCGCCACCAGCTTGTTGTTTTCCACCTTCAGCTTGGCCTTGAATCGAACGGCTCCTCGCCAGTCAACGGTAAACCCCGTGGACTTGGTTGTGCCGTCGGTGTTTCGCGGAAAATTGGCTCGGAGAGCCGAAGGCAGCGTGCTCTGGCAGCCGTCCACCGTGAGTTGCAGGCTCAGGTAGCGCCCGCGCATCACCATCTCCGGATCGTAGGCGGCGGCGCGCGTCCAGACACGAGGGCAGCGCGAACGCTGGTAGAGATACTTGGCCGCAATCGACGAGACCAGCGCCAACTGGATCACGAGCAAAACGATGGAGGTCTTGGAGAGCTTCATTGCGCCTCCTGAGAATTCGATGCGGGAACATCAGCCTTTTTCATGCCGGTCACGAGCTTGCGGCGAGTTCGTTCCAGCGCCCAGCCGCCGGCGAGGAAGAGAATGCCCAAGCCGATCAGGCCGAGCGAGCGGCCCAGTTTGTCCATGATGTTGCTGAAGTAGAACCAGCCGACCGTGATCGCGAAGCCGACGACGCCAAGATTGACGAGGGCCTTCGATGCCTGGCGCACGCCCCACCAGATGATGAAGACAGCAAAGGCCGCAACCAGCGCGTGTGCGGCCAAGTTGGGCTCAGTGTCGCCAAAGAAGATGCGGTATCGAGGTCGGACTCTCATGCACCACGGCAACGCAGTCGAGAATACAATCGCGGTTACAACAGGGGCTATGCTCTTGCGGAACTTGAAGACCGCGAGGAGGATCGGAAGCACGGCAACATCGATCCAGCCCCAGGTCCGAAGGCCAAGCGGCAGATAAGTCTGGTTGCCCCACGAATTCCACCCATCCAACAGAATGACAATTCCCCACACTGAGGCAACCGCCGCCACAGCGAAAAGAATACCCTGGACGATCTTGCGTTTCGAGCCAATGAAAAACGTCAGGTAGAGAACAGCCCAAACGATCAGGAAGCGGCCAATATAGACGCCTCCGCCGATGTGGCCTTCGGCGGCGTACGAAAATTCAGATAGAATCCACGCGGGGACAAGCAGTAGCGCGATCGTCTGTTGTGCCTCGTCATGAAGCAGCGCCCAGCCAACCAGCGCGGCGATGGCCCACATCAGCACGGCAGCCGGCCAATGCTCCTGAATGTTGAAGATCTGGCCGACCAGGGCGATAGCCGCGCCGGTCGAGAGCGTTCCCACGGCGTGCAGGGCTGTCCCGAGGCCGTGATAGCTTTTGCGCGTGCAGGCCCCGGCAAGGTGGAAGAGGCTGACCATGCCCAGCACCACGGCAAAGCGCGCGCCGGGGCCGATCTGGTCCCAGTGCGCCGAGACAAAGAGTGCCACGCCACCGGCCAGCAGGATCGCGCCGAGAATCAGCGCGACCAGCCCCTGCCAGTGCAAACCGCTCGGGTGCTTCTGTTCCGACTCCCATGCGCGGATGCGGCTTGCAGCCACCGAATCCAGGACGCCGGCCGTTTGCCAGCGATTTAGGTGTGTCTCAACGTCGGCCATAGCTATTGCCCAACAGTAAAGCACACTCGGGGCAGGTTGGGTGCGGAAATCTGTGCCTATATCATTGGAAGAGTATGCGATTCGAGATCGTCACCATCTTTCCGGAGTTTTTTGCCGGTTTCTTCGAGAACGGAATCCTGCGCCGCGCGCTGGCCGAGGAGCTGGTGTCGGTGGGGGTGCACGATCTGCGCGCCTTCACACACGACCGCCATCGCACGGTGGACGACCGGCCCTTTGGCGGCGGCGAAGGGATGGTGCTGAAGCCCGAGCCGCTGGCCGAGGCGCTGGCTTCACTGGGGATTCAGGCGAAGGCAGAGAGGCGGGCCGGCGAGTCAGCTCAGACGCGCGTGATTCTGCTTTCGGCGCAGGGGCGGCCTTTTTCGCAGGCGATGGCGCGAGAACTTGCGACCGTCGACCGCGTAGTGCTGATCTGCGGGCGCTATGAGGGCGTGGACGAGAGAATCAACGAGATCTATTGCGACATGGAGCTGTCGATTGGCGACTATGTGCTGAGCGGAGGCGAACTGGCCGCCGCCGTCGTCGTCGACGCAACGATGCGACTAATTCCCGGCGTGCTGGGCAACGAAGCATCCAGCGAATTTGAGAGCTTTGGCGTGGCCGACGCTGAGATTACGACAGCCGAGGATGGCGTTCCGCGTTCGCAGCACGGCGCCGGGGGGCTGCTCGACTATCCGCACTACACACGGCCAGCCGAGTTTGGCGGCGTGCGCGCGCCTGAAGTGCTGATGAACGGCGACCACGCGGAGATTCGCAAATGGCGTCGCGAACAGCAACTACGCAAGACACTGTCCAACCGGCCAGATCTGCTGGAGGGTGCCGCGTTGAGCAAAGAAGACCGTAAGCTGCTCGATGCGATCCGAGCAGAGAAGAATTAGCTTTTAGTCATCGTTGCGTGGCTGGCATGGTTGAGAATGGTTACTGAAATCGAACAACTCAGAGTTGGCAATCCAAATCTGACAACGGAGAGACATTATGAGTTTCTCGCGATTCTTTCTTCTTCTACCGTTCACGGCAGCATTAGTTTTTGGCCAATCCGCCAGCAAGAATGAACCATCCAGCCAACGCAAGCAATCCGCGACAGTCGTCCAGGAACTTTATCAAAAAGTAGTGGTTCATCGGCCGTCCGTTATTCACAAGGATGCGGAGACGAAAGATTTTCTACCGTATCTCAGCGAAGGATTGCGGCATAAACTCGATCTTTCCAATGCATGTCTGGCCGAATCTGAACAACAGAGTCCATATCTTAAGTTGACGCCAAAAATGAACTCAGACCAAATGCTCTTCACGGGCATTGGTAACTCGCCGATTTCCTTCCAGATAAAGAAAACCATTCCCCAAAAAAATGGTTCGTTGCGTGTGTATGTGGAACTCACCTTCAAGCAGCCGAAGTATCCTCCCTGGAGCCAGCGGGTTGCGGTCGTCATGATTCAAGAAAACGGCCAGTTTCTCGTCGATGATGTGATCTACATCAACGATTCCGACTGGGTCGACCACCCTGAAGACAAGCCGGCTGACCGGCGTCTTTCGGGATACTTGTCGGCGGGATGTAACGGTACAAGCTGGATTGGAGAGAGCCTGCCTAGCGATCCGGCGGCTCTTGCTCAAGGCCTCAACCGGCAGGTTGTAGCCCGCCATCCGCTGGATATCCCATCGGGTGAGGATTGGAAAGTCTTCGCACCCTATCTCGGTAAGACCCTGATGAAAAAAATCGACGTTTATGGCGCCTGCATGGCCGACCAGGAACAGCGGTTTGGCGCTCCTGACCGGAAACCGACAGGATTAATCGAGTTTGGAATCTTCTCGGGCGGCAACGAAGAAGCCGATCCACGATCTTTCCGTATTGAGAGAGCTGAACAGCGGAAGGATGGTTCGGCTCGCGTTTATGTGAGATTCCGATGGGAAGAGCCTCCCGAAAAACCAGATTTTTGGCGGGTTGCAGATGTCTTTATCCAAGAAGATGGCCGTTATCTTCTGGATGACGTGATCTTCCTAGGACACAAGAACGATCCTGAGGATGTGCGCCTGTCGAAGCTGTTAGCCGAGGGTTGTGATGGTCGCCGTTGGGTCGGTTACCGGCGATAAATGACCTGAAGCAGCAGAAATGATGATGGACCGCAGCCAAAGCCTATCCCGGCGCATTCAGATCAACCAACCCCTCGGGCAAGGCCATCTCGACGCGTTTGGCCGCTAGGTCGATATTGTGCAGGTAGCTCTTGGCAAATGGAACCAAGACCTCACCCGCCGCGCCTTGCACGACAAGGAGCGCAACCGGGCCGGAGTTTCGATCTACCTCTTCGATTGTGCCGACGGTGACAGGCTCGGCCCCGGCTAGATCAATCAGCGTGCAGCCGATCAGGTCGCCGACGTAGACCTCGTCCTCGTCCAATGCGGCTCGCTCGGCGCGGGGAATGGCAACGATCATGCCCTTGAGGGTTTCGGCGGCTGTGATTGAATCCACGCCGGCAAAGTGAAGCACGATGCCGCCCTTGTGCGGCCATTGGGCAATGAGTTCCACTTCGCGCGGAGCCGGAGTTGTCGCCGTGGACGACGAGGCACCGCTCAGCAGCCAGAGCTGCTTGCGTTCGGCAAATTTTTCTGGGAAGTCGGTAAGAAGGTCGGCGAAGACTTCGCCCTTGCGCCCCTGATAATGGCGAATCCGCGCCAGCCATGTCCAGTCTTCAGGCGTGGTCATCTCTGCCTCCCGTGGGGGGCTGGATGCATCGGCAGCCCGCTCAGGGTTCGTCTTCTTCCAGGATGTCGAGCGTGTAGCGGTGATGCATCTTCATGCTCACCGCGCCAAGAATGGTACGCATCGAACGGGCCGTGCGCCCCTGCTTGCCGATGACTTTGCCCACGTCTGTCGGCGCCACGCGGAGTTTGAGGACCGTATTTTCATCACGGCCCACACTCTCCACTTCAACGGCTGTCGGCTCATCTACCAGAGCCCGCGCAATCTCGCGGACCAGTTCTTCCACTTCCACCATCGCGTCTTGGGTCATGCTCGTACCCCTCACCGGATGCGTCCAAGGACTGGCAACCAGGATTTTGGCGACCAAGAATGAAGCACTTGGATCGATGCGCGCATAGTATCAGCCCATACCCATCGCCGTCAGCAATTGGTTGCGGACCGGCTCCCGGAGGCAGCGCACACCGCGAAGGGAGGCAGGAAGGCTTAGGCTGCGGCAGGCTCGGCCGCGGCCGCCGGGTTCTTGGCGACAATCAGCTCGACTCTGGGCGAAAACTGCGCGCCCACGCCGCGCCAATAAGCGATGCGCTCGTGCTTCAGATCGACCGTGGCCGGGTTGGTGCGGGGGTTGTAGGTGCCGACGACCTCAATCGAACGGCCGTTGCGCGCGCGGTCCTTTTCAATGACCACGATGCGGTAGTAGGGCTGTTTGCGGGCGCCAAAACGCGCCAAACGAATCATTACCACGGGTATACGTTTCCTTTCAGATTCCTGTGCTCTGTTGAGGGTCTTTCCGGCGAATATCGTGACACCGGTCAAGTAGGGCCAGACTGACGCACCCAGCCGCGCAAGACACAACACCTAAGTATCGCCGAAAGCGGGCTCCCGAGGCAAATCTATTCCGAGACCTCGGTCGGTTCACTCGGACGAGGGGGCCGCTTCGCACTCCGACGAAATAGAGGCCCGAGGGCGAAAATGCATACAAGCAGCAAGATCACCGTATCGAGGTATCCACTGGCTATGATCGCCAGAGTGCCGATCTTTGGAAAGCCAATGTAGTTAAACCAATCGGATGCGTAAAGCCCCGGCCCATGGAGGACTTTGAATTGGAAGTCGAACAGCCTGTCCAGAGAGATTCCACCAAACGAAAGGCCGGCGCCGACCGAAGTGCCACTGAAGTGCTCATTGGCTGCTTCAAGCGGCACTGCCATGAAGAACGCAAATTTGATGGGTGATTTCATGCGCTGATTCTATACCGGCGCGGCTTCTCTCTAGGCGGTATCGACATATACACTTTGCAGCCGGGTTGATCGGTGTTGAAGTAGGAGTATGTCGTCTAGCCGTTATGAATTGAGTGATTTGCAGTGGGAGAAGATCAAGGATTTTC
>Ga0302322_100000139_pt1 | contig 48257 bp, 27 predicted proteins | sample Fen_T0_2_FD_203757 | JGI IMG/M metagenome (GOLD analysis project Ga0302322, IMG submission 203757) | Peat permafrost microbial communities from Stordalen Mire near Abisko, Sweden - Fen_T0_2 | ecosystem: Environmental > Terrestrial > Soil > Wetlands > Permafrost | place: Sweden: Abisko...
TGAGGATGTCGAAGAGCGAGGCGTTGGGGTTGTGCTGAAGAAGTGCGTCCTGGAAGCTGCGGCCGGTGATGTGGCCGGGCAGCAGGTCGGAGCCGATGACGGGTCCGGAGGAGAGCACGACGCCGCGTTCTATTGAATTCTCTAACTCGCGGACGTTGCCTGGCCAGTCGTAGTCGACCAGTGCGCGCATGGCGTCGGCGGAGAGCTTGCGCGGAGCCAGGCCGTTCTCGTTGGCGTAGAACTCAAGAAAATGGTTGGCGAGCAGGGGAATGTCTTCGCGGCGCGCGCGTAGCGGAGGCAGATCAACGCAGATGACATTGAGCCGGTAGAAGAGGTCTTCGCGGAAGCGTCCGTCGCGCACGGCCTGGCGCAGATCGATGTTGGTGGCGGCGAGGATACGCACGTCGACCTGAATCTCTGAGATGCCGCCCAGGTGCATGAAGCGGCGGTCCTGCAAGACGCGCAGGATCTTGGCCTGGGTGTCCATGCCCATGGTGGCGATCTCGTCCATGAAGAGCGTGCCGCCGTTGGCGACTTCAAAGAGGCCTTTCTTGGAGGCGACCGCCGAGGTGAATGCTCCTTTGACGTGACCGAAGAGCGTGGACTCAAGCAGTTCGCTGGGCATGGCGCCGGTGTTGATGGGCACAAAGGGCTTGTCTTTGCGCGGCGAGTTGGCGTGGATGGCCTTGGCGATCATCTCCTTGCCGGTGCCGCTTTCGCCTTGAATGAGAACCGTTGACCGGCTGGGCGCGACCTGGGCGACGAGGTCAAAGACCTTGAGCATCACTTCGCTCTTGCCCACGATGTTGGAGAAGTTGTAGCGCTGCTTGAGCGTGCGTTTCAGTTGCAGATTTTCTTCTTCGGCGCGGTGGCGGGCAACCGCTGAGCGGATGTCGGCCAGCAGCTTTTCGTTGTCCCAGGGCTTTTGGACGAAGTTCTCTGCGCCGGCGCGGACGGCCTCGACGACATTGTCGACGGTGCCGTAGGCGGTGATCATGATGACCGGCAGTTCGGGCTGGCGCTCCTTGATCTGGGGAAGCAGTTCAAGGCCGCTCTGACCGGGCAGGTTCAAGTCGAGCAACAGCAGATCGAAGTTTTCGAGATCGAGCGTTCGTAGTCCCTCGACGCCGTCGGTGGCCATTCTGACCGAGTAGCCCTCGAGCGTGAGCAGAACTTCGAGCGACTCGCGAATGGCAGCCTCGTCGTCGATGACGAGAATGCTCGCGAGACTGCCAGGGAAGCCGGAGTTGCCGGTTGCGGAAGTAGATAGATTCAACGGTATTTCGACCTCAGGCATGAACGGAATTCCTCAACAACGGAAACTCAAGATGAAAGGTTGTGCCGGCGCCGATGGCGCTCTCGACATGAATTTTTCCAGCGTGCTCCTGGATGATGCCGTAGGAGACGGAGAGGCCCAGGCCGGTGCCGCGGCGGTCGCCGGGCTTGGGCATGGTCTTGGTGGTGAAAAACGGATCATAGATGCGTTTGAGATGCTCGGGAGCGATGCCGGAGCCGGAGTCGGCGACCAGCGCGGAGACATGGCTCGAGTGCCCGTTGGAAGCATCGACCAGAGTGGTCACGCGCAGGCGGCCGCCGTCGGGCATGGCCTCCTTGGCGTTGAGAAGCAGATTGAGGAAGACCTGCTGCAGCTTGCCGGAGTTGCCATGGATCTGGGGCAGTTCCTCGGCCAGGCTGAGATCGACGACGATCCTTGCAGTCTTGAACTGATGCTCAAGCAGTGAGAGCGTGTCGCGAATGACCTGGTTGAGATTGGTCTCGCGGAATTCGGTGGTCGAGGTGCGGGAGAAGTTCAACAGACCATTGGCAATTTCGGCGGCGCGGAAGCTCTGTTGCGTGATCTTGTCGAGGACGGGGCTGAGGCGGGCATCGCCTTTGAGCTGCTTGGAGAGCATCTGCGCATAGGAAGAAACAACGGCAAGCGGCGTGTTGATCTCATGGGCAACGCCAGCGGCCAGCAGGCCAATAGAGCTGAGCTTGTCGGCCTGCGCAAGCTGGGTTTCGAGAGAGACTCTCTCGGTAATGTCATCGACCAGGATGATGCGGCCGACGGAGACGAAGTCTCGCGAGAGCAGTGGAGCGACGGCGATGTTGGCGGTGCGCTGCTCACCGGCGCGGGTGGTGAGCGGGAACTTGTAGAGGTGATGGACGCCGGACTCGTTGCGGAAACCCTCGATGGCCTCGATGAACTCGGCAGGGAAGACGGAATGAAGCTCCTGGCCGATGGCCTCGGCGCGGCTGAGGGCGTACATGGCCTCCATCTGCGCGTTCCAGCTTTCGATGCGGTCATCGAGATCGAGGGCAAGGATGCCGACGTTGATTGACTCGACGATGTTTTCGTTGAATTCTTTGAGCCGTTCAAACTCGCCGATCTTTTCTTCGAGGCGGGAGTAGAGGCTGGCGTTCTGGAGGGCGATGCCGATATAACTTGCCAAGGATTCGAGCAGTTCGACGTCTTCGCTGGAGAGGAAGTCGCCGCCGATGGTGCGGCCCAGTCCGATGACGGCGATGGTGCGTGTGGTGTCGGGGCTGCTCGGAGTCGCTTGCCCGACCTGAGTCTGTTCGGCTGCGACTCGACAAGGCAGGTAGTAGTTCAAATCGAGCAGGGCGGCGGTGCGCTGCTGGCCGATGGGCAGGTGAAGGGCGGCCTGCGCGTTTTCGAGGAAGATGTGCGAGTGGTCCGTGGCTTGGTCGAAGTCCAGGAAGCCAAGGTCGAGCTTGCCGGGCCCAACGGGTCCGAGTCCGACTCCGCCGGAGCCGATGCGGTCCTGTGCAGCTCGGGCTTCGGCGGGCAGGCCGTGGGATGCGGCGAGGCGCAACTGGCCGGATTCCTGGGCCAGGAAGACGGCAACGCGCGCCACCAGCAGGGTGTTGGGCAAGCGCTCGACGATCGAATCCAGCAGGGCATTCAGGTCGGTCTCAGAACTGAGGCCGCGGCCAAACTCGACCAGCGCCTTACGGTAGTCGTAGCGATGGCGGTCGAAGGCCTTGTCGACCCATCCCTGAATCCTGCGCTTAAATGGCTCAAAGAAGGCGGCCACCAGCACGATGGCTATGCCCTGGCCCCAGTCCCGAACCGACTCGGGCAGTCGATAACGGGCCAGCCCGGCAGCGAGGGCAATCAGACCGAAATAGCCCGCCAGGATCAGGCCGGTGGCCAGCGTGTAGGCCACGCCGCGCTTGAAGATCAGGTCAGTGTCCATCAGCCGGTAGCGGACAATGGCCCAACTGAAGGTGAGCGGCAGAATCACGATCGAGAGATTCGCCAGATTGGTCAGCCAACTGTAGGGCTGGCGGTCCAGCAGAAAGGGAATGGCATAGAAGAGCGTGAAAGGAACGATCGCCAGCAGAGCGCCGCGGGTGAGCCACTTCAACTGCTGGCGCAAGAGCGGCGTATTCGCGCGGCTGTAACTAACCACGAAGAGGCCGGCGGCGAAGAGGTAGAAGACCGCATCGTATGCTGTGGCGACCTGCTCCAGGCGATGCTTCAGCAATCCGGTAGCCTGCCAGAAGGTGAAGGCATAGAGCCAGAGGCCGAGTAGCGCGGCGCCCGGCGCATAGATGATCGGCAGCAGCCAGCGGCGACGGAGTTTCTTCAGCCGTTCCTCAGGGAAACTTAGAGCAAAGTGGAGAAACAGCGCCGGCTGCAAAGACTCTGCCAGTACATTTGCCCAGAAGACGGTCCAGTCGAGCGCGTCGAAGGTGCGGGTGTATTTGAGCGCGTAGAGAGCGAAGGAAACCAGGCAGAAGAGATAGAAGTGTGTGGCGCGCGGAGCCGTCCAGCGGCGGAAGAGAACGTAGATGCCGATCGACAGATAAACCAGGCCGATCAGGCGCTGGCCCAGTTCCAGGCTTCGATCCATGGGCTCGGGGATGACTTCGACAGGCCTGCCCAGCGCCGCGCCCTTGCGCACAATCTGGTAGTCGATCTGGAAGTAGCTGCCGGTGCGGTAGAGTGCGCGTTCGAGATCTGAAGTGCGCACGACAGGAGCGTAGACCGGGGTGTACTTAACCCCAGTGGGCAGGGAAGAAAGAGCATCAGCGCCGGTGTGCTGGACGGTGTCGTCCGGCAGTTCCTTTACGTCCGCGATCGTTTTATTCGGCCGGATGCCGGTGTGCAGGCCTGTTCCGACAGTGCCGACAGGCAGAACGCTGACTCCAGTCAGCAGATCATGCTCCTGAATGCCGGCGTGCTTTCCAGGGCTGTCGGGTAGCACCTTGTCGGCGATCAGCCCAGTGCCATTGGGGGCCTCGCGCCACCATACGCCGTCATCAGGTGGCTGGGTGTGGCGCTCCTCATAGAAATTCAATGCCGCAAGAAGTACCAGACCGGCCGTTGCCACAGCCAGCAGTATCGCCTGCAGACGGTTGAGAAGGCTCTTTTCCATCAAAGAAACACCCTATATCCTATTGTTCGTCAGCACGTCAGATGCCATGTTGGACAGACGCGCGGCTGACACAGGGTCTTTCCTCGTCAATTTGCTGAGAACACATGAGATAAGGACGGGAAACTATCAAAAACGTCAACAGAAGCTTCAATAATAATGGTCATGTATGTAATAAATAGTAGGCGATCTATGTTAACAGGGATCAGTCTACTGAATTCTATATAAATAAGGCATGTCGATAAAAGTCTGAGGGGCAGTGGTGGATCTGCAAATCTTCTGTCTACCGTGCTCTGAAAAAAGCCTCGGTGCGTAATGGGAGCTATCGGGACGACCCGATGGGAACTGTCTGACATCCGTTCAGAAGGAGAGCTGGGGCTTCGGTTATGTTTCGTGCGAATGAGCGCATAAGCACATGAGGTTTTCGCCTCTGTGTGTGGAGTGTGAGAAATGCCGAGGCGGCTGTAAACTTGCGAGCAGTGCGGGCGTCTACCTGAGTGATGGCAGCCGGCACAGCATTGGAAGCGATGACCATGGCTAGGGCAGAAGAGATTGCCGCCGAAGAGTTCTCGGCTGTCGTCACAGAGCACCGCACGCAGATCTTCCGTTTTCTGCTCTCGTCTACGCGCGACGTGGACCTGTCGGAGACGCTGACGCAGGAGTGTTTTATGAAGGCGCAGCGGAACTGGGCGAGTTTTCGCGGCGAGTCGAGCGCGATGACGTGGCTGATGCGCATTGCCATCAACCTGCAGAAGGACCACTGGCGGAACCGACGCCTGCAGTTTTGGCGGCAGACGCAGGCTTATGCGGTGAATCTGGACGCGGCCAGTGAGTGGCTGCCTAGCGGCGAACGCTCAGCAGAGCAGCAGTTACTGGCCAAGGAGCGGGTGCGCCAGGTCGGCCAGGCAGTTGAAGGGCTGAGTGAGCGCCAGCGGACGGTCTTTCTGCTGCGCTATGTGGAAGAGATGGAGTTGCGTGAGATTGCGCAGGCCACCGGGCTCAATGAGGGTACGGTCAAGGCGCATCTTTCGCGGGCGTTGGCTAAGGTGCGGGAGAAACTCGGGGGGAAGCGATGAGCGGGATGGACAAGGCCGGAGACAGGAGCGGAGTCAGCGAGGTTGCGGACAAGCCGGACGAGTTGGACGAGGCGATCAGGGATTTCCGCCTGGGAGTTCATGGCTGGAGCGAGGCTGCTTTGAGCCGTCCGCGGACGGTGGTGGCGTCTGCGCCGCGCCGGATTTGGCGGTTGGCTCTTGGGTGGACTCTGGGCTGTGCACTGGTTGTTGGCGGCGTATCAGGAGGGTTGTACGAACAGCATCAACGCCGGGAGACAGCGAGAGTTGTGGCTGCGAAAGCGGCCGAGCAGCAACGGCTGGCCGCACAGGAGCGGGCACGGCAGGAAGAAGAAGAATTGCTGGCCAAGGTGGACAGAGATGTATCGCGGGAAGTGCCGAGCGCCATGGAGCCATTGGCTCGACTGATGGCCGAGGATGAAAGCCAGTAAAAACTACATGACACAACAAGAGCAAACCCTCAGCACTCGGAGGGAGAGGAGAAGGCGATGAAGATATTTGGGATGGCAGGTTTGGCAATTGCAGCAGCCTTGCTGGCGGGTACGGCAATGGCTCAAGGGCCTGGTGGCGGCATGGGAATGGGCTCTGCACCGGGGTTTGGAGGGCATCGACCTCCGATGGAGAGGGCCTTCGGCCCTCAGGGCGATCGCGGGCGCTGGTGGAACAATCCCAAGGTCGTCGAGCAGTTGAAGCTCACCGATGCGCAGCGCAAATCATTTGACGGCATTCTTCTCGAACATCGTGAGAAGCTGATCGACTTGCGAGCCAACGTTGAGAAGGCTGAGCTGGAAATGGAGCCGCTTATGAGTGCCGACCAGCCGAACGAGGGCAGAATTCTTGGTCAAATTGACAAGGTGGCCCAGGCCAGAGCTGAACTCGAAAAAGCAAATGCGCGTTTTCTGCTGGCGATTCGGAACAAGCTGACGCCGGAGCAGTGGAAGCAGGTGCAAGCTTTCCGCACCAACCATGGACCGGAGCGCGAGGGCAGGGAATTCGAGCGCCGTGGACATGGCCCCCAGGGAGCAGGCGGTATGCATCATCGCCAGGGGCCACCGCTACCTCCACCTCCACCCCTTCCGCAAGGCGCGGATTTTGATGCGCCTCCGGCACCTCCGGCGGGCGCGCTTCCTGGAATGGGAGACGAGCAGTAGGAGCGGTATCGAACACGATTGCAACGCAGAGAGAATACGGTCGAAGGCAGACCGCTGGCGGCATGAGACGAAGCTCATGCCGCCGTTTTTTTGGTGGTGCGTGCGAGGAAGAAGACGGTGCTGGCAGCAAGACGAAGGCCTGCGTCTGAGTGGCTGGAATGCAGCTAGGATGGGCCTTTCTGTCGCGAAGCGATACAGGCGACTGGTGCGCAACTGGACAGCCGCTGACGCGGTTTGGGACAGGGATTGAGCGGAAGCAGGACAGCATGAATCGGGCTGCAACACCCTGGCAAAAATGCGGCCTTAAAAATTATGACTAAAGTTATTCCCGTCGGCTCCGATGAACGGGGTGGATGCAAGCAAGCTCTTCCGGACCCAACGGAAAGCCTGACGGAAGCAAAGACGCACCGCCGGACAGAGCGCGATTCAAGGCATCCAAAAGGAGTCCCTCTCATGGCCCTCGGTGTTTTGAATAATCTTTCAGCGATCTACGCAGAGAACAACCTGAACAACACCAACAACAGCCTGCAGACGGTTCTGCAGCAGTTGTCGTCTGGCTCGCGAATCAACTCCGGCGCCGATGACGCCGCAGGCCTTTCGCTGGTCAATGGGCTTGGGGCCAACTCCTCCGCCTTGACGCAATCGAAGACCAACGCCACAGAGGGCGCTGGGCTGCTGCAGGTTGCTGATGGCGCTCTTTCGCAGGTGACGAGCCTGCTCAACCGCGCTATCACGCTGGCCACTGAAGCCTCGAACGGCACTCTCAATTCAACTCAAGAAGGCGCCGCCAACCAGGAGTATCAGTCGATCCTGTCGGAAATAAACAACATTGGACAGACGACCACCTACAACCAGCAACAGGTCTTCAATGGCAAAGCCGTGGCCATCTACACCGGCGACTCCTCGACAGCGGGCTCCTCGATCGACGAATTGTTTATTCGCACGTTGTCCGAGTCCAGCATGGGCGACTCGGGCGGAGTGATGGCGTATAGCAATGGCCAGGACAATGTGTTCATCAACTTGTCTCACACGAACACGGGCACCGGAGCGGTGACGAACGCACAGGCGACGGACACGCTGAATGCGAGCGGGCGGACGACGATCAATGTGAATTATCTGGTGAAGGGCGCTAACGGGAGCGAGAGCGCGGCGACGACCAGCATCACGGTGGGCACGGGGACCAGTTTTGCGAACACGGCGAATGGGCTGATCAGCGCGATCAATAGCGCGGGTCTTGGCCTGACGGCGAGTTTTTCGACGCAGGCGCAGGCGGGGATTTCGGGCGGCGGGACGCAGACCGGGATTCAGATCACCGGCGGCCTGGTGTCAGCCGGCGTGGACCCGAACGCGGCGAGCACGAGCGGCGTTTTGAATCCTGCGGGGATCTCGAACGAGGAGTTGACGCAGGGCCAGACGATCACGGTGAAGGTGGGCGACACGGTGGCGGCATCGGTGACGATCAGCTCGTCGACGAGCACGCTGACGGGTCTGATGAATGCGATCAACTCGAATGTGGGCGGGGCGGCAGGTCTGGTGACGGCCAGCATCGTGACGAACGGCAACGGCTCGCAGAGCCTTGCTCTGGCCGACACGGCCGGCGGCGGCGCGCTGACGGTGACGACGGCGTCGAATCCGCTGGGTCCGAATGCGTTGACGAATGGGACCAACTCGGTCAATCCTGTGACGCTGGCCTTTAACGGGACCTCGTACACGACGGGCGCTACGGGTTCGAAGGCGCAGGCGACGCTGGGGATGACGGGGATCAATTCGAGCTCCGACACGCTCGCCGGCAGCATCGTGCTGTCGAACAACTCGACCCCTGGGGCCAGTCCGATCACCTTCGTGATGGGCGGCAGCGCGGGCGTCTCGGGCAGCGTGGTGACGGTTGGCGGGAGCACGCTGGGCGATCTTGCCACGGCGATCCAGGCGAATCTTGGCGTGACGGCGACGGTGGGCAGCACGGGGATCGCGATGACCTCGGCGACGGCTGGCACGACGCTGGAAGTGGTTGCCGGCGCGAGCAACAACACGCTGACGGCGACGCCGGCCCTGACGGTGACCAGCAGCGGCTGGGCAGCGGCTTCTGCGGGCACGGCGGGGAGCTCGACGCTGACGATGAGTAACACGACGGGCGCGGGCGACCAGGGTTTTGCGACCAACGGCAGCGATGCGATCACCGGCAGCCTGGTGTTGCAGAACGGCAATCTTGGCAACGCGGGTACGGCGATTACCTTCGTGATGGGCGGCACGACCAGCGGCAATACAGTTGGCGTGGCGGGCGGCACGGTGGCCAATCTTCTGACGGCGATCCAGGGCAACGCGACGCTGGGCATCGGCACGGCCTCGGTGGTTGGCGGTCAGATCGTACTGACCTCGACCAACGTGGGCACCTCGATCACGGCGACCTCGGGGCTGAAGTATGCTCCGGGCCTGACGGCGACCGGTCCGAACGCGGGCAATGTGGGCGCGTTGAGCACGGGCGCGCAGGTGACGACGGGCGGCGCCAGCACGGGGGCCGATAAGCTGTCGGGCATCCTGACGCTGACCAACAACGGCGTGACGGACACCTTCTCGATGGGCGGCGCGGCGGGCGCCGGGACGATCGTAGTGGGCACGGGCGGCTCGGGCACGGCGACGATCAATCAGTTGCTGACGGCGATCGGCAATGCGACCGGGCTTGGTCTGACGGCTGCGCTGAATGCGTCCACCGGAACGATCTCGTTCACCTCGGCGATCTCGACCAATGCGGCGGCTCCGAATATCGCGGTGACGAGCACGCTGACGAACAACTATGCGACCACGTTCACCACGCCGGCGATGGGCAGCACGAGCCTGGGCGCGCAGTTTGAAGGCGGCATCCTGTCGCTGAGCGGCGGCGGGAGCATGAACGCGCTGAGCGGCACGCTGGCTGGCACGCTGACGATCACCAACGACACGTCGGCCACCAGCGGCGGCGGCGTCTACACGGCGACCTTCGTGATGGGCCAGGCATCGGACTCGCAGTCGGGCTCGACGTGGAATCTGTCGACGGCGCACAGCAATGTGGCTGGCGTTCTGGCGGCGATCAACGGCACGGGCGCCTTTGCGGGCACCGGAGCGGGCGCAGCGGCCGCACTGGACGTGGTGGCCTCGGTGGATACGGCCAGCGGCGGCATCTTCGTGCAGTCGGCGACGATCACCGATGTCAGCCTGGCGGCGGTGACAACCGCGTTGACCGACAACGTGACCGAGACGGCCACGTCCGGCACGAACGGCCACGCGACGGCCAACGCGAATATCACCTACAGCAACGGCGGAACCAACAGCGCCGATGACAAGGTGACGGGCGCAATCACGCTGACCAACAGCGGGCTGGGCGCGGCGACGACCTTTACGATGGACGGCAGCGCCGGTCACAACACGCTGGGCGATCTGAAAACGCTGATCGACAATGCGGGCATCGGGCTGCAGGCATCGGTGAGCGCGGCTGGCCTTCAGGTGCATGTGGCGGGCAGCGACTACACCAGCACGATCACGGCGACCGGCAGCTTGACCGACGCCTACGGCGCGACGGCAACCAGCACACCGGGCAATCCGGCGGTGCAGGCCGAGAACGCCACGGCGACGGTGCGCACGACCGGGACCATCGGCGCCTCCGACACGATCACCGGCAGCATCGTGCTGCAGAACAGCGGCGGTCCGGGCGGCACGCAGACCTTCACCATGGGATCGGGCGTCAACTCGGGCGCGAACCACTTCGTCGGCGGCACCACGATCGGCGCGCTGGCGCAGGCGATCTCCAACAGCACTCTGGGGCTGACGGCCATCGTGAACTCGACGACCGGCGCGCTGGAACTGCAGTCGAGTACGGCGGGCACCAATATCGTGGCCACCTCGCATCTGAACGACACGGTCAGCGAGGGTGTCGTGAGTGGAAGCCCGAATCCAGGACTGCCCTCTTCGGCATCGACGACCACGCTGACCCTGGGCTCGGGTTCGATCAGCACGGCCGACGTGCTGACCGGCGGCATCACGCTCTCGGCCAACGGCAACACGGTCACCTTCAACATGCACTCGACGGCAACCTCCGACGCGACGCATGTCAACATCGCCGGCAACACGCTGTCGGATCTGGAGTACGCGATCAACCACAGCAGCCTCAACGTCACCGCGTCGCAGACCGGCGCCAACATGACGCTGACCTCGAACGTGAACAATGCGACGACGATCGGCGTCTCTGGCAACACGCTCAACGATGCCTTCGCCAATCCGGCCTCGGTGGCTTCGCTGGGCACGTTTGCAAGCGCCAGCGATGTGGTCTCGGGCACGGTGAGCTTCAACCTCGGCGGCGGCGCGCAGCAGACCTTCGCCGTCACGCCGGGCGAGACGGTGCAGGACCTGGTCAACCAGATCAACGGCGCCAACAACAACCACCCGTACGGCGTGACGGCCACACTGACGCCCACCGGCTCGAACATCCTCGGAACCTCGACCTCCGACGGCTTCGTGAGCCTCACGCTCACCTCCAATACATACGGCGCAGCAGGAGTCATCGAAAACACCTCCGGCACACACGTCACTGACACCACTCCTACCGTCGCGCTGAACTACGCCAAAACGAGCGCGTACAACCTTGGACTCAGCAACTCCTCGGTTTACGATTCATCGAGCGGGCAGACTGCCACCTCCGAGGCATCGTTCGTTGCCAATACCGGCGGGTCGAACGGAATCGCCACGATCAGCTATTCGGATGGGGCTGGGGTCGACCTGAGCACAACCGATCTGTCGAACCAGACAGACGCGCAGGCGGCGCTCACCGCCCTCAACTCGGCGATCACCGCCGTGGCGGCGCAGGACGGCTACATAGGCGCGCAGATCAATACCCTGAACGCTGTCAGCCAGGTGCTGACCACGCAGCAGGAAAACGTGCAAGCGGCGCAGAACGCGGTGCAGGCAACCGATTATGCGTCGGCAACCTCCAACATGTCCAAGTACGAGATCCTCAGCCAGACCGGTATCGCCGCCCTGGCACAGGCCAATAGCATCCAGCAGGAGGTGACCAAGCTGCTGCAGTAAGCGGCGGCGCTCGGGCGGCAAGGATTGGCCGCCGGGCGAGGTTGCCGGCGATCGAACCTGATCGCCGGGGCAGATGGACCGGCAGAGTGCCGCCAACCACGGGAGGGCGTCCACGAGGACGCCCTCCCGTGCGTTTGCGAGAGGCTGGCAGAGCAATGAGTGCATTTCAGAAGCGGATGGCTCATGCCATCTGCCTTCGATGCCGATGAACGGTTCGGCCAGAAGGAGACTGTGCAGGAAGAGGGTTTCTGTGGTTAGGGAGCGCAATCTCTAAGTTTTTTCCAATCGGTTTCGGGGTCTGTTGGTTCTCCGGCTGCTTCAACCAAGGATCGAGGGTACGATGGGAACAGTAGGACTGAGTTTCGGATCGGCAACCAGCGGGCAGGGATTCGATGTGAGTTCGACGGTGGCTCAGATCGTGAGCAATCTGCAGAAAGTGGAGACCCCGTGGAAGAACCAGTTGACGTCACTGCAGAGTCAGGACACGGTGATTTCAAGCCTGGGAACACTGTTTTCGACGCTCTCGAACGATATGAGTTCGCTGACCGACTTTCAAGGTGTGATGGCCTTGAAGGAGGGCTCCAGTTCGGACCAGGGTGTGCTGACACTGACCGCGGCCGACTCGACGGCGGTCTCCGGGACACATGCGATTACGGTGACGAATCTGGCGCAGACGTCGAGCGGATACCTGACGCAGGTTGCCAACGCCAACGATACGCTCACCGGATCGATTACCTTGCAGGCCGGCAGCGGCCCGCAGGTGACCATCACGCTGGACTCGACAAACAACACGCTGAGCGGGCTGGCGGCGACGATCAACTCCTCCGGGCTGGGCATCAACGCCAGCGTGCTGAAGGATTCTTCGGGTTCGCGGCTGAGCCTGGTTTCGGCCACCTCCGGGGCTAACGGAAATATTGTCGTTGGCACGAATACGATCGTCGCCACCAACAGTTCGGCGCTGAAGTATACCGGCACTGCGGGCAGCGGCACGCAAGCCTCGAGCGGCTCTTTGGCCGCGCTGGCCAACGCGGCCGATACGCTCTCGGGATCTCTGTCGATCAAAGTAGGCAGCGGGACGGCTCAGACTATTGTCCTGGGCGCCGCGCCGAGTTCTCCGGCGATCAATACGATCTACACCGGTACGGCGAGCGGATCGGACACGCTCGCCGGGCTGAAGGATGCAATTAATAAGGCCGGCCTTGGGGTGACGGCTTCGATTGTGACGAGCGACAGCGGGGCCGAGAGCCTGTCGCTGACCTCCGATACTGCCGGATCGAGCGGGACATTGACAATAACCTCGAAGATCAACGAAATCACCGGCACAACGGCCTTGAGCTATCACAATCCGGTCAAGGGGGTGGACGCCAATCTGACGGTGGACGGCGTGGATCTGACCAGCTCTTCGAACACGGTGGCCAACCTGATTCCCGGCGTGACCTTCCAGTTGCTGTCGCCGAGCGCGAAGGAATCCGACAATAGCCTGGAGCAGGTGCAGGTGGTCATCGCCAATAACAACTCCGGAGTCGAGAGCGCCGTCGCGCAGATGGTGAGCGACTATAACTCGCTGATCAGCGCCATCAACACGCAGGAGGGAAACGACAGCTCGGGCAAGGCCGAGCCGCTGTTTGGCTCTCCGACGCTCTCGCTGCTGCAGCAGCAGTTGATGAGCAGCCTCAATCTCTCGAACCCGGACGGCATGTTGACATCGATTTCCAGCAAGACCAATACGACCCTTGCAGGCTCGATGAGCATTACCGTAGGCAGTGGCACTCCAGTGAAGGTGGTGATCGGTCCGGGGACCAATACCGCCGACACCATCTATACGGGTTCGGGCACGGGATACAACACGCTCTCAGGCCTGGTGGATGCAATCAACGCCGCCGGGGCGGGAGCGACGCTGGGTGTCACGGTCACACCGGGCCGCAGCCCTGCAGCCTCCAGCGCCACGCTGGCTTCGATCACCAGCGCCGACGATCAGCTCGCCGGTACGATCAGTATCGCAGTGGGCGCAGGCAAGACCGAGACCATTGTAATTGGCGAAAAACCGGCTTCATCGGCGGCCAACACCTTTTACACCGGCAGCGGGGTCAACACACTCTCCGGGCTGGCCGACACAATCAACTCGGCGAACATCGGAGTTTCGGCCGAGGTGACGGTTGACTCCAATGGCGTGGCGACGCTGGGGCTGACCTCACAGACGAATGGAATTGCCGGCGATCTGACTGTGACCTCCGGCATCTTTGCTGCCGGCTTTGGGGTTACGGCCAATGTTGTAACCGCGAACGGTCAGTCGACTCTGTCGCTGTCTTCACTTACCGAGGGGGCCTCCGGGGGGGCGTTGAGGGTGGACTCCAACATTACTGCCACGAGCGAAACTCCGGTAAAGTTCACCATGACCTCGGCAACCAAAACGGCGAACTCCAGTGGAATTTCGACTGAAGTTGCTGGCGCGGACGATGTACTCTCCGGTTCCATCTCAATCCAGGTGGGCAGTGGCTCGACGATGACGGTGAGTGTTCCCTCCTCTCCCAACAACACCCTCAGCGGACTTGCCGACATGATCAACGGGTTTCCCATTGGAGTGACGGCTTCGGTGGTCGAGAATCAGGATGGATCTTTCAGCTTGTCGCTGGCCTCGCAGACCTCCGGCAGCGCGGGCGATCTGACGGTGACCTCGAACCTTCTGGATACCACCAATACGAGCAGCACAACACTGGACTACGCGAATTCGTCAGACATCAACCACATTACGAGTCTGGGTCTCAGCGTGAACAACGACGGTTCGCTCGAATTTGACGCTGCCAGCCTGGATTCGATACTGAACTCCGACTACGCCGGCGTGGTGGGCTTCTTTCAAGGGGCCAATAGCTGGGGGCAGACATTCCAAACGACGCTGACCAATGCCGGGACAAGCTCGTCGAAGGGCATTCTGAAACTGGCTGCAAACTCCAACAGTAATATCGAGTCGACGCTGAATGCAAACATATCGAGGGAAGAGAGATTGATTTCGGCGCAGCAAGTCAGCTTGACGGCAGAGCTGAACAGCGCAAACGAGATCATGCAGGCATTGCCCACGCAGTTGGAGGGGATCAACCAGCTCTACTCGGCTATTACCGGTTATAACCAGAACAAATAGCAGCCAAGGAGTTTTTATTCCCATGGGTAGTTATCAGGAACACGCACTGGACAGTGCTTCGGCAGTGGATCTGGTTGTGGCGCTTTATGACGGAATATTGCGCTTTCTTTATGATGCTGCGGCAGCGGTGGAGCGGGGTGACGCGGCGGCGCGCCGGAACTCGGTCAAGCGGGCGCTGGATATTATCATTCACCTGCAGGCGCGGCTGCGCATGGATGTGGGCGGCCGGCCAGCTCAGGTGCTCAGCGAGTTCTATGCATCGATCTTCGCGCAGATTTTGCAGGCATCTCAGGCCGCCTCGTTGCAGAAGTTCGAGCACGCGATCGATTGCGTCAAGAACGTGCGCGACGCCTGGCGGCAGGTGGCCAGAGACCCGGAGGTCAATCCAACTCCGATGCAGATGACCGCAATGAATACTGGAAAGATGGCAGTTGGATTTGAGAGCGGCGAATATGGGGAGGACGGAACGATCGGATCGAGATGGAATGCTTGAAATGCAGGGACTAGGGAATACGGAATTCAATCGCGTTCTCGGGTCTTCACGTCCGCTGTCTTCGAATCGAAACAGCTCGTAGGGATCAGCCTCAGAGGCATGGCTGCCATCTTCTGTACGCTATTCCCTAGTCCCTATCTCAGTTATCCAGCGACGGTTAGCTCCTCTTCGAGTTGCTGTTTGCGGTAGAGGCCGGCGTAATAGCCGTCGAGTTCGAGCAGTTCGTCGTGCCGGCCCAGTTCGACGATTTTGCCGTGAACGAGTACGGCAATCTGGTCGGCGTTGCGCACGGTTGAGACGCGATGAGAGATCAGAATCGTGGTCGAGGCTGCCGTGTAGCTGCGCAGCCCGCCCAGGATGCGCTCTTCGGTGTAGGTGTCCACGCTGGCCAGCGCGTCGTCGAGGATGAGGATGGACGGGCGGCGCAGCAGGGCGCGGGCGATGGCCGAGCGTTGCTTTTGCCCGCCAGAGAGCGTGACGCCCCGTTCGCCCACGACGGTATCAAAGCCCTGCGGAAACTCCTCGAACTCTTTGCGGATGTGGGCTGCTTCGGCCGCTGCGAGCATCTCGTCTTGATTTGAGTCTGGCGCGCCAAAGGTGAGGTTGTCGCGGATCGTCGTGCTGAAGAGGAAGGTCTCCTGGGGAACCATGCCGATATTGTGACGCAGCACTGCCAAGGGATAGTCGCGCACGGGGCGGCCGTCGATCTGGAGCGAACCCTCGGGCGCTTCATACAATCTTGAGATCAGGTTGACCAGAGTGGTCTTGCCCGAGCCGGTGGGGCCGACGATGGCCAGAGTTGAACCGGCGGGAACATGCAGTGAGATGCCGCGCAGGACTTCGGTGCCGTTGTAACTGAAGCTCAAATTGCGAAAATCGATCTCGCCGTGAAGCACGGTCTCAGGTTGAATTGCGGGGTCGGCTGCGCTGTCATCGATTGCGGGCTCGGCCTTGAGCAACTCGTCGATACGCTTGACCGAGGCCGTGCCACGCTCGAAGAGGTTCACCACCCAACCAACCGCAATGATGGGCCAGATGAGCATCACCATGTAGGTATTGAAGGCCACGAACTGGCCAACGGTGATGCGATGCGCGATGACCTGGTGGCCACCGGCCAGCAGGGTGATGATCATCGCGATGCCGAGGATGAATTCAAGCGTGGGCCAGAGCATGCCCATGAGTTGAACGAGCTTGAGCGAGCGGGCGATGTACTGAAGATTGAGCCGCTCGAAGAGGCCGATCTGCGACTCCTCACGGGCAAAGGCGCGGACCAGCCGCGCGCCGGAGTAGTTCTCCTGCGCCTGCGAGCTGATCTCGGAGAAGCTGGCCTGGATGCGCTCGAAGCGGTCGTGGATGCGGCTGCCGAAGTACTGCACAAGAATACTCGCCAGCGGCATCGGCGCCCAGGCCACCAGCGTAAGCCACGGGCTGATGTGCAGCAGAAAAAACAACGCACCGACGGTGAAGAAGATCGTATTGGCGCTATACATCAGAGCCGGGCCCAGCAGCATGCGCACGGCGTTCAGGTCGTTCGTCAGCCGGGCCATAATGTCACCAGTGCGATAGCGCTGATAGAAGTTTGAGTCCTGCAGTTCCAGCTTGCGGAAGAGGTCGTTGCGCAGATCGAACTCGATCTCCCGCGAGATGCCGATGAGAATCCAGCGCTGGGAGTAGAGGAAGACGCCCTTGATCATGGCAATGCCGACCAATAGAACCGCGAAGATCAGAATCTTGCCACGAAGATCTCCGTGGCTCAGATTGTCGATTGCCTGCTGCAATAGCCTCGGAAGCGTGTCCGACTTGCCTCCAATGCCATCGATGGCCCACTGGATGACCTGGGGAAAGAAGACCCAAATGGCGTTGGTGCAGACGCAGGAGAGTGTGCCCCAGAGGTATCCCCAGCGGTAGCGGCGCATGTAGCTGAAGAGGGGGGCCAGATCGCGAAGCATGCTTCTATTGTACGGGGATGGCGGGAGGAACGGACCATCGCAATGGTCCAAACAGCGAGGTGGGCCAGATGTTACGTCGGCGTCTTCAGCAGCAGATAGCCGCCCACCAGACCAAAGAGCACAATGGCGGACCAGGCCGCTAGGGGGGCGGGGAGGTAATTCACGTTGCCCATGGCGCCGAAGAGGCCATCGACGACCCAGTAGGCAAGCGCTACGGCGATGGCGACGGCGATGCCGGTGAGCGAGTCGCGGCGGCCCATCATGAGTGCGAAGGGAATGGCCAGGATGGCCATGACGACCGCGGCCAGCGGATCGGCGAGCTTGTGCCACAGCTCAACGCGTAATCGCATGGTGTCAAAACCGCTCTGGCGCAGATCGCGGATGTAACGGCTGAGCTGGCCGAAGTTCATCTCCTGGGATTGCAGCTTTTCTTTTTTGAAGTAGCTGGGCTCTTCGTGGATTTCGGTAAAGGAGGTCTTGAGGAACTGGTGATACTCGGTGACGTTGGCGCCTGTGATGTCGCGCTGCCAACCGTTCAGAAAGCTCCAGGTGCCGGTTTCGGAGTCCCACACGGCTCGGGGGGCAAAGATGCGCCGCGAGAGCGCGAAGGTGGCAGGATCGAACTCGAAGAGGGAGAGATTGGCGAACTCGTTACGCTCGGCGTCGAAGAACTGGTAGTAAAAGATGCGGCCGGGTTCGCCTCGGCGGGGCTGTCCGAAGATCCAGTTCTGCTCAGGGTGCAGGACGGTTTGCGGCGGCCGGCCCTTGATGATGTTGTGCAGAGCCTCCTGGCGGCGGTTGGCCTGGGGCAGATAAAACTGGGCGAAGAGAAAGAGAGAGACCGACACGATGCCGGCGATGGAGACGATGGGAACGACCAGCCGGTAGAGGCTGATGCCGGTAGCCTTCATGGCCACGATCTCTGAGTTGCGGTTGAGCACGCCGAAGGTGACCAGCACGGCGATCAGAACGGCCAGCGGAGTGATCTGGTAGAGCATGCTGGGCGTCAGATTGACCAGATATTCGCCGATCATGGAGAGCGCAATGTGATTGCGCAGGATGTCGCCGATCAGCTCAAAGAAGGTGAAGACCAGCAGGAGCATCACAAAGCCGGTCAGTACCAGGAGAAAGACGCCGAGGAACTCGCGCACTACATATTCATCGAGAATACGAGGAAAGACGTTGCGCGCCTTTTTGCGCTTGGGATGCGATTGCAGCTTGTCCAGCAAGATTCCAAGCGTTCCGCCGCCGGTTCTGGCTGGTGTGGCTGTTTCGGACTTTTGCAGACGCGAAGACCAGGCGGTCAACGCAGCAAGAATGCGACCGCCGGAGGCCATCTGCCAGAGCAGAAAGAGGCCGCCGGCTGCGAAGAGCAGGTTGGCCGACCAGACGGCAAAGAATGCCGAGATCCAGTTTTGCTTGCCCAGTGCAATGCCGGTGGAAGAGAGCAGGTAATAAATGAAGACCAGAATAATCGTGAAGATCCAGGCGAAGCTTTTGCCGCCGCGCCGCGAGGTCACGCCCAGCGGAACACCTACCAGCATGAGCACCAGGCAGGCGGCGGGATAGGCGAAGCGTTTATGGATTTCTATCAGGTAACGCTTGCCGTCCTTGCCCTGACTGCGTTCCCACAGGTCACTCATGGGCATGGCGAAAATGTTGGTGTCCAGCCGCCCGAGATGCGCTTCGCTTTGCTGGCCGGAGATCAGGAGGCGGTCGGTGAAGTCAAAAGTGGAGATGTCGTACTGCTGCGGCTGGTCGGCCTGTGTTTTATGCTGTGTCCCTTCACGCAGCCGCATGAGCAGCTCAGGTCCTGAGTCGCGATTGCCTTCATTGGCCACGGTGGCCGAGGCCGCAGTGATGATCATCGGCGTGGTGGGATCCGTGGTGTCTGCGATGAAGACCTGACGCCAGTTTGCCGCGCCGGTTCCGGAACGCACGTCCTGCACATAGAGGACCATGTTGTGAAAGTCTTCGTCAAAGACGCGCGGCTCAATCGCATAGGAGGCTTGCGTGGCCAGGGCTTTATCCATTGCCAAAATGGCTCGATTGGCGCGAGGCGCAAGAAACAGGGAGTTGGTCAGCCCAAGCAACATGCCGCCAACGGCAACGATGGCGGAGACGCGCACGAAGTAGCCGATGCCCAGGCCGGAGGCGCGCATGGCGATGACTTCGCTGTCGGCGGCCAGGCGGCTGAAGCCAAGCAGCACACCGACCAGCACCGCCATGGGAATGGTCACCATGAAGAAGTTGGGCAGGGTGAAGAGAAAGACCTCGACGACGCTTGCGAAGGTGGAGCTGTTGTGGACCACCATCTCCAGGATGCGAGGCAGTTCCTTCATGAAGAGAATGAAGGTGAAGATCACGCATCCGATAAGGCCGTGAGAGAGGATTTCGCCGAGGATGTAGCGGGTCAGGATGCGCACAAATAGCTCTGGAATCAGTTTATCGTGCCGGGGTGCTTCATGCGGCGGAAGCTTGCCAATGCCTCAAACGCAGGCTGTTGGCCAGCACGCTGACCGAACTCAGCGCCATCGCGGCGGCCGCCAGCCAGGGACTGAGCAGAACGTGAAAGCTGGGGTAAAGCGCGCCCGCAGCCAGCGGAATGCCGAGTAGGTTGTAGCCTGCGGCCCAGATCAGGTTTTGGCGCATGATGCGCAGGGTGGAGCGGGAGAGTTCAAGAGCCGCGGGAATGGCTGAAGGCAGCGCGCGCAGCAGCAGCACATCGCCGGCCTCCTGGGCCAGATCGGCGCCCGTGCCCATGGCGATTCCGGCGTCGGCCTGGGCCAGCGCCGCTGCGTCATTGATGCCGTCGCCCACCATGGCCACGCGCAGCCCGCTCTTTTGCAGTTCGCGAATACGGGTCAGTTTTCCTGCCGGGTCGAGTCCTGCCTCAACCTCAATGATTCCCGCCTGCCGGGCGATGGGCGCTGCCGCCGCTGCCGAGTCGCCGGTCAGCATCAGCACACGCAGGCCGGCGCGCTGGAGATCGGCGACGGCTCCGGTTGCATCGGGACGGAGTGCATCGCGCGCGTCGAAGTAACCGACCGGCTTTTTGTCGATCGTCATCCAAAGCCGGGTAACGCCGGGCTCCGGTAGAGCAATTCCAGTGGGCAGCGGCAGAAAAAACTCCTTGAAAAGTGCCTCGTTGCCAAGCAGGCAATCGTGGCTTTCCACTTTGGCGGTCAGGCCGCGGCCGGGGAGAACCTGCACTTCCGCTGCAGGCTGCCATGCCAGATTGTGCGCGCGGGCGGCATCGATGATTGCGTGGGCCAGGGGATGATTCGATCGCTCCTCGGCTGCGGCTGCCAAACGCAGCAGATCGTCTTCGGTATTGTTTCCGAGTGTGTGAACCGCCTCCAGCACAGGGCGTCCCACGGTCAGCGTGCCTGTTTTGTCGAGCACGACTACGTCGAGGTGGGCAAGCCGCTCGAGTGCTTCGCCGCCCTTGAAGAGCACGCCAAGCTGCGCGCCGCGTCCCACAGCCACGGTAAGCGCAGCCGGCACGGCCAATCCCATGGCGCAGGGGCAGGCGATGACTAACACGGCAACAGTCGCGGCCAGCGCCATCTGAAGCGAGTGTGCGGCGAGAAGCCAGATCACAAAGGTTAATACGGCCAGCGCCAGCACTACGGGTACAAAGATTTTGCTGGCGCGGTCGGCCAGTCGTTCCATCGGTGCGCGCGAGCCTTGCGCCTGCTCGACCATGCGGGTAATCTGCGCCAGCACGGTGGCCTCGCCCAGCGACTCAGCCCGGCAGGTTACCGCGCCCTCGTAATTCAAAGACCCTGCCAGAACACGCCCGCCAACCGCGCGGTCCAGCGGCGTTGACTCGCCGGTCAGCATCGATTCGTCAACCGTGGTGCGGCCTTCGAGGATCGTCGCGTCCACTGGAAATCGTTCGCCAGGCAGTACCAGCACGCTGTCGCTCACCGCGATCTCGCCGAGCGGGACGATCGTCTGAACGCCGTTGCGGATGCGGCGAGCCGTCGCAGGCCGCAGCCGGGAGAGCGAGTCGAGTGCGGCGAGTGCGCGTCGCTTTGCTCGGCCTTCAAGGCTCTTGCCCAAAAGAAGAAAGCCAACGATTAAAAGAACCGCATCGAAGTAAACCTGGCGTCCGGCCGCGGGCCAAATCGTGGCGTAAGCGGAATAAGCAAAGGCCACGCTGGTTCCAAGGCTGACCAGCGTATTCATATTGGTGGTGCCGTGACGCGCGGCGTTGAGTGCGTTCGAATAAATCCCGCGACCGGCCCAGACCATGATGCACGCCGTCAAAATCAGCAGAGACCAGCGCAGCAGCTCCGGCGGCAACGCATAGAGCCAGGGAAAGACGTGCATCAGCGCATGGTCCACCGCGCCCATCTCCATGTCCAGCGGCATGGCAAGCAGCATCGCGGTAGCGCCAGCCATGATTGTGACCATCGCCTTGCGGTCGGCTCCAGCTGCAAGCGCATCAATAGATGATTCCGAAGAAGATGCATCGGCGCGGGGAAGCACAGCGTCGTATCCGGCCGAGCGAACTGCATCTACGAACGCGCCGGGTTGCACGATTGCAGGGTCGAAGACCACGCTGGCGCGATTGGCCATCAGATCGACGCGTGCGGATTCAACTCCCCGCGTCGAGCGCAGAGCTTCTTCCACATGATGCTGGCACGATGCGCAGGTCATGCCCAGAATGGGCAGCGTGATCGATTCCGTTGCAGAGGCGGCCATCGGCGAACCTATGGCTCCAAATGCGCGGTGAAGCCGGCCTTGGCCAGATCGGCGATGGCAAGATCGACAGGCGCGGGATTGAGTTCTGTGGTGATTTGCGCCGAGCCAATCTGCACGTCCTTGACCACCGTCCCCTCAATCGAGGCCAAGGTCTGGCTGACGCGGCGAACGCAAGAGCCGCAGTGCATTCCGTCGATTTGAAGTGTAAATTCGGCCATCGTCTTCTCCTGTTTGTCTTAGATGATACGCCGATGGAAAAGGCGCAAGATCATCGGTGGAAACCTGACTGGAAGCAGGTCGTGCCTTCAGTCTTGATCCATCTGCACCGCGTCAATAGCATCTCGCAACGCCGCTGCGACCTCTTCCTGTTGATTCATCGTGATGCGATTGAAAAATGGTAGCGCCAGCGTGCGCCGTGCAATGGCCTCCGTGACGGGTAGCGTGACTGTGTGTGCAGTGGAATATGCCCGCCAGGCTGGTTGCAGATGAATGGGGCCGAAGTACCTTCCAGTAGCAATGCCGCGCTGGGCGAGCGCTGCCTGCACCCGGTCGCGATCGGCTTGTTCTGGCAGGCGAACGACATAGACGAACCAACTGATCTTGCGGCGAGGAAGAGTGAGTGGCGGAAGTTCCAGCCCAGGGATTTCTTTGAGCAGCGCATCGTAGTGTTCGGCAGCGGCCTGACGCAGCGCGAGCATCTCGTTGATGCGGCTCAACTGTACGCGGCCCAGCGCGCAGGCCAGATCGGAGAGGCGGTAGTTGTAGCCAACTTCAGTGTGGTCGAGCCATTCTCCGCCTGTGCGTCCTTGATTGCGCAGGCTGCGTAGCCGGGCTGAGTGCGCTGGATCGCGCGACAGCACAGCACCGCCCTCACCTGTGGTCATCTGTTTGTTTGGATAAAAGCCCAGGACGGCCAGGTCGCCAAAGCTGCCTGCGCGCTTGCCTTCGAACTCCGCGCCGATGGCCTCGCATGCGTCCTCAATCACCGCCAGCTTGTGGCTGCCGGCGATCTTCAGAATCGCGTCCATCTGGGCCGGCACGCCGAAGGTATGAACGACAAGGATTGCTTTGGTCTTCGGGGTGATGGCCCGTTCGACGGCTGCCGGATCGAGGTTGAGAGTGACCGGATCGATCTCGGCGAAAACGGGCCTGGCGCGGAGTTGGAGGACCGCATTGGCAACGGCGACAAAGGCGAAGGATGGCACGATCACCTCATCGCCTTCAGTAATGTTCAGAGCGAGCAGCGCCAGGTGCAGGCCGGCGGTGCCGGAACTGACACAGAGGGCGACAGGGACAGAGTGGTAGGCGGCTAGCGCGGCTTCAAAGGCTGCGAGTTCGGGACCGAGGCTTAAATGCGGTGTCCGCAAGACCGCTGTGACTGCAGCGATTTCTGCTTCGGTAATATCCGGTGAGGATAACGGTATACGGATGCTCATTGCTACTCCGAGCCGATCTCGGTGGCCAGTGGTGCGGGCTGCTTGATGAGCAGGCCGTCAAGCGGGACGGTGGTGAGAACGCGCGCGATCGTCGTGGCTGCTGTTCCATCCCCGTATGGATTCGCCATGGCGCGCAGAGAGTCTCGGAATTCTGGGCTGAGCGCTTGTGTGACGGCAGCCAGAATTGCCGTGGTTTCGGCTGGCGCATTGATTACATTGCTGCCGTGCTCGCGGCCCTGCTGGCGCATCCCGACATTCACCACAGGCAGCGCAAAGGAGGCTGCTTCCATGATGCCGCTGGAAGAGTTGCCAACCATCGCGTCGACATTGCCCAGAAGGCTCCAATACGTGATGGGGTCAAGGTTCACGAAGATCTGTGTGCGCGGTCTTGCAGCGGCCAAAGCCTTGGAGCGTTCGATGAGCGCATAGCTCCCGGCGTCGGAGTTGGGATAGACGAAGAGAAGCTGTCCGTCCGTTTGCGCCAGCGCGCTGAAGAGAGCATCGGCCTCGGCGTTCGTGTCGCGCAGAATCGTAACCGGATGCCATGCGGCTAGTAGCGTCGGCGCGTCGAACGTCAACCCAAGCCGTGCCACAAGCGCATCGCGGTCGAGCAGCTTCGAACGGCTCATGTGGTCGAGCGAGGGAGCTCCGGCATGATGCACGCGCCACGGTTCTTCGCCCATCGAGATCACGCGACGGCGAGCGGTCGCCGTCGATGTGAAATGAATGTGGGCCAGCTTGGTGAGAGCGTTGCGCACGGCATCGTCGATGGCTCCCTGGCTCACTTCGCCGCCTTCGATGTGCGCAATAGGAATGCGCAACGCCAGCGCAACCGAGGCCGGTGCCAGCATCTCGTAGCGGTCGGCGATCAGCAGCAGCAGGTCAGGTCGCCATGCCGTGAGCGCGTCAGCTAAGCCGAGAATGGCCACGCCGATCGTCTTGGCCATGCCGGTGTCTGTGTCGGAGTTGAGCAGGCATTCAACGCGCGAGACAATCGGGAATCCATCGGCCTCGATTTCTTTGATCGTGTTACCGAACTCCGGCGCGAGATGTGCGCCCAGCGCGAAGACGCCGAGTTCTACGTCAGGAGACGCGGCCAACTCGCGAAGGGGCCAGTAGAGGTGGCTATAGTCCGCACGCGAGGTGGTCACCACGCCGATGCGCCGTTTCTTGACGGATTCGCTCATATGCAGACTCGCGGGCCACACTGCGAGGCGAGCGCCAGCACAGCATTGCTTGGTGTGTAGTCAGGGACCAGCGCGCGCAGATGCATGAGTGCATCGCGAAGGTCGCGGGTATCGAGAGCGTTGCGCAGTTTAGCAAGCTGGGTTAACAGCTGTGTCTCGATTGTTTGCGCTGTCTTGACCACAGCCATTCCGTCTATGCCTGCCGGAGTGGTTTGGTCGTAGGCTGACCACATCGCTTCGGTCTCCTTGTCGCCTGCGCGAGGGGCGGTAAATTGAATCTCAATCTTCCGCTCGGGGCTTAGCTCACGCACCATGAAGCGGGCCAGGTCCGCGATGAAGTGCGTTGCAGGCAGACTGGGAGCGAGTAATGATCCAGGCTCGAGATGCGCCGCGGCCGCTAAAAGCATGTTGACAGCCTCGTCGAGTGCGAGAAAGTAGCGCCGTGCGGCCGGATCGGTGACCGTGAGCGGGCCTCCCTTTGCGATTTGCCGCGCGAAGATCTCAGCGACGCTGTCGCGCGAGGCGAGCACATTGCCAAGGCGTAGTACGGTCCCGTCGAATGCAAGCACAATCTGCTCCGCAACCCGCTTTGTCGCACCCATGACCGAGGCGGGTTCGACGGCTTTGTCGGTGGAAAGAAGAACAACGCGCGCACAGTGCCTGGCGGCGACGCGGGTCAGCGACTGTGTGCCAAAGATGTTGTTCGCGATGGCCGCCAGCGGTTGCTCTTCCATCAATGGGACGTGTTTGAAGGCTGCGGCGTGCAAGACGACACGGGGTGAGTCTGCGGCAAAGATCTCATCGAGCAACACCTCGTCGGTTACGCTGCCCAGGATGAATGTCGTCTCACAGGTCGCACCCGCGATGGCCCAATCCCGCTTGAGCGCATAGAGATTGCTCTCCGAAACTTCGAGCAGAATCAGTTTCGGCGGCCGGAGCGCAGCCAGACGCATAGACAGCGCGGAGCCTATGGAGCCGCCTGCTCCGGTGATGAGAATCGCCTGCTGGCGCAGTGCATCGAGCATCTGCAACGGCGGCGATGGAAGAGGAGGACGGGCGAGAAAGCCGCGCCAATCAAGGTTTTGAAGCGAAGGAATCACATGAGAAGTATAATTCCTTGCACCTCGGCCGCCTGCGCCGGCAAGTGACTATCCGTTGCGCCGATGCATGCCGGTTGGCTGCTCGCATACACTGTAGGGTTCCGCGGATTTATGGGGCGCCAGGCTCCAGCCGCTTTGGAGAAAGAGTTGGGTATGAGATTCACGAAGACGGCCGGGCTGTTGGCCCTTGCTTTTCTTGTCGCAGTCGCGACAGCATCCGCAGCGCCATTGAAATTCGACGCCGAGGCGGTGCGGCTCAATAACCGCGGCGCGGCCGAGATGAGCCAGCAGTTTACCGAGCGCGCCGTTGCCTCGTTTGCCGCGGCCTTCCAGAAGGATCCAAAACTGGCTCAGGCGGCGATCAACGAGGGCATTGCGCTGATGGCGCTGCAAAAGCTCGATGAAGCGAAGAAGGCCTTGCAGGCTGGGATTGCGCTGGAGCCGGGCAGCGCTCAAGCCTGGTACAACCTGGGCCTCGCCGAGCACGCAGGTAACGAACTGGAACCCGCGTTGGCCAGCTTTCAGCAGGCTGTGAAGATCGACCCACGAGATGCGGACTCCTTCTACTTTGAGGGCGTTTGCTACCAGGAGATGAAGCAGTTTGACAAGGCCATCGGGATACTGCGCAAGGCTCTGGAGATTGATCCGCTTCACGCCTCTTCCGAGTTCGCACTGGCGCGCGCCTTGCAGCGCTCCGGCCACGCCGACGAGGCCAAGGAGCACTTCAAGCGATTCCAGCATCTGACCAACACCAAGATTGGCGCGCCCATTGGGCTGTCATATGGCGAGCAAGGACACTATTCGACCGTCACGCCGATTCAGACGCCGGATGCGGGTAAGCGCGCGATGATTCCGGTGAAGCTGGTGGCGCAGTCTATGGATTCCCAGGTCTCAAAATCGAGACCTTTGGCACCCAGTGTGAAATGGACCACTACCGGCGGCGCGTGCATGATCGACGCAACCGGCGACGGCCACATGGACCTTGTGCTGATGCAGTCGGGCGCACAGACGATTCGTGTGCTGCACAGCAAAGGCAACGGCAGCTACGAGGATTTCGACGCGGTAGCCGCAGGGCTCAAAGCTAAGGGGCGCGCCGTGGCTTGCGCCGTGGGCGACTACGACGGTGATGGCTTGAACGATCTGGCCGTTGCGCTGGACGATGCTGTGCTGCTCTTCCACAATTTGGGCAAGGGCAAGTTTGAAGAAGTGACGGCAGCGGCTGGGTTCTCGCCGAAGAACCGCCCGACCGGAATTACTTTCATCGACTACGACCACGACGGCGATCTGGATTTGTTTTTGACGGGATCCAACCTGAACGCTGACTGTTCACCCGATTTTGTGGGGCATAGGATTTGTGGCTTCAGGTCGGGTAGCGTATTGTGGCGGAACAATGGGAACAAAACGTTTACCGAGTGGACAGGGCCGACGGGATTGGATGTTCTTGGGAGGACTTCAGCGGCGATTCTGACGGATTTCAATAATGACCGGGCGGTGGATATTGCAGTGACCGGCCATGATGATGCGCCGATCATCTACGTAAACCCGAGGGAGGGGAAATATCCGGGGCAGGCATTGTACTCGGACGAGAAACTTCCTCCGACCGTCGGCATTGCAGTTCTCGACTACAACAAAGATGGATGGATGGACATTGCCGTTACCCACGCAGGAGCGCCCGGGCTCACACTCTGGCGCAACGTTGCGGGGCCGGAGAATGTCGGCCGGCGATTCGAAAGAGTGGAACTCCCGCTACAAGATGCGCTGCGCGGATGGGGACTTACACCGGTCGATATTGATAACGACGGCTGGATCGATCTGGCTGCGATTGTCGAGACCAAGTCCGGTCCGCAGGTGCGCGTGCTGCGTAATCGCGGCGATGGCAGCTTCGAGGATGTAAGCACGGCGCTCGGCCTAGATAAGGTGAAGCTCGCCGCACCGCGAGGACTGATCGCGGTCGAAGATAACGGCGCGGCGGATCTGATTGTGACGCAACTCAACGCGCCGCCTGTGCTGCTGCGCAACGTAGGCGCCAACAAGAATCATTCGGTTCGCCTCGACCTCTCCGGCTATGCCGACAACAAAACTGCGCTCGGTGTGAAGGTGGAGATCTTCGCCAACGGCCAATGGCAAAAGTGGGAGCTGACCGGTGCGTTGGGCTATCAAACGCAAGGGCCGCCGCAGATTCTCGTTGGCCTGGGCGATGCCGAGGGCATTGACCTGCTGCGCATTCTCTGGCCTACGGGCGTGTTGCAAGACGAGATCGATTTGCCGCACACGCCGGTGATTGCGATGAAAGAGGCGGATCGCCGCGGCAGCTCCTGCCCGGTACTCTTTGCCTGGGACGGCCACAAATACAAGCTGGTCACCGATGTGATCGGCGCGGCGGTCGTGGGCCATTGGTTCACGCCCACGCGGCGCAATATACCCAATCCCGGCGAGTGGATCAAGATCGATGGCGACAAAATTGCCACGACAAACAGCAAGCTGAGCCTGCGCTTCATGGAGCCGATGGAGGAGGTCAACTATATCGATCAGTTGCGGCTGGTTGCGGTCGATCACCCGGAGGATGTTGAGGTCAATGCCGACGAGCGGTTCCTCGACGATCCGCCGTTTGCTTCGGGGCGCGTCGTGGCATCGAAAGGCACGCGGCTACCCGTCGGCGCATGGGATGGCAAGGACCGCGATGTGCTCGATCAGGTGGGCCGACTCGATCACAGCTTCGCGAGCGGCTTTACTCCGCTGCCTTACGACGGTTTTGCGAGTCTTCACGCTCTCATGCTCGACCTCGGCGAAGTCAAGCCGAGCGCCCCGTTGCGTCTGCTGATGACCGGCTACGTGAACTACTTCAGCGCGACTTCACTCTATGCCGCATGGCAGGCGGGCATCAAGCCCATCTCGCCTTATGCCGAGGCACAGATGCCGGATGGTTCATGGAAGCGCATCGCGGACGATGTAGGCTTTCCCGCAGGATTGGAGCGCACCATCGTTGTCGACCTCACGGGAAAGGTGCCTGCGGGGGCGCGCCGCATCCGGCTGGTGAGCAATCTTGAGATCTATTGGGATCGGGTGTTGATCGATCAAAGCAATGACGCGAAGGCGAGAACGACAGAAGTTCCGCTGTCGCTTGCCAAGCTGCACTTCCGCGGTTATCCGACGCAGATTGATGGCGCAAGCCCCGGCGACCTCGACTACGATTATGACCGCGTGAGTTTGACGGGGCCCTTTCAGCGCCAACGCGGTAGCTATACGCGCATGGGCGATGTGACGGCACTGGTGAAAGGCATCGACGACCATTACGTGATCTTCGGCAGTGGCGAAGAGATTGAGGCGGAGTTCGATGCGGCACAACTGCCCGCACTCGCTCCGCATTGGAGGCGCGATTACTTCTTCTATGCCAACGGATTCGTCAAAGATATGGACTGGTGGGACGCCTCGCCCTTCACCGTTGCGCAACTGCCATTCCACGCGATGAGTGCTTATCCGTATCCGGACTCTGAGAAATTCCCGCTGGACGCGCAATCCCTCGATTATCAGTTGAATTGGAATGATCGCTTTGATACTGGAGAGCCGGTACGGTCGTATCGCTTTGATTATCGTGTGCTGCCATCAACTCCGGAAGACGACAGGTCAACGGCATCTCCAGTGGTGACGCGGCCATGAACAGAGTTGTGCTTGAGTCTGCTTCGCGGCAACTGGAACTTCTGCGCTCTGGTGAAATCTCTGTCACGGAGTTGGCCGAGGCGCATATCGCTCAAATTGAGCGGCTCAATCCACAGTTGAACGCGTTCGTCGACTTCGACGCGGATCGTGTGCGCGAGCGGGCGCGGAAGCACGATGCGTGGCAGGGCACACGATCCAGCAGGCCGCTGTTCGGATTGCCGGTCACTGTGAAGTCATCGATTGCGACGCGTGGACTGAAGTGCGAGATCGGCAGCCTGATCCACAAAGACGAAATCCCCACCGAAGATGCGGTTGTAGTCTCGCGCCTTCGCGCGGCTGGCGCATTGATTCTGGGCACAACCAACTGCCCTGAGTTTCTGATGGCCTATGAGACGGCAAACCTGCTTCACGGGCTCACGAATAATCCGTGGGACATTGAACGCACACCGGGTGGATCAAGCGGCGGCGAGTCGGCGGCGATTGCGGCGGGCATGTCGGCGGCTGGCCTTGGTAGCGATAGTGGCGGCTCGGTGCGTGTCCCGGCGCACTTTACAGGCATCTGTTCGCTCAAGCCGACGCCAGGACGTATTCCCGGCCGCGGACATCTTCCTCCGTGCGTAGGTCCGTTCTCGGTCCTTGGCGCGATTGGACCCATGGCTCGCACCATCGCCGATGTTGCACTGATGTTTCGCACGCTTAGCGGCCAGGACCCGCATGATCCTGCGAGTCCGCCGATTGCGCTGCGCGAGCCGACTCTCGAAGAGCTGCGCGCAAACACCGTTGGATTCTTTGAAGACGACGGCCTCGTTCCCGTTACGCCGGAGACGCGCGCCGCAGTGCACTCCGCGGCGGCTGTGCTTCGCGATGCAGGCTTTCGCGTTGAGCCTTTCAGGCCGCGCTCACTTGAACCGCTGCGCCAGTTATGGTGGAAGTTTTTCGTTCAATGCGGCGCCATGTTTTATGCGCCCACGATTCGCGGCAAAGAGCATCTGCTGTCTCCTATATTCAACGAGTTTCTCGGCTTCTCGCGGGCCGTGCCGCCGCTGACGGCCACCGAACTGCTCGGCGCATGGGCGGAACTTGACCTGCTTCGCTCGAAGATGCTGGAGGAGATGAGTGCGTTTCCCGTACTGCTCTGTCCGGTCGCCAGTGTCCCCGCATTCCGTCACGGCGAGCGCGAGTGGGGTATCGAAGGCCGCACCGTAAAGTATCTCGATGCCGTTCGTCACACACAGTGGTTCAACGCTTTGGCTGCGCCTGCGGCAGTGGTTCCAGTGGGAAGATCACCGGAAGGCCTGCCCATCGGCGTGCAGATTGCGGCCAGGACTTTTCACGATGAGACGGCCCTCGGAATTGCAGGAATCGTTGATGCGGCCTTTGGGTATCGCACGCCACCGATGGCGCTGTAGCGTTGTCTGCCGATGCGAACAACGCTACAGCTCTCGAAGAACTTTACACACCTCCCGAAGCCGCAATAAGATGGGACCGCCGTTCCGCAAGAGGGCAATGAAATGCGAAGACTGCCGCTGCTGTTACTTCTGGTGGGGATTGCTTCGCCGGTATTCCCAGCAAAGATCGTAGGCGTGCGCAAGGTCACGGTTGAGCAATTGGAGAAGTTTCTCGTTTCGACCCATCGACTGCCAGATGCAAAGGCGGCGCAGCAGATCTATCAGTTGGAATTGACGGAACGAATGAGCGCGGTCCGGCTTGCACGCGCGGAGGCTGATCTGCCTGGCCCTGCTTCGCGAAAAGCGCTGTTCGCTGTTTCTGATGTGGGCGCCTTTCTCGATTTGCCTGCCGCCGATCTTTCGGCTGCTTCCGCACCGGACAGCACTGCCCTCAAATTGCTCCTTGCGAAGACCGTCGATTATGCCAACAGGACAATTTCAAGATTGCCTAACTTCTTTGCCACGCGGGATACTACGCGTTTTGAAGCAATGCAACCGGTCAAGTCGCTCTCCGGGATGAGGCCAATTGGCTTTGAATTCTTGCATGAAGTAGGTGCCTCAAGCGCCGAGGTGCTCTATCGCAACGGCCAGGAGTCTGTGAATGTGGAAGGCTCCAACCGCGATAGACACGTTTCCGTGCCTCCTCAACTGAATTCAATTGGAGAGTTCGGTCCCGTTCTGGCCGTGACGCTGCGGGATGCCGCCAAGGGAAAGATGTTTTGGGGACATTGGGAGCAGGGCGTGGCAGGGCCTATAGCAGTCTTTCATTATTCGGTGCCAGAGGCCGCGTCGCACTATGCTGTTGCATTTCCCGGTGTCTACGGGGAGACAATCCATCATCCTGCTTACCATGGTGAGATCGCCGTCAACCCGGCAGACGGATCAATTCTGCGGCTGACGATAGTGGCAGACCTGAAGCCTGACGACCCAGTTGCCGTAGCCAACATTCTGGTGGATTATGGTCCGGTGGAGATCGGTGGAAAGAGCTATATCTGCCCGATAAAGAGCGTCGCCCTCGCGCGGTTTCCAGACACCGGAACCTACCAGAGCTACCGCATTTCATTGTCTCTTCCCGGATTTCTGAAGACACAAGTGAATGACACTCGATTCAAGCAATATCATCTGTTTCGGGCGGAGATGCGTATCCTGTCCGGGGACGCTCCAGTGCCGGACGCGAGCCCGTCCCCCTCAGTTCCGGCGGCGATTCCAGCACATTGAAACGCCGTGAACTCGGTCGAATGTGCTCGTTACACTACGCAAGAGTTTATTTATAACAAGAATATACACTTATCTGCGTGAGAAACAGCTTGAAAGAAGGGCCGGGAAGGCTCCATCTCCACCTTTAGGTTGAGGCGTCAGAGACACCGTCACGGTAGTCTAATCTTTCCGCTTCCCCAGAAACGGAGCGCAGAACGTGCGCGAGAACTGGCACGACCGATTTGCCGAATCCCCCGATTGCCTGAAGAGCGCTGAGCGCCAGCAGACAGTTGTGCCCGTGCTGGATTTCGAAGTCGGCGGCGGCGAGTTCGTAACCATGGCTGGGCCCTGCTCGGTTGAGACGGAGTTTCAACTGATGGCCACGGCCAACCACGTTCGCCGCGCTGGGGCGCGGATCCTGCGCGGAGGCGCATTCAAGCCGCGCAGCTCTCCCTATGCATTTCAAGGGCTCGGCCTTGAGGGCCTCAAGATGCTCGCCCGCGCCCGCCAGGAGAGCGGTCTTGCAATTGTGACCGAGGTTATGTCGGAAGAGAACGTGCCGATGGTTGCCGAGTATGCCGACATCTTGCAGATCGGCACGCGCAATATGGAAAACTATCCGCTGCTCGAAGCGGCCGCCAAATCAGGCCGGCCCGTGCTGCTCAAGCGTGGCATGGTGGCCACCATCGCCGAGTGGCTGCGCGCGGCGCAGTTGATTCTTGACAACGGCAATCCCAACGTCATCCTCTGCGAACGCGGCATTCGCACCTTTGAAACGGCGATGCGCAACACCTTCGATGTGGCCGCAATTGCGCTGCTCAAGCAAGTCTCGCATTTTCCGGTCATCGCCGATCCTAGCCATGCAGCCGGGCATAGCGACCTCGTCCCCGCACTGGCGCGCATTGCTGTTTCGGCCGGCGTCGATGGCGTGATCGTCGAGGTGCATCCCAATCCCGCCAAGGCCTGGAGCGACGGCGACCAGTCGCTCGACTTTGCCGCTTTCGACGAGATGATGGCTGACATCGAGCCATATCTTGCGTTGCGCAGCCACGGTGGACTTTCTTCGCGCAAGGCGGTGCCAATGCGCTCACTGGTGGCAGTCGGATGAGTCCTGTTTCCAGAGTGCTTTCGATTGCAGCTTCTGTTGCTTTGCTGATTCCGTTTTGCAGCTCTGCGCCCAACACAGTGCAAAACACCAGCCAGAAAACCAACCCCGCGATTGACAGCGACATCATCGTTACCGCCGCGCCGGCTTACTTGCCGCTTGCCGCATTGCGAGGAGAAGAAAGGTTTCCAAAAGGTGCGCAACTGTTGCTGGTTCATGCAGGCAAGCCAGAGTCGCTTGTAACAGGCTTTGCCGCTTCTGCGGACGCCAACGTTTCCTTCGACGGTAAGCGGGTGCTCTTCGCAGGCAAGCAGGCCGCGACCGATCCCTGGCAGATCTGGGAGATGACGCTGGCAGACCGCTCCGTGCGCAAATTGATTGCAGGCGCGATTGACGCCATTCGCCCCTTCTATCTGCCTGCTGGCCGCCTGGTCTTCGCGCAGCGCACCCCGCAGGGTTTTCAACTCGAAGCCGCAGGCAAGGATGCTGATCATGCCATGGTGCTGATCGATGCGAATGCAGGTTCGACTCTGACCCAACTCTCATTTCTCGCGGGCAGTGCGATTCCCTCCGATGTATTAGCGGACGGTCGCATCCTCTTTGAATCCGGCTTCCCACTTGGCTCGGGATCTACCCCTGAGATGTATTTGATTTACTCCGATGGCTCAGGTATCGAGTCGTATCGCTGCGATCACGGCAAGGCGCGCTGGGGTGGACGCCAGTTGGCGAATGGTGATGTAGTCTTCACGCACGGAGCTTCGCTGTCTCGCTTCACCTCGCCGTTGGCGCATGAAACTCCCATCGCAGCGCCGCATGCCGAATACGCGGGCGCAATCGCCGAAACGGCCTCCAGTGCATGGCTAGTAAGTGCTCGACCTGCGGCAGGCGCAAGTTACGCACTGATGCAATGGAAGCCAGGCGCCATCGCGATGCAAACCGTGCTGGCCGAGAGCGGCGAAAATCTTGTTGATCCGGTTCTGGTCGTGACGCGCAACAGGCCCAAGCGTCATCCCTCTGGGCTGCACGATTGGGCCTATGCCAACATGCTCGCGCTCGATGCGCGGCTGTCGCGCGAGGGCGATCTTAAGACATTGCCCGCATCGGTGCGATTGGAGATGCTGGACGCCGGTCATCCAGTCGTGATGGGGACGGCGCCAATCGAGCCAGATGGTTCGTTCTTTGTGAAGACACCCGCCGATAAGCCAATTCGCTTTTCACTCCTCGATGACAAAGGCGTTGTTCTGCGCCAGGAGCATGGATGGTTCTGGATTCGCCGAGGCGAACAGCGCATCTGCGTCGGCTGCCATGTTGGACCGGAGCGTGCCTCTGAGAATCGCGTGCCGGCCGTGCTGTTGCGCACCACAACGCCGGTTGATCTGACAGGCGCGACGCAAACAGAAGCGCCGAAGCAAAAATCGCCGGGAGGCAACTGAAATGATTGTTCGTTCTCTTTTATTGTTCAGCGTTGCCTCAATCGCTGCCGTAGCTCAAACTGTTTCTATGGCCCCGGTTTCTTCTCCCACGAAACCAGCTGCTGCCACCTCGCCGATGCCTGCTATTCGCTTTGAAGACGCCACCGACAAGGCTGGCGTCCACTTTACTCACAGCTTCGGCTCCCGCCAGTTGGGATCGCTCCTCGAAGGCACAGGAGCAGGCTGCATCTGGCTCGACTACAACAACTCCGGTTTTCAGTCTCTTTATGTCGTCAACGGCCGCCCGCTCGACGACTCGATGCATCCTTATCCGTTGAAAGAGAAGCCTGCAACTCCGCCCCACAATCATCTCTATCGCAACGACGGCAACGGCCACTTCACCGACGTGACTGAAAAATCCGGCCTCGATCCGGATATGTATGGAATAGCAGTGACGGCGGCGGACTACGACAACGACGGCTATGTTGATCTTTTGGTAACGGGCTACGGAAAGACGATTCTCTATCACAACGACGGCAACGGCCACTTTACCGATGTCACCGCGAAGGCCGGCGTCAAGGTCGATGGCTGGGCCATCAGTTCCACCTGGCTCGACTACGACAAGGATGGATGCGTCGATCTGTTCGTGGGCCGCTACGTCAAATTCGATCCCAAGTATCGCGCCTTCTATGCGGCTGATAACTATCCGGGGCCGCTTGACTACGAAGGCGAAACCAACAAGCTCTATCACAATAATTGTGACGGAACCTTTACCGACGTAAGCGAAAAGTCTGGCATCAGCGCTTTTGTGGGACGCACGATGGGTGTAACGGCTGCGGACTTCGACAAGGATGGCTGGGATGATATTTACGTCGCTAACGATCGGACCGAGAATTTCTTGTTTCACAACAAGCACGACGGGACCTTTGAAGAGATCGGCAACGACACCGGTACGGCCTTCGGACAGAATGGCGAGTCCACTTCGTCGATGGGCCCGGTTTTTGCCGACTTCGAAGGCCGCGGCATGCTCGATCTTTGGGTGACTGACGGCCATTACAATCGATATCTGCGCAACAGTGGTAAGTCGAGTTTTGAAGATATGGGTGCTTCCAACGGCGTCTCGCAGACCAACGCGCAATATGTCAGTTGGGGTACGGGCGTCTACGACTTCGACAACGATGGACAGTTCGACATTCTCATCTTCCACGGCGGCCTGATTCATCTAATCCCGCAAGAGCACACGCTCTTTCGCGGACTCGGCAACGGAAAATTCGCCGACGTCTCGCGTGATGCTGGGCCGGTGTTGAGCGAGCGCATCACAGCGCGCGGAGCTTGCTTCGCCGACTACGAAAACAACGGTAAGGTCGATGCTTTCGTGATCAATCTGGGCGGCAGGGGAACGCTGCTGCACAATGTCTCCACGAATGCCGGCCACTGGATCGCGATCAAACTCGTTGGCACCAGAAATGAGAAAGTCGGAACGGGCAGCAACCGCGACGGCATCGGCGCTCGTGTTGAAGTTTTCGCCGCAGGCAAGCGGCAGACAGCCGAGCGTCTAGCCGGTTCCGGTTATCTCTCGCAAGACGATGGCCGTTTGCACTTCGGGCTCGGCACCGCCACTACGGTTGATAAGCTGATCGTTCACTGGCCTAGCGGGCGTGTGCAGACACTCGAGAAGCAGAGCGTGGACCGTGTGATCACAGTCGAAGAGCCGAAATCCGGAGACACGAAGTGAGCCAGCGCGTCCAAACTCGATACGCGGCTGGGCTTGCGGCCTTGGGCGTGGTGCTGTTTGTTTTTGCTGTTTGGTCTGCGGTCGATCGCCCGGTGCGCGCCGAGCAGGGTGAGGCTCAGGATTACGCTTCGCCGCTTGAAGTACTTCTCTCGCCCGATGGCGCGCGGCTCTATGTGCTCTGCCAGCAGAGTGAAGAGGTTCGCGTACTCAATGCCACGAGCTTCTCGGTCATCAAGAACATCGCTGTAGGCCGCGTGCCGCGCAGTTTTTCGCTTTCACCGGACGGTGCGCGTCTTTTCGTCACGAACTCCTGGGACGACACGCTTTCGGTGATCGACACTCACGCACTGGCTGTGACAGCAACATGGCCTATAGGCACGGAGCCGTCGAGTGTCGTCGAGGATCGAGCCGGCAAGCGGCTCTTTGTGGTCAATCGCATCTCAAGCGATGTTGCTGTGCTCGACGCATCGACCGGCGTGGAAGGGAAGCGGCTGCTCGCAGGCCGCGGCGCAAGTTATCTGACGATCTCTCCCGATGGAAGCCGCATCTACGCAACACACATCTATCCCAATCCGCCGCGCGTGCGGACCGAGTTGGACAATCGTACCGCGCCTGAATCCGAGATCACGGTGATCGATGCCGCGCGCGCTGTGGTCGTCGATCGCATACCGCTGCACTCAATTGCCGGAGTCTTCCACTTAGCGCTCTCTTCTGACGGCCGCCTCGGCGCAGTGGCCCAGTACCACCCGAAAAATCTTGTGCCGCTTGCGCATATCGAGCACGGCGGCGCATTCGCAAACACTCTCATGCTCTTTGGCGCGGACGTGGGCAAGCCGGTTGAGATCCAGCTGGACGAGCTTGAACGCTATGCATCGCAGCCATTCGGCGTGGCGATCGCACCGGACAAATCGCGGCTTTACGTCACGATCAGCGGCTCGGAATGCGTCCTCGTCATCGACGTCCCGCGCCTGTTGCGCTTCGTCCATGCTCATCCCGGCTCCTTCGCGCAGGATCTTTCCGCCAGCGCAAACTATGTTATCGCGCGCATTCCCGTGGGTCTCAACCCTCGCGGCCTTGCGCTCACTGCCGATGGCCGCAAGCTCTTTGTGACGAATCGCCTCGACGATACGATCAGCATGATCGACACGCGCACCAATCGTGTGGCCTCCACCATCACGCTCGCTGGGCCGAAGACAATCTCTCCGCTGCGCCATGGCGAACAGACCTTCTATACCTCGCGGTACGGGTTTCAAGGCCAGATCGGTTGCTCCAGTTGCCACATCGATTCCTCTTTCGATGGCCTCACCTGGGACTTGGAGCCGGATGGCTTTGGCCGCGACGTTGTCGACAATAAGATGCTCGAAGGCGTCAAGGATACCGAACCCTACAAGTGGAACGGCGGCAATCCAAACATCCCCACCGAGTGCGGCCCGCGAACAGAGAAATATTTTTGGCGTTCAGAAAACTACGACAACCTGACTCTCGCCGATCTATCCACTTACGTCCGCAGTCTGTCGCCACGTCCCAATCGTTGGCGGCTTCCAGGTGGTGAACTCACACCGGCGCAAGAGCGTGGCAAGGCATTGTTCGCGCGCGCGATGGACAAATTCGGCAAGCAGATACCGGAGAGCAACCGCTGTATCTTTTGCCATAGCGGCCCCAAGGGAACCAACCAGAAGCTCTCCGATGTGGGCACGCGCAAGGCGACCGACAATTCTGGAATGTTGAAGGCACCACCCCTGGCCAGCATCGCGCTTACCGCTCCCTATTTGCACGATGGATCGGCACGGACTCTTGAAGAGATCTGGACGGTCTATAACCCAGATGACAAACATGGACGAACCAACGACTTGACCAAGGATGAGCTTAACGACTTGATTGAGTACCTGAGGACGCGATGAAAAAACTTTTCACAATCGTAGCGTTGCTGGTTGCCGCGTCGCTCGCCTCTGTCGCGCAGCAGCACGCGCCTGGTGTGCATAGTTCTCATGCCGCGCAAGCAGCGTCTGCCGCACCACAGGTGCTGCCGCGCTTTCGCTTTGAGAACTTCACCACGGCAAACGGCCTGCCTGACAATCACGTGTTTTCAGTGCTCGTAGATGGAGATCGCATCTGGGCCGGTACGGAAGATGGTCTCGCGCTCTATGAGAATCACACATGGAAGACCTACACCACCAAGGACGGCCTGGCGCATCGCGCAGTGCTCTCGCTGGCGCTCGATAAGCGCACTGGCGACGTGTGGGCCGGCACGATGGGTGGCCTGAGCCGCGTTTCTGGCGGACGCATCGATAGCTACACGCAGTTGAACTCGGGACTGAGCAACGATGTGGTTTACGGCGTTTCAGTCGAGGGCGAAAATGTTTGGGTCGCTACGGCTGCCGGCGGTTGCCGTCTCAATACGCGCACCGGCCAGTGGACACTCTACAACGAACGCAATACACCCATGGCGGAGATTTGGGTCTACGCGGTCACCGCCGCGCCGGACAAAGTCTATTATGCCGTGTGGGGCAGTGGTCTTCTTGAATACAATCAAAAAACGGCACGCTGGGACAAATACGATGACCCCGACGGCGAAACCGAGATGGTGCTCTTCAAAGACCAGGGACTGATTCACGAGATCGTTACATCGGTGAGTTATGTCGATAACATTGTTTGGGCGGCGACCTACTTCGGTGACAGCCGCTACGACGGCCGTTACTGGCACAACTTCCTGACCAAGGACAGTGGCCTTCCTTCTAACTTCACCAATACGATCAAGGGCGTGGACGCCAATCGCGCCTGGTTTGGCACCGACAAAGGGCTGGCCTACTACGACGGCGTGAACTGGGCTGTGTATAGGGCTTCACTTAAAGACGGCAAGCCGGAGATGACCGTGCGCGACGCGCAAGGCAAGGTCACGGCGGTTGAAGTTACCACAGCGCCGGCACATAATTATGTGCTCGGCATCGACTTTCAGGGCGACGACATTTGGGTCGCGACAGCAAAGGGCTTGAGCCACGGAATTCGTCAAAAACAATAAGTCCATAAGGAGCAGTCATCATGAATGCATTTGCAGATATTCTGGAAGCCATCGCACACGCGCCCATTGAAAAGCGGGCGATCACCAACCACGGCGTACTCAACGAAGCCTATGCCTATGCCAAGCCGAGTTCGTTTTCACGCGGCATGAGAATCGATATTGGCGGCGTGGTTATACTGCTCATCTCTGGCACGGCCTCGATCGACGAGAACGGCGTCAGCGTCCACATCGGCGACTTTTCCGCGCAACTGCGGCGCACCTTCGACAACATCACTGGCCTGCTTGAAGCCGAGGGTTGCACCTGGCACGACATCGTGCGCACGAGCTGCTACCTGAGGGACATCGATCGCGATTACGATGTTTTCAATGCCGGGCGTACGGCCTTCTTCAAGGAGCAGGGGCTCGATCCGCTGCCCGCGTCGACTGGCATCCAGGCTCATCTTTGCCGTCCCGAATTGCTCATCGAGATCGAGGCTATCGCCATGTTCCGCACAGACAAGGTTGCAGCCGCCAAGGAGTAGTTGTCATGCGTAAGGGATGGTTGTTCGCTGTGGCGTGCGCAATTGCTGCGGTCTGCGCGGTGCAACTTGCCGCGCAGGATTCGTATTCGAGCCAGACCGCAGTCCAGAGTGAAAGCCCGGTCGTGGTCACGGGCACGGGAAGCTGCGAGTGTGGCGCGCATCCGCCGTTGCCGCCGAGAGATCGCATGGTCGAGCCCTATGCGGGTGAGCCCGCCGACTTGAGTCCGTATGCCAAGTTCGCCGCTCCCTACGACCTCAACTACGTCCATCCCAACATTTATTCCGGCGCTGCGCGTGAGATTCCCGAACCGAAGGACCTGAGCGAAATCCGCATCGGTTTCTTCGGACCTGTTGCACCCAATCCGGAGTCGATCTTCGGCTTGCGTATGTTGCACGGCGCACAACTGGCGATCGAGGAGGCGAACGCGCACGGCGGATACGGCGGCAAGCCCTTTCGCCTGATGCTTCACAACGATTACGACAACTGGCAGGCGAAGGCGGTCTATGGCGAAGACCGGCCGACCGACCCGACTATCTGGGGCTCGGCGTCGAATGAAGTTGTGAAGATGGTCTACGACGACCGCGATTGGGCGATCTTCGGCTCCATAAGTTCTGAGTCCACGCACATTGCTCTGCGTGTGGCTCTGCGCGCTGAGATTCCCATCGTCAACTCGGCCTCGACCGATCCCACCATTCCCGAGACCTACATCCCTTGGTACTTCACCGATCTTCAGGATGATCGCGTGCAGTGCCTGACGCTGGCTCGCCGCATCTTCACTGAACTCGACATGAAGCGCGTGGCGATCCTCAGGGTCAACAGCCGCTATGGCCGCTTCGGCGTCATCAAACTCCGCGACGCGGCACGCAGGCTCGGCCACCCAATCGTCATCGAGCAGAAGTATCTTCCAGGCGATACGGATTATTCCAAGCAGTTGCAGGTGATTCGCTCTTCACGCGCCGATGCCATCGTGCTGTGGGCCGATGAAGCGCAGGCTGCGGGAATCCTGAAGCAGATGCGCGCGGCGGGGATGAAACAGCGCGTATTTGGCGCTTACCGCACACTTGGGCCTGAGTTGCTTGCCCAGGCCGGAGATGCAGCCGAAGGCTTCGAGGCTGTTTTTCCCTACGATCCAACGCGCAACGATCCAAAGTGGATCGAGTTCAACCAGCGCTTTGAAACTCGCTTCCACGAGAAGCCAGAGCAGTTCGCTTCACTTGCTTATGACGCAATGAATGCGCTGCTCGACTCGATCTGCAAGGCCGGTCTCAATCGCGCGCGGATTCACGACGCGCTGGCCAACATCGAGCAATACGATGGCGTAACCGGCCCCATGGTCTTCGATCCCAATCAAAAGAACGTAGCTCCGATGTACCTGGGAACGGTCCATAACGGAGCAATCACATATCGTGTGGCAACGATGGAAAGACCACCTGCCGTGGGGCAGACACCTGCGGCGCGGCAGGTGTCGGATGCGCAGAAGTCACCGTATGCGCGCGTCGGGGAAGATGGCGTCGATTACGCCGGTCCGCATCCGAACGACCTAAAGCCAGGGCCGATGCGCATAGTTCTCTTTGGACCGCATGCTGCGCAGGTTGCGCAATCTCCCGAAGTAAGTGCCGAGTTAGCTGTCGCGGCAACCAAAGGTCGCGAGTGGAAACTCGATCCCATCGCCAGCGATCAAAATTGGGGTGCGGCATCAACACAACTGGTTCATGCGCTGATGGACGAGCATGCTCTCGCAATCGTTGCGCTCGACCGCGACGCGGCTCATCTGGCCGAGCAACTTGCGCTCAAAGCTTTTGTGCCGGTGGTTGCATTAAGCAGTGACAAAAAGCTGACCTCGACCAACATTTCGTGGATCTTTCGCTTGCCTACAGAAGCCACTCCTGCCGCTGCACTCAGACTGCTTGAAGCGGCTGAGGCTCGCAGTGGAGCGAATGCGGAACGGTTAAGGGACGTGCTGGCGTCAGGAGACACAATCTCCGGAGTTGCTTTTCTGCCAACCGGAGAACCGAGCCAACACAACTGATCTTCGAGATTACTCGTCGCCCAGTTCGTAAGGAATTCCGAACCGCCCAATCTGAATCAGCGATTTGTCGGCGGGAGGCCAGATGTGCAAACTCTCCACGCGGCTTGATCCGGCGATGTGGCGGGCGTTTGCCGTACCCACAGGCGCGCCTGTGGCAGCCCTGTAAAAATGCACGCTCAGCACATCTCCTCCCTGTGCCCGCGTCCATCCGAAGACATACTCACCCGGCTTCAGTGCAATACCGCCGATGTGCACAGGCGACTGCACAATCAAGTAGTGCGAGTATTTTCCCTCCGCCGAATACCCGGCAGTAAGCAGCACAACGCCAGCAATAAAGTGGCCTCGATTGTTCACAATGCCCGAAGCTGTGCGCATCTCAGTCTCGATGTGTTCCTTCTCTACCTGTGCCCGGGCCGGCAGCAACGAAGCAAGTTCCGCATCCGATGCCTGCCTCCACGCTGTTTTTTGCGCCTGCGCAATCGTAGAAAAAAGCAGCAAAAAAACTCCGCAAGAAATCGAGCGTGTGATCTGTCTCCAATTCATAGTTTCGGCTTTCTCAGGGATTCGAGGGTCACAATTCCGCGCTGGATCGCCGCAGTTGCAGCCTGCGTTCTATCCGTCACGCCCAGCTTGCCCAGCAGGCTGTTGATGTGTGTCTTTACCGTGGCCTCTGAAATCTCTAGCTCGGTTGCAATCTCTTTGTTGCTCTTGCCGTGTACTATTTGTTCCAGTACGTCGAACTCGCGCGGCGTCAACTCCTCTGTGCCCATCCGCTCTGCCAGCTTTTCGGCGATGGCCGCGGGGATGTGCGACCGTCCAGCATGAACTGCATGAATCGTCGTGATCAACTCATCTGAAGTCATGCCCTTCAATAGATAAGCGCGTGCGCCAGCCTGCAATGCGCGATAGATGTCTTCGTCTCCGTCGTAGGTGGTCAGCACGATGAAACGCGCCTGCGGCGTCTCCATGCGGACGCGCTCGATGACCTCGACGCCACTGAGCCTCGGCAGACGCAGGTCGACAAGAGTAATATCCGGCTGGTGCTTGCGAAACTGCGCGATGGCTTCTACGCCGTCCGCGGCCTCACCCACTACCTCAAGGCCATCCGCCACATTCAGCAGCGCCACAAGTCCCTGGCGCACCACGTGGTGGTCTTCCACAACCAGTACGCGAACTGATTCCTTGGTCACTGTTGCTCCTTCGTCTGCTCTCTTTTTTCCTTCTTCGGTACCGCGCGCAGCCGGACCGTTGTTCCAGCCCCGAGCTCGCTCGTTACCTCAAGTCTTCCGCCGATTGCCGCCGCCCGTTCTTTCATTCCTGTCATTCCGTAGTGTCCCGGCAACAACTCTTGTTCCGCGCCAAAGCCGCGCCCATCGTCGCGCACTTCAAGCGCAATTTCCTCCGGCCCATACTCCAACTGAACAAAGAGATGCTTGGCCCCTGCATGCTTCTTCACATTATGGATTGCTTCCTGCGCCACGCGCAGAAATTCCTGTTCGGTACCTGGAGACATTGCCCGGTAGGCACCGAAGATGCTGAACTTTGCTTCTAATCCGTGACCGCTTTCAGCCTCCACCATGCGACGAAACCGAACCGGAAGCGTCGTCTCGCCTGAGTCCTGCGAACGCAAGGCCCAGATCGATTGCCGAGCGTCGGCCAGCCCTTCGCGAACGTAGCCGCGCGTCAGATCCAGATGCTTCTCCGCCGCTTCCGTCTTCTTGTGCCGCAGCAGCTCCGCGAGCACCTCCAACTGCACCGAGATGCCCACATAGCCCTGCGCCAGCGTGTCGTGAATCTCGCGCGCAATGCGGTTCCGCTCTCCCAGCACGGCACGGAACTCGCCCTCTGCACGCCGCAGCCGCAGCCGCAGCAGCAGCACGATCAATCCCGCCACGGCCGCTAGTAGCAGTGCATAGAACCAGATGGTTTGATAAAAGTGCGGGCGCAACACAAAGGTCAGCGACGCGCCTTCCGTACTCCAAACGCCGTCGTTGTTGGCAGCCTGCACGCGTAAGGTATACCGCCCCGGCGGGATGTTGGTGTAGTAGGCAGAGCGCCGCGTGCCGGCTTCAGTCCAATCGCGATCAAAGCCCTCCAGCTTATAGCGGTAGCGCACCTTCTGCGGCGCGGCAAAACTCAGCCCCGCATAGTCGAATTGGAAGTGAACATGGCCTGCTGGAATCTCCACTACAGAGGCAGCACCACGCAGCGGTTGCACGAGATCGTCCACAGCAAAGCGCTCCAAAGCGACCGGCGGCGCAACCGTATTGACCGGGAAGTGCGCCGGGTCAACCTCGACCAAACCTTTGGGCGTAGCAAACCACAAGTGGCCGTCGCGTGTGCGCCATGCCGAAGGGTGGCTATTAGTCGCCGTCTCGCGGCTGCGCAAACCGTCCGCTGCGCCGAACTCGATCCAATGTGAACATTGAGTCCGCTGTATCGCTGCGCCAGCGCAATCGCAGCGTGCAATTCCATTTGCCGTGGCGAACCACAAATGCCCGATGCCATCGTCTAGAATCGCATGGATCGTCGTCCGATCTAGGTTGGCCTGCGTTGAGCTGTCGTGCGTCTGTGCGGTGAAGCGCTGCCCGTCCCACAGGTTCCAGCCGTGATCCTGCGTGCCGATCAGCAGCGTACCATTCGCACGCGGCTCAAGCGCCGTAATCACATTGCTCGACAGTCCACTTGCAGTGGTGTAATTGGTAATCGTGCCGCCATGCAACCGCGAAAGCCCGGCAAAAGTTGCCACCCACAAATCGCCTTTTAGGTCGCGAGCCATCGCACCGACAAGATTGCTGCCCAGGCCGTTGTCCTGCGTAATTGTCTCCATCCGCGCGCCAGCCAACTCGCTGCCAGCCTTGAAAGTCCAGTGCGTAAGTCCGCGCCGTGTCCCAATCCAAAGCGACCCATCGACGTCGGCTAGCAGCGAGCGAATAAAATCATCCGGCAAGCCGTCCGCCGAGGTGAATGCATCAACCTTGCCTCTGCGAATCCGGTTCAATCCATCCGGCGTTCCCACCCAAAGATCTCCGTTCGGCGCGGCTGCCAAAGACAAAACGACGTCGCTCAGTAAGCCATCACGAACTGTGTATGTCTTCGCTGGGGCAGTCTTTGCTACCGGCGCGCCAGCCGAGCTGCGCATCGCGTTCAGGCCACTCCCATTTGTTCCCACCCAAAGTGTCTCAGCCTTGTCCTCGACCACGGCGGTCGTTGCATCGGAGGAAAGCCCCTCTCTCGCGCCGATGGTTCGGAATCGCTGATCGCGAAGAATGTGCAGCCCACCAGTCTCGGTTCCCACCCAGAGATTGCCTTCAGAATCTTCTATCAAGGCAAGGACTGAGGCTGTGGCCAGTGGGTCGGTGACTGACATCCGTTGCAGCGTACCATCAACCCACCGAACCAAGCCGCCGTTGGTGCCAATCCACAGTGCACCTTGCCGGTCCGCCAAAAGCCTTTGGATCTTGTTGCCGGGTAACTCGCGACCGACGTGTATCTGCGTTTCTTTGTTACCGCCGTGGCCAAGGGTCAATATTGTCGCTGTTGCACCTGCCCAACTTCCGTTTGGCAAGGAGACATGACCCACCGTAAATGGACACCAGAAACACTCAAGCTCAACATTGAGACGTGAAAGACGACCATCTTTGTAGCTTGCTCCGCCCTCAGGGGTCTCAATCCCGATCGAGCCATCTGAGTCCAGAATGAGAGAGTTCACGCCATTCCCCGGCAACCCATCCTTCGTCGTGAACGCAGTGACAGCCCCGTCCTTCCAACGCGCCAGCCCCTCACTGGTCCCAATCCACAGCGCACCGTCGCGCGTCTCCAGCAGACACCGCACATCGTTCCCCGGCAGCGCCGGCGTCGAATTCTTGTCGAAGACCTGAAACCCGTTTCCGTCAAACTGGACCAGCCCTACCTCGGTTCCCAGCCAGACAAACCCATCCCGGGTCTGCACCAGAGCCTGTACCGTATTCTGCGGCAGCCCGTTCTCCATCATCCACGTTTGACGGCCGTAACTGGCCAGCGGAGTCGACGGCTCCAGCGCCTGTCCAGGCAACCCCCAGCACAGCAGAAATGCAGCCGTCAAAAGGCCCCAATGCCTCGCCGAACGGCTCCATCTGCTCCAAAAAGAGCGATGCCGGGCCTCATCTCCCGGCGCATCCATCGAATTGGAGTGATTTTGGGCCACGGAGTCGAGCAGTAACTCCCTCAAGCGGAACGTAAGTTGCAAAAGCCCCGCACCTCCACATTAATAGGAAAGATGCGGGAATGCACAGATAGATAAGAGGATCATCGCAGGAATTACCGATGCAGGTCTCCACCTATTGATGGATCTAAACCTCACTCGAATGTCTCAAGACACAGCTTCTGCCCGCCGATACTCTATGCATGTCTCGTGGATTTGCCTCCAACGACTGGACAAGCAAAGTAAGACTTCAGGGTGGTTGCCCGACTCGCTGGGCTACCACCCGTTTCCTTTTTAGAGCCGCAATGCGGTCCCCGCCAATTCGCTTCACACAACTCAGCAGCCATGCTCACGGAACCGGGTGAATGCGCTCTTGCCGAGTTTAGGGCTTGCCTGCCGCCTTGGCAGGTGCCGCCGCCGGGGTGTCAATCGGGCACACCGAGCCGCCGCACAGCGCTCCGGTAATCCCCTGGCCCTCGGTAACGGTATAAATGCGATCCACCGCCGGAAGTTTCACCGTCTCCTTGGCTCCGGAAGGCCAGTGAATCTCTGCGCTTCCCGCTACGGTCGCATCGTCCAAACCGAAGTGAACCCGCATGTCATTCGATGAGAGGTAACTGCCGCCGCTCAGCACATCTGCCCGCTGGCGAATTCCATTCGCTGTGAGGTAGACAGTTGCACCGACTGCATCACGTGGGCTCTTCGACCCCCCAATGAGCTTCATCTCGACCCAATGGTGGTGGTCCGCGTTCACGTTGCGCAGTAGCACCGGAACGCCGTCCATACTGTTTATGACCACATCGACCTTGCCGTCGTTGAAGAGATCGCCAAATGCTGCGCCGCGGCCTACACTGACAACGGCAAGCCCGGTTCCATCGACTGCCGGAACAAGCTCGAACTTGCCATTTTTCAAGTTATGGTAAAGTAGCGGCCGTTCAGCATAACTGGTTCCCCACTCCGGATGCTTATCCACCTCAGGATAGACGTGGCCGTTGATGATCAGCAGATCCTTCCAGCCGTCGTTATCGTAGTCGAGAAATCCGTCTGCAAAACTGACAAATGGAATGGATGACTGGGCGATGCCGGCCTGATAACTCACATCCGTAAAAAATCCTGTCCCGTCATTCTGAAACAAGATATTGTAGTCATCGGCAAAGGTGGTGCTGACGATCGAAAGGTGGCCGTTGTTTTCGTAGTCTCCGGCCGCGATGCCCATATTTGCCGCCTCGCGGCCATCGCTATTCAGCGCATATCCGCTCGCATAACTCTCATCCTCGAACGTTCCATCGCCCTTATTGATGTAGAGATAGTTGGGCGTGGAATCATTGGCCACCAGCAGGTCCGGCTTGCCATCTCCGTTCACGTCAGCAAAGAGCGCTCCCAACCCGTAGTACCCGCTAAGATCGTCCACCCCCAGCTTCTTGCTGACATCGGTGAATGTCCCGTCTCCATTGTTATGAAAGAGGTGGTCTTGTTCGCCCTTCAAGCCGCGCGGGCCGCACATCACCTGTACTCCGCGATACTGGCAAAATGCAAAATTGACCGCCTTCGTACCGGAATACGGGGGATTTGCTAGATCCATCTGCGCGTAACCGTCGACAAAAAGGTCCAGCCTCCCGTCGCCGTCGTAGTCGCCAAATGTCGCGCCCGTGGACCATGTGCCAACTGTAACTCCCGCCGTTTCTCCCATGTCCTTGAAGGTGCCATCATGATTATTTCTATACAGCCGATTCTTTCCAAAGTTAGTTACGTAAATATCCGGCCATCCATCGTTGTCGTAATCGGCCACGGCGCACCCATATCCCCAGCGTTCGTTGGCTACGCCGGCCTTTTGGGTTACGTCAGTGAATGTGCCGTTGTGATTATTGTGAAAAAGAGCCGCATGTGGAGGAGTTACTTTTCCGTCAAGCGCATCGTAAGTCGAGCCGTTTACCATATAGATATCAAGCCAGCCATCATTGTCGTAATCCAGAAGGCAGACGCCCGGTCCCTTGGCTTCCAAGATAAGGCGCTTCTCCGGAGTGCCGGCCGTGTGATGCCAGCTCGTTAGTCCAGCGTCCTTGGCAACGTCCTGAAAGATGATCGGGCCGGTTTTGACAAATCCGCCCGCGGTGATCGGCCTGTGCTGGCTATCGAATTCGGCCTTTTGGGGGCCGGCGCTCGCCATTCCGCTCTTTGCCGGCGGCAATCCGCCCTGCTGCACTTGCTGTGCAGCCAACGGTACTGAAGCCAAATACGAAGCCAAAATCGTACA
>Ga0302322_100000140_pt1 | contig 48215 bp, 43 predicted proteins | sample Fen_T0_2_FD_203757 | JGI IMG/M metagenome (GOLD analysis project Ga0302322, IMG submission 203757) | Peat permafrost microbial communities from Stordalen Mire near Abisko, Sweden - Fen_T0_2 | ecosystem: Environmental > Terrestrial > Soil > Wetlands > Permafrost | place: Sweden: Abisko...
GCAGGTTCAGGTCAACGCTTACAACATCCACGGCTTGGATTTGTACTATAAAATTAATCAGTTTGCCAGATGATGCATCGAGGCGCATGTTGGCTTCCTGGACGCGCACCACCGGCGAACACCTCGCCGTTGCGCTCGTCCGCTCGGCGCCATGCGGCGCCGAGCCCTCGCGACGTCAACATCCTGTCTTGTGCGCAACGACGCTGTATCCGGCGCCACTATCTGTAACTGAAAGCGGTTCCCAATGATCCTGATTGGAAATGTACTCTCCGGCCTGATCGCGGTCGCGATCATGTTCCTCGGCTCGCGCTTCTGGTTAGCGCCTGCCAGCGCATCAGCCGAATTTGGCATCGCCGATTCACCACCGCTGTCGCCCGGGCTCACCGCGTGGCTGTCGGTGAAGGGGACGCGAGATATCGCGGCCGGCCTGTTTGTCTTCCTGCTCATGGCTCATGGATCACCGCGGCTTCTCGGCGAATTCATGCTCGTGGCGAGCCTCATCGCGTTCGGCGATATGGCGACCGTCCTTCGGTCGGGCGGACGCAGAAGCGCGGCCTTTGGCATTCATGGCTTGACCGGGCTGGTCATCGTCGCAACCGGCACGTGCCTCATCGTCGGCGCCAGCTGAAGACCCAGGACGACGAGGCATGACGATCTCTCGAGCAGTGATCCTGTCGTGGCCAAGTCGCGAATCATCGAATCCGCGCGTCACACCGCCAACACGAGGTAGCGAACATGAAACCTTCTTCTGAGAGTCTACACACGTCGGCCGAGCCACGGCCCTCGATTCACCAGGCCGCCGTCGACACGTTCTTCCAGGGTCTCGAGGGACACGACGCCGACCTCGTCGCCGGGCTGCTCGCGGACGATGTCATCCTCGAGATTCCCTTCAACGCGAGCGGCAGCACGGCGCCGGCCGCCAGGTTCGAGGGCAAGCAGGCCATGATGGGCTATGTGAACCAGATCGTCACGAGCTTCTCTCGCATCGTGCTCACGGACAAGCGCAGCTATGCCGCCGAACACGGGACGGTGTTCTTCGAGGGCAAGGGCGACCTCGTGCACGCCGCGAGCGGGGCCCCGTACAAGAACTTGTACGTCTTCAAGTTCGGGTTTCGCTCCAACCTGATCGCCCAGGTCAGCGAGTACTCGAACCCCGTCATTTACGCGAAGCTCGTCGGCGCGCCGATCGGGTGACCGCTCGCGGCGCGGCGAAGCCCGCAGCGAGCACGCCCGCGTACATCGAGCGATGGTCGCGGCCAAGGCGCTCGAACGACGATGCCACGGACCACGGCGAGGGCCGGAGGCGCCGGAGGGACCGGAGGGGAGCCCGGTGCCAGCCGCTGCGCGGCAGCAGTCCCACGTTTGTACGCACCGTCATGCACCACACGACCCCCACATCCCACACAACGAGAACACAGGAGACCCCCATGTCAATGAATCTGATCAAGCTCGGCCATCTCTTCGCTGAAATCGTATCCGGCCACGACGTGTCGCGCTTCGATGAGATCATCGCGCCGGGCTACGTCAACCACAACCCCTTCGCCGAACCCGGCCCCGAGGGTGTCAAGAAGGTCTTTGCGGGCATGCTCGTGGGTGTGCCGGACGTCAAAGTCTTCGTCGAAGACGTGTTCGTCTCGGCGGATGGTTCCCGCGTGGTCGGCCGCTACCGCTACGAGGGCACGCACACGGGAAACTTTCTCGGCTACCCCGCGACTGGCAATGCCTTCGCCATGCGCTCGATCGATATCTGGCGGGTCGAGAACGGACGCTTCGTCGAGCACTGGGACGAGCTCAACACGCTCGACGTCTTCATCCAGGTCGGCGCCGTGCCGCCCCCCAGGCAACCGGCTCCATGAACCGCTCAGAGGGTCGACCAGAATACGTCCGGGTAGGACGGGCACGGACGACAACCTCGCCGCAACGAGCACGAGGCCCCCGACGAAGGCCTGCCGGGCGTGACTCGAGGAGGCGCAACGAGGCGATCGGCGATCGATCGGCGGGATCAACCGGTCTGCTCCTTTGCGCCGAGGTAGTAGCCGCGCGCTTCCCCCGCTCAACCCAGGCCGAGCTCGGCGCTGAGCCGGTCGAGCTCGGCCGCCACGCGGGCCCGCGCCGGGCCGCCCGGCAGGTCGCGGCGATCGACCGCGCGCGCCGGATCGAGCCAGTCGAACACGTCGGCCGCGAACAGCGGATGCACCGCGCGCAGCTCGTCGAGCGACAGCCCGCGCAGCTCGATCCGGCGCTCGGTCGCGAGCCGCACCAGGTGCCCGGCGACGTCGTGCGCCTCGCGGAACGCAACGCCGCGGGTCACCAGGTAATCGGCGAGCTCGGTCGCCACCAGGTGGCCCTCGTCGATCGCGGCGCGCAGCCGCGCGACGTCGAACTCGAGGCTGGCGACCATCCCGCGGGTCACCGCGAGGCACGCCTCCATGGTCTCGACCGCGTCATACAGCGGCTCCTGGGTCTCCTGCAGATCCTTGTTGTAGGCGAGCGGCAGGCCCTTCACGACGGTCACCAGCGTGACCCAGTCGCCGATCGTGCGTCCGACCTTGCCGCGGAGCAGCTCCGCGAGGTCGGGATTCATCTTCTGCGGCATCAGGCTCGATCCCGAACAATACGCCTCGCCGATCCGCGCGAACCCGAACTCCGACGTCGTCCACAGCACGAGCTCCTCGCCGAGCCGCGACAGGTGGACCTGCGCGAGCGCGATCGCCGCGACCAGCTCGATCGCGAAGTCGCGGTCGCCGACCGCGTCGAGCGAGTTGCGCGTGACCCCCTGGAACCCGAGCGTACGGGCGACCCGCTCGCGGTCGATCGGCAAGGTCGTCCCGGCCAGCGCGCCGGATCCGAGCGGGCTGACATCGGCGCGCTTCGCCGCATCGGCGAGCCGGCCGCGGTCGCGCTCGAGCATCGCGTCATACGCGAGCAGGTGATGCGCGAGCCGCACGGGCTGCGCGCGCTGCAGGTGCGTGTAGCCGGGCATCAGCGTGTCGAGGTGCTTCTTCGCCTGGACGACCAGCGCGCGCCGGACCTCGTCGACCGCCGCGATCAGCCGCGCCGCCGCGGCCCGCGCATACAGCCGCAGATCGGTCGCCACCTGGTCGTTGCGGCTGCGCGCGGTGTGCAGCCGCCGCCCGGCGTCGCCGATCTCCTCGATCAGCCGCGCCTCGACGTTCATGTGCACGTCCTCGAGCGCCGCGTCCCACGTCAGCTCCCCCGACTCGAGGCGCGCCGCCACGCTCCGGAGCCCGGTCGCGATCGCCGCGGCGTCCTCGGCGCTGATCAAGCCCTGCGCTGCCAGCATCTCGCTGTGGGCGATCGACCCCGCCACATCATGCGGCAGCAGCCGTCGGTCGAAGTCGATCGACGCATTGAGCGCCGCCGCCACGGGGTCGAGTGCACCTTCGAATCGTCGGCCTCTGGCGCCTTTCGGTCCGGACATGCCGCGCAGTATAAGCGGCACATGACGAACACGCAGACGCAGCGGGTCACGTTTCCATCGGCGGTCGGCGAAGCGAGCGGCGTTCTGGTCACCCCGGCAGGCGGCGCCAAGGCCCCGGCCGTCGTGGTGCTGCAAGAATGGTGGGGGGTCAACGACCAGATCCAGGCCATCGCGGCGCGCTACGCCGAGGCCGGCTTCCTCGCGATCGTCCCCGACCTCTACCACGGCAAGATCGCCAAGGACGCGGACGAGGCGGGCGCCATGATGAAGGCGCTCGACTTCGGCAAGGCGGTCCAGGAGATCGCCGGCGCGGTCGCCTTCGTCCGCGAGCGCTCGACCGGCAAGATCGCCGTCACCGGCTACTGCATGGGCGGCGCCCTCGCCCTGGCCAGCGCGGTCCATCTCCGCGGCCTCGCCGCGGTCGTCCCGTTCTACGGCCTCCCCGGCGACCTCGACTGGACCAAGGTCGACGCCCCGATCCAGGCCCACTTCGCCACCCACGACGAGTGGGCCACCGTCGCAGGCGCCGAGAAGGTCAAGGCCGCGGTCAAAGCCCCGATGGAGCTCTTCACCTACGACGCGCAGCACGCCTTCGCCAACGAGCGCCGCCCCGAGGTCTACAACCCGGAAGCTGCCAAGCTCGCCTGGGATCGCGCCCTCGGCTTTGTCCGCTCCCACACAGCGTAGCCGCTCCCGTCGGATCGGGCACCGCCCGGAGGTGCAGATCGGCCACGTCACGCACATCCACGAAGCCGAACCACAGGTCCGGACAACCCGGCGTGGCGCCCTCGATCATCCGCTTCACCAGGTGGATCGAGGTCGAATAGTCAGCCCGGACGTATAAACCTTCAACCAAAGTTATCGCGATTACCCGGCCAGCGCCGTGGAGACGCTCGGCCTGATCGATCAGGCCCTAGGCCTCGGGTTCACCTTGAGCGAAATCAAGTCTGCGATCGCCCGGGGCGGAGGCAGTCGGCCCACCAAGCAGCACATGCTCGCGGCGTTGCGCGACAAGCTCGTCGCGCTCGACCTGCATCTCGACGAAGTGACGCGCCGCAGGCAGCAAATCATCGCGCTCATCACGAAGTTCGAACAGCGTTACTGAGCCGAACGACCGGGCCGTGCCCGCGTCCGCGTTGTGCCCGGATCGCGACAGCTCTCGCCCCCGGGCCGCGAGCTCGGGCTCCGCGTGCGCCGCGCGTGGAGTGACCGCGTTTCGCAGTCGAAATCCGTCCAACGACCGTTGGTATTCCCAAGCTAGGGTGTCTGGATCGTCCGGGTTGGCGAGCCCTCCTTCGTAAAGCTCGCGGCCTGAGGCGCCACCACGTAGCCCGCGCCACCGCCGCCACCACCGCCACCCGCGTGGAACCCGAAGTTACCCGGCACACCAGCGACTCCCGGTCCTGCCGCTGCGCCGCTCGATCCGTTGCCGCCGTCGCCCCCGTTGAAGGCACCGGTGCCACCAGACGCTGCGCTCGGCGTCGTCGCTTCGTTGCCGGGACTCCCTGCGGTGTTGCCTGCGCCTTCGCCACCACCGCCGCCGTTGGCGATGATCAGTCCATTGACCGCGATCGTTGGCGCATCAAAGCCGATCAGACCGCCGGTGCCGCCGCCACCACCACCCGATGCGTTCGCGCTGCCGCCACCACCGCCTTCGCCCGACGCATTGATCGTCTGCTGCACCGTGATCGATACGCCCGCGAGGAGGAAGATCGCCCCTCCACCATGTCCCCCGGCGCCGGCATCGGCGCTAGCGCCGGCGCCATTCTGTCCCGGGCAACCGCCGCGCAGCTCGCTGACGATGCTGTTCGCGAGCCCGGGCAGACCGCCGGCACCTCCGGGGGCGTTGACGTTGATCGCGGCGCCCGCCCCGCCATTGCCGCCGATGCCTGTGAAGCTACCGCCGGCCCCCCCGCCGCTGGTGCCGCTGAGCGACCCGGGGGCAGCGCCAGCCCCGCAGAGCGCCACCGGATCCGCGCCCGCGCCGATATCGTCGACTCCATTCACGCGACGGCTGGCAACGTCGATCGTCGCGTTGGTCGTGATCGTCTCGCTCGCCAGCAAGACCAGCGGTCGACTGCCGATGGCTCGCAGCGGCGTCTGGAGCGTGATCGCCGTGGCGGCGATCACGCAAAAATCGCCGCCGCTGGTCAATTGGGCACACTGCGTCGAGCTCGTGGTGTCGATCGTCGCGCCCAGCGCCGTGACAGTCCCCGTCGGCGCCGCGGCGAGGCACACCTGCACGATCCCGGTGCCGAAGCACACCTGGGCGTCGGGCGGAGCTGCGTCGACCAGCGGCGGGGTATCGCTCGGCGGCTTCGAGTCGACCGCCGCATCGACGTTTGAACCGGAGCCCTCGCCCGGGACGCACTGGTTGGAGTGATCACCGGCCAGGCCGCCGTAGCGGAAGCCGTCGGGGCAGGCCGTGTCCGGGAAGCTGCAGAGGTGGGTGCTCGGTTCGCACACGCCGCCGGGATGCTCCACGCTGTTACACTGCTCGTTGCCCGTGCAGGACCTGGCATCGTTGCCGAAGCCGCAGCCGGTTGCTACCAACAGCAACACCGCGACGGCGACCCATTTGCTCATGTTTTCATTGTACTGCAGCGGCGTCGGTTTTCGTCTATCGTAACGCTGGGCAACAGCTGTCAGTGTCTCTGTGGTCACACCCGCGCAAACCAGTCGGCACTTGGCTCCGGGCGACAAGCTCGGCAAGCACGACGTGATCCGGCGGATCGCCGTCGGTAGCGTGGCGGAGCTGTACCTCACGCGCACCCTCGGCGCGGAGGGGCTCGAGAAGCTTGCCTGCGTGAAGCGCGTGCTGCCGCGGTTCGCGGGCGACGCGAGCTTTGTCACGGCGTTCGCCAGCGAAGCGCGGCTCGCGGCGACCCTGTCGCATCCGAACATCGCGCAGGTCAGCGACGTCGGCCAGGACGCCGGCGAGACGTTCTTCTCGATGGAGTACGTGCACGGCGAGGATCTGGGGCGCCTGGTGACCGCGAGCAGCGACAACGGCGTGCCGATCTCGCTCGACTGCGCGCTGACCGTGGCCGCCGGGCTATGCGCCGGGCTGCACCACGCGCACGAGAAGGCCGCGCTCGATGGCAAGCCCGTCGGCATGATCCACCGCGACGTGTCGCCGACCAACGTGATCGTCAGCTACGACGGCGCCGTGAAGATCGTCGATTTCGGGATCGCGCGCGCGACCGGCGAGCCGATCGCGCCGGGATCGGTGCTGAAGGGCAAGATCTCGTACCTGTCGCCGGAGCAGGCGCGCGGCCGGGGTGCGGTGGATCGCCGCAGCGATGTGTTCTCGGTCGGCACGATCCTGTACCAGCTGACGACCGGGCGACTGCCCTTCATCGATGAGACCGAGCCCGGCGTGCGGCTGAAGATCAGCAGCACCGACCCGCCGCGGCCCAGCGAGCTCGTGCCTGGCTACGCGCCGGCGCTCGAGGCGATCGTGATGCGCGCGCTGGCCCGCGATCCGGACGCCCGGTTCGCCACGGCGATGGCGCTGCAGACCCAGATCGAGGACTTCGCGCACGAGCACCGGCTCCGGGTCTCGCCGATCGTGCTCGCGCGGCTGATGTCGACGCTGTTCCCGGCACGGCTCGAGGACTGGGATCACGCGCGCGCGCAGGGCGCGTTCTTCGTCGAACAGCACGTGGTCCATACGCTGATCGAGAACGGCAAGATGGCCGACGGCTCGGACCCCTCGGTGGTGCCGGCGACCGCGGCCGAGGACGCCGCGGCCGAGGACGCGATCGACCAGACGTCGATCGACATCGATCTCGCGGAGCGCACCGAGATCGGGCTTTCGTCGCCGCGGCCGGACGGTGCGCAGCCGGCACGGACCAGCCGGCCGGCGCAGTCACCTGCCGGGACGGCGCTGCCGCCGGTGCGCGCCAGCCGGCCATCGCAGCCCGGCGTGACGGGGCGACCGCCGACACCGCGCGCCGCGCGGCCATCATCACCGCTGGTCAACGCGGCGCCGGGGTCGCAGCCCCGCGCGGGTCGCCCGACGCAGCCACCGGGGCCGGGCCCGCAGCCGCGGTCCGGCCGCATGTCGCAGCCACCCCCGATCGCTGCGGCCGCCGCGGCGCAGGCCCGCGGCAGCGAGCGCGAGCACCCGGTGAATTCGGCGCTGGTGAATCCGGCGCTGCCGATCGTCGGGTCTGCGCAGCCGGGGTGGCCCGCTGCCCCGAGCACGCATCCGGCGCCCCAGGGCGCCACGTGGCCGCCGAGCGCGCACGCGCACGCGCACGAGCCGTCGCTGCAGTCGTGGGCCGCCACGTCGTCGCCCGATGCATCCCCGTGGGCCGCCACGTCGTCGCCCGATGCATCCCCGTGGGCCGCCACGTCGTCGCCCGACGCATCCCCGTGGGCCGCCACGTCGTCGCCCGACGCATCCCCGTGGGCCGCCACGTCGTCGCCCGACGCGTCCCCGTGGGGACCCGCCGCGCTGACGCAGGTCGCGCCGTTCGGGTTGCAACCGTCGTCGCAGGATCTGCGCGTCGGGCGATCGGCGACGGTCCCCGGAATGCCGGGCGCCGTCCCGATCACGCCGCTGGCGGCACCGCACGTGCCGAGCGGCGGAACGCTGGTCAGCAGCGCCACGCTCGCCGGCACCCAGCCGCCGCCCGTGCGCCCCGTGCACGGGCCGTTCGGCCAGGGCGGCCTCGATGGGTTCGCCGGCCAGAGCGGGCTCGACAGCTTCACCAGCCATGGGACGCCCGGCTTGCTCGGCACGGCGGGCTCGACCGGGCGCCCCGCCGCCGCAGCTGCCGCCGCGCCCACGCTAAAGATCCGCGTGCCCCGCCGGTCGGGCTTTCCGCTGGTCGCGTTCGCGCTGCTCGGCGCCGCCGCGGTGGCTGCCGGTGCCTGGTTCATGGCGGGAACCACGGAGGAACCCGCTGCCGCGCCGAGCCCGACGACCGACCGCGCGCACCCCGCGCCGAGCGCGCCCGAGCCCAGCGCCACGCTGACGCCGCCGGGGGTGGCTTCCACGCCCTCGCCAAGCGGCGCGCCTGCGGCCCCGGTACCCGAACCAAACGCCCCGCGTCCTGGCGGCGCCCCGCCGAGCGAGCCGCGTCCCGGCGAGCCCGCGCAGATCGCCCCGTCGATCCCCGCGGTCCAGGCCAAGCCCGCGCAGATCGCCCCGCCGCTCCCCGCGGTCCAGGCCAAGCCCGAGCCGCCGAAGAAAAAGCCCGTCGCCGCACCGGTCCCCGATGCGCGCGCCAAGCCCGCCAAGCCGCGGCCCCGCGTGGAGCCCAAGCGCGGCGCGAAGAGCCCACTGAAGGAGCAGCCGTGGAACGACGACTCGCCGTTCATGCCCGTCGCAACTCCCAAGCGATGATCGGCGCCGCGGCGCGCCGCCGGATCTCGCTGCTGCTGCTCGGTGCCGCGCTGGTCTCGGCCGCGAGCCCGGTGGCCGCCGCGCCCAAGCGCAAGACCGCCAAGGCGGCGTTCGACCGCGGCATCGCCGCCTACAAGAAGGAGAAGTTCGCCGAAGCGTCTGCCGCGCTGGCGCGCTCGTTCGATCTCGAGCGCGACGTCGAGACGCTGTTCGCGTGGGCGCAGTCGGAGCGCAAGCTCGATCACTGCGACAAGGCGATCGAGCTCTACGAGAAGATCCTGACGTTCAATCTACCGCCGGCGAACCGCGAAGCCGTCGGCGTCAAGCTCGCCGAGTGCCGCGCCCAGCTCGCCGAGGCCAAGCCCGCCAAGGCCCCCGAGGCCAAGCTCGCCAAGCCTGCCGAGGGCAAGCCCGCCGAGGCCAAGCCCGCCGAGCCCCCGCCTGCGGCGCCCGCGCCAGGCCCGCCGCCGCCCGCGCCAGCCCCGGACGTCGCCGCGACGACGACGACGACGGCCCCGGTGGCCGCGTCGCCCTGGTACACCGATCCGATCGCCCTGACGCTGCTCGGGCTGGGCGTCGCCGGCGCCGGCACCGGCACCGCGCTGCTATTCTCCGCCGCGTCGCTCGACAGCGACTCGAAGGCGGCGTTCACCGGGCTGCGCTACGACGACGCGCAGCGGCTCGCCGATCGCGCGAAGTCACGCGGCACGCTCGGCTACGTCACCCTCGGTGCCGGTGGCGCGCTGATCGCCGGCGGCCTGGTCTGGATCGCGCTTCGCCATCGCGACGTCGAGCCGGCGCAGAGCACGGTGACCGGGTGGCTCGCGCCCGGCGGCGGCGGCCTCGCCGTGCTCGGCGCGTTCTAGCCGATCTCTTCGGCGTACGTCATCAGGAGATACATCACGGCCTCGACCCGGCCCACGTTGCGATACGCGTGCGGCGTGTCGGCCTCGAACAGGATCGAGTCGCCGGTCTCGAGCCGGTGGGTATCGCCGGCGACGTCGATCTCGATCGTGCCCGCGGTGACGACCAGGTTCTCGCTGGTCCCCGGCGGGTGAGCGTCGGCTTCCTCGATGCTGTTGGCGGCGAGGTGGAGCTCGTAGAACTCGACGCGGCGCGGCTCGTCGAACGGAAACAGCGCCCGCGACGAGAAGCTGCGGTCCTTGCTGGTCAGGATCTTCGATTCCGAGGCGCGCAGCACCAGGGCGCCCGACTGGGTGCGCGCGCTGATCAGCGCCGAGAACGTGACCTCGAGCGCGCGGGCGATCTTCCACAGCACGTTGATCGTCGGGGCGCTCTGGCCGAGCTCGATCTGCCCGAGCATGGCGCGCGACACGCCGGAGATCTGGGCGAGCCGCTCGAGCGACAGCCCGCGCCGGGTGCGCAGCCGGCGCAGGTTCCCGCCGACGACCGGCGCCAGATCGGCGGACTCGCCGACGGGGTGGGTCGTGGCTTGCGGCGCGGCGCTCTCGGGGCGCGAGCCGGGGGCGTCCTTCTCCGCGCGAGGGACCGTCGTGGGTTCTGAAGCTTTCTTTTTCACCAAGTCCAAACCGCCGCCAGTATACCCGGTGGGCCCCAGACGTCGGGGGGTATCTCCACTTTAACGGAACGCGCCCGGGTCCGGTGAGCGGCGGCTTCGCGTCGGCGCCCGCAGGCTGCCGCACCGCGGCACTACTTGGTGCCGAACAGCCGGTCGCCGGCGTCGCCGAGCCCGGGGACGATGTAGCTCTTCTCGTTGAGCCGCTCGTCGATCGACGCCGTGTAGATCGGGATGTCGGGGTGCTGGGCGTGGAACGCGGCGATGCCCTCGGGGCAGGTCAACAGGCACACGAACTTGATCGATCGCGGCGAGCTCTCCTTCAGGCGATCGACCGCCGCGACCGCCGAGTTTCCGGTCGCGAGCATCGGATCGACGACGATCGCGTCGCGATCGCCCATGTTGTCGGGGACCTTGTAGTAGTACTCGACCGCGACCAGCGTCTTGGGGTCGCGGTACAGGCCGATGTGGCCGACGCGCGCCGACGGCAAGATCTCGAGCATGCCGTCGAGGATGCCGCTGCCGGCGCGCATGATCGAGACCAGCACGGTCTTCTTGCCGTCGAGGATCGGCGCCATCATCGGCGCGATCGGCGTCTCGATGCGGGTCAGCGTGGTCGGCAGGTCGCGGCATACCTCGTACGCCAGGAGCATGCTGATCTCGCGCAGCAGGTTGCGGAACGTGCTGGTGCTGGTCTCCTTCGACCGCATCAGCGACAGCTTATGTTGGACCAGCGGATGGTCGATAACGTGGACCGTGCCTGCCATCCGGCGGAAGGTACCGCAGAACTGGCGTCCCTCCGGCGGTGCCGGAGGATCAGCACGCGAGGGCTCCGCAGACCCGGAGCATCGGGCAGTCGCCCGAGGACCTCCGGGTCCACGAATCAGCGCGGCCCGTGGTTGGTCTGCGGGTGGATCGATCGATCCGAGGTTGCGAGACCGTTCGGGCCGCAGGTGCGAGGAGCCCCGCGGGAAAGAGAGAGGGGACGACGGCAGCGCAGCGGCTGCCTCCGAGCGGACGCTCAGCGGTGCGCGACGATCGAGCTTGCGTGGACGGCCTGGCCAACGGTCGAGATCGACACGAAGGCGGCCACGGCGACCAGCGCAGCAAAGAAGGCGTCGCGAACCAGGCTCTTGCGTTGGCGGCTGGCGATACTGTCGAGGTGGTTCATGTTCGTTTCCGTTTCTGCGGCAGCGCCGCGGACGGCAACCCCTTGTTCATCTTCCGAGCCAAGTTGAATCCTTCTATTTCAGCCAGGTTACGGTGATGCGCGGAGGCCGCGACCTGTCGCATCGATCGTCGCAGCCCTGACGCTGTCGCAGGTCGGTCTCGAGTTTGAAGTGCAGCCGAAGAAGGCTGTAAACCGATTGCGATTCAGCGATCGTTGCGAATGACGAGCGGGCGCCGCGCCGAGGCCGAGAACCGAAGCCGCGTCGGCGGATCACCACGGTAGTGATCCGGCGCCGCAGCATCGGGATCCGCCTCGCGCGTGCCGGCACCCACCACCGTGACCGCCTCGCCGACCGCGATCGCTGCCTCCGTATACCGCAAGAACGCCGAACGTCCATCGAGCGGCCCGGCGAGCTGGTCGGCGATCCGATGGCGCGCAAAAAAATCGCGCTGACTCGGCGTCAGTTCGGCCACCCCTCCGAACGCGACGCTCGGCTCGAACCCCAGGTCGAACTTCGCGGCGGCGGGCTCGACGACCGCGCGACCGGTTTCATCGTGGATCACGAACGCGGTGGCGCCCGTCTCGCTCGCGAGGATCGACCACGCGGGGTCGCCGGGCTCCGCCTGGGTCGGCGCGTCGCGCTCCGGAGACTGGGTATGCGACGCCGTGGGGTGGGTAGCTGTTCCGACGGTGAGCTGGGCGGGAGGCGCACCGCCGGGGCCCGGCATCCGCGGTGCATCGACGCGGCGCTCGACCCGCGCGACGTAATAGACGCAGCGGCGACCGGACAGCGGCGCGATCAGCGGGTCGCCGATCGGCTGAGCGATCCCCACGACGCGACCGGGAGTGTCGTCGGACAGCTCGGCGATCGGCCGCGGCGCCGCGGTCCGCAGCGATCGGCCGCGCTGGCGCTCGTTCTGGAAGTACATCGCGAACACGGCGGCCGCGACGACGACGACGAAGATCGTGAACATGGGGGCGGCCTCGTGGTCAGAACACCGTGCCGTCGGACCGGATCCGGATCGGCGATCCGCCGCCCGGCCGGAGCTCGCGCGCGACGGCGCGCCCCGCCGCCCAGGTGCCGCCCTCGAGCACGCAGGCCAGCGGCAGCTCGGCCGGCGACTTGCCGAGCTCCTGGCGCACCGCCTCCCCGACGCGATCGAGCAGCGCGACGGTGAGCGCCCGCCACTCGACGATCACCTCGTCGCCAGGTTCGTGGAGCTGGGTGCGGATCTCGTCGCGGCGCGGCACCACGACGCCGAGATCGACGAACAGGCCGCCGTTGCGGTACTCCGGCAACCCGGTGAGCGCGCCGGGCTGGCTGATCGCGTGACCCGCGCGCTCGAGCGGCTCGAACAGCGAGTAGGCCATCCACTGCGACAGCTTGTGGAACGGCACGAGCCCGGCGGAGGGGCCGGCGCCGCCGGCGGCGGGGTGGCGCCACACGTCCCCGAGGTTGGTGCCGCCCAGCTCGATGCGGCCCGGCCAGATCGGCGCGAGGCCCTCGAGCAGCGCGCGCAGCAGCTGGGTCGAGTCGATCGCCCCGCCCGAGGCCCCGGCGGCGAGCGAGTCGACCAGGCCGCCGGGCCGGCCGCCGGGGAACGTACCCGGCGCGGCGGCGATCGCTTGGCCCAGCGCGCGCACCAGGCCAACGCGGCCGGCGAGCCCGTCGAGCGGGTTGTCGGGGCCGACCTGGAACGCCTGCGCGAACCGGTGGCCGTCGAGCGCGGCCAGCGCCGCGGCGTCGGCGCGCAGCGGGTGGGTCCGGTCCGACGAGAACACGCCGGCCTCGAACGCGTGGAGGCTGGCGACCGCGAGGCCCTCGGACCGCCCGATCATCGCGCCGCTGCCGGGCTCGCGGAACCGCCACGCGTCGCCGGCCCCGGCGTCGAGCAACACCGAGATCATGATGAGGTCGATCCAGCTGCGCGCGCGCTCGGACGCGGGCAGCCCGGCGAGCCGCGCGTCGAACGCGCGGGCGCGGTCGATCCCGCCGGCGCGAAAGTGGTTGGTGCGGCCGTGGACCGGGATCTTCAGATCGGGGTAGGCCGCGCGCGTCACCGCGGCGACCTTTGCGACGACCCGCGGCAGCGCGCCCAGATCGAGCGCGAAGTGGGCGAGCTGACCGGCGACGCCGGCCTCGAAGATCGTCTCGCACCGCGCGCGGATCGCGAGCGGCGAGCGCAGGTACGCGATCGCGGCGCCGAGTTCAGGCATGACCCGCGAAGTATTCCCGATCGCCGGGCATGAAGCGCCCCGCCGCGCGGCAATTCCGGCGCCCCCCTCGCCGCCGGGGGCGCTACCTCAGTCGACCAGGCCGCGGCCCTTGGCCTTGGCGAGCTCGTCCTGGGCCGGCACGACGCCGTCGGGCGTGAAGTAGCCGGCGGCCATCTTGGCGTCCATCTCGACCCGCGCGTCGGCCGGGATCAGCTCGTCCGGGATCCGGACGCGCTCGCCGACCTCGATGCCGGCGCGGACGATCGCGTCATACTTCATGTTCGACATCGAGACCAGCCGGTGGATCTTGGTCACGCCGAGCCAGTGCAGCACGTCGGGCATCAGCTCCTGGAACCGCATGTCCTGGACGCCGGCGACGCACTCGGTGCGCGCGAAGTAGGACGCGGCGCTGTCGCCGCCGGCCTGGCGCTTGCGCGCGTTGTAGACCAGGAACTTGGTGACCTCGCCGAGCGCGCGGCCCTCCTTGCGGAAATACACGATGAGGCCCACGCCGCCGGCCTGGGCGCCGCGGATGCACTCCTCGATCGCGTGGGCCAGGTACGGCCGGCACGTGCAGATATCCGAGCCGAACACGTCGGAGCCGTTGCACTCGTCGTGGACCCGCGCGGTGAGCGTGACGCCGGGATCGGCGATCCGCGACGGATCGCCGAACATGTAGACGGTCTGGCCGCCGATCGGCGGCAGGAACACGTCGAGATCGCCGCGGGTGACCAGCTCCGGAAACATGCCGCCGGTCTGCTCGAACAGCGTGCGGCGCAGCTCGCTCTCGGTGCAGCCGAACCGCTTGGCGACGCCCGGCAGGTACCACACCGGCTCGGTCGCCGCCTTGGTGACCGCGATCTCGTGCGGCGACTTGATGATCTTGCCGTCGACGGTCAGCCGCCCGGCCTCGATCGCGTCGACGATCTCGGGCATGTCGATGTGCGCCTTGGTGACCGCGATGGTCGGGCGCACGTCGTAGCCTCGCTCGAGATAATCGGCGAACACGGTGGAGACCACCGCGCCGTACGGATCGAGCGAGACGATCTTCTCGGGGTCGTGCCACGCGGGGTACGGACCGACCGGATCGGTCGGCGAGGTGTTGGTCAGATCCGGGACGTGCCGCGGATCGAGCGCCTTGGCGGCGATCGCCAGCGCGCGATACACGGCGTAGCTGCCCGAGTGCGTCCCGATCACGTTGCGATGATTGGACGTCGTCAGCGTCGCGATGATCGGACCGCGGGTCCGCGGGTCGGGGGCGCCCCAGTGGATCGGCGTCGGCTTGGCGCCGCCCGAGCTCGGGTGCGACGTCAGCTTGATGTGCTTGGATTTGTGCTTGTCTGCCATCGCAGGTGGCCCGTGCAGGCCTGTGCAAATAAGCGCCTAGCGTGGCATGAAGATGAGTGCGGGTAAAGCAACCGTCAGGGATCGCGGAACCGGACCTGGCCCTGGACGACGCTGGGCGCGGGCAGGTGGGCATCGCGGAACGCGCGGCCCATCGCGTCCAGGCTGCCGTAGCCGACGGTCCGCGCCACCTCGCTGGGCGTGGCGTCCGGCGCGGACAGCAACAGCACCGCGGCGCGGAGCCTGAGCACGCGCATCGCGTCGCGAAACCCGGCGCCGAACAGACCGAACGTGCGGGTGAGATCGGTCAGGTCGCGCCCGAGCTGACGCAGCGATAGGTCGGTGAGCGAGGCGATCTGCTTGAGCGATGCCGAGGTGGCGAGGTTGCCGTAGAGCGGCCGCAGCGCCGCCCACACCCGCTGGAACCGCTCGGGCTCCGCCGCGACGACGCTGGCCGAGAGCTCGGGGGTGACCACGCCCGCGCCGGCGAGCGCGCCGACCAGGTCCAGCACCCGGGCCTCGGAGGGCTCCGCCTCGAGCGCGTGGTACGCGGCCCACACCTCGTCGGCGAGCGCGATCGGGCCGTGCGCGAGACCGATCGGGTGGCGCACCACCGCCGCCGCCGGCAGCCGGGCCTCGATGATCGTGCAGCGCGCGCCGAACGAACGAAACGTCTGCGAGCCGGCGACCACGCGGTCGAACTCGGACTCGGCGAGCACGAACGCGCACGGTCCGGGCCGCGGTGGCCCGCCGGCGGCGATGATCGTCCCGGTCAGCTGGACGAACAGGTGGACGAACGCGCCCGGCTTCACGGCGGGCGGCGCGTACGCCGAGTCGAACAGCAGGCGATCGCGGCGCACCAGGTGGACCCGCAGCCGGCGCTCGAGGAACACGGTCGAGTGCAGCGTGGCGCCGGCGAACGCCAGCTGGCTTCGCGCCGACAGCACTACTTGCACTCGAGGACGGCCGCGCAGGTCGTCGCCGTGGTGACGCACGCGAGGTGGTGGGCGACCTTGGCCGCGCTGTGCTCGACGTCGTGCTCGAGCACGGCGCACGCGGCGACGCAGTCCTTCTCGTCGAACGGCGTCTTGCTGCCGGTCTGGTCGATGCACTCCGCTTCGCGCTTGCAGCTGTCCTTGCAGGCCGGGCTGCGCGGCTCGGTGCAGGCGACACAGAGGCTGATCACCGCGAGCAGAAGGCCACGCATGCGCGTGTATTATACGTGTGCCGCGCGCCACGCTCGAGTACCAGCGTCAGTCTTCGCGGCGGCGCGCCACGCCGCAAAATGACGCTCGATAACAGCGCGCGCGGCGCGAGCCAGCGTCAGCCGGGCCGCGCCGGTGGATCGCCTCGAGCTTGGCCCAGGTGGCGTGCTTCGGCGCGCAGCGGTTCGCCCGGCGCGGCCCCGAGTTCGTGGCGAAGCCGGTGCGCGTGGCGGTCGAACCGTGCGATGGTGGCAGCGGTCGATCCCTGCGCGATCAGGGATCGCGTCCGGTGGTCGCCGCGGCGAGCTGGGCGCAGCCCGCCGACGCGCGATCGCGGCGAGCGCTGCGGCCCGCGCCCTGGGCGTCGCGCACGCTTCCTGCGAGATCCCCGCGCCGGATTCGCTCGTCTCGCGACCGAGCGTCGCGCAACGGCGCCAAGCGGTGCCGCGGATCCAGGCCGCCGATGTTACACTCGGCGCTCGATGGTCGACGTCGGGGCGGCACCGATCGATCGCTATGTCGTACTCGAACATCTGTCCGAGGGCGGCATGGGAGCGATCTACGTGGGCAAGAAGCTCGGCGCCGGTGGCTTCGAGATGCAGGTGGTCCTGAAGCAGCTGCTTCCGGAGTTCACCCAGCAGGAGGAGTTCATCGACCTGTTCCTGCGCGAGGCCAAGCTGTCCGCGACGCTCGATCACGCCAACATCGTCCACACGATCGACCTGGTGACCGCGGGCGGCGAGTACTTCATCGTCATGGAGTACCTGGCGGGCGGCGATCTGCGAACCTTGCTCAAGCGCGCCAAGCGGCGCGGCAAGCGGTTCTCGCCGGCCGCGGCGATCCACATCTGCCGAGAGGTGCTCTCCGCGCTCGCCTATGCGCACGTCAAGCGCGACTTCGACGGCAACCCGCTCAAGCTGATCCACCGCGACGTGTCGCCGTCGAACATCCTCGTGTCGTCGGCGGGCGAGGTCAAGCTCACCGACTTCGGGATCGCCAAGGCGGCGACCCACAACTCGCTGTTCTACAAGGTCAAGGGCAAGATCGGCTACATGTCGCCCGAGCAGGCCAAGAGCGAGGCGCTCGACCACCGCTCGGATCTGTACTCGCTCGCGGTGTGCCTGTTCGAGGTGCTGACCGGCGAGCGGCTGTTCGTGCACGCCGGGCTCACCACGTCGGCCGACGAGATCTACTCGCAGCCGGTGCCGCTGGTGTCGCGCAAGGTCGCCGGGTTGACCACCGCGCTCGATGCGATCATGCACAAGGCGCTCGCGCTGTCGCCCGACGCCCGGTACCAGACCGCGGGCGAGTTTCAGGAGGCGTTGACGCGCTGCGCGCACCGCAACGGGCTCCTGATCTCGGCGCCCGAGGTCGCGCGCGAGCTGCTCGACTTGTGTGGGCCGCCGGACCAGTGGCGCGGCGACGACGACGACGACGAGGGCGGCAACGTGCGCCGCGCCGGGACCGAGGTGTACGACGGTGCCGACGACGAGGACGACGAGGACGACGCCGAGGACCGCCCGGTGGCCGCCGCGATCCACGGCGGGGCCAGCGCGCCCCACCTGCGCCCGCGCCCGCCATCGCTGCCGGTCGTCCCACCCGGGGCCTCGCCGAGCGCGTCCGTGAGCGCTGCCGCCAGCGCCTCGGCGAGCTCCGGCCGGCACTCCAGCGCGCGGATCGCGCGGCCCAAGACCGACCTGGCGAAGCTGCAGGGCGTCGTCGAGCTGACGTCGATCATCAAGCTGATCGATCTCGAGAACCAGCACCGCGAGGCCCGCGAGTCGATCCACGACGCGATCCACGACGCGATCCACGACGCGGGGGCGCGTCCCGTCGAGCACATCGACCCCGCGCCGACCCGGCGCGCCGCCACGGTCCCGCCACCACCGGCGGCGGCCCGCCGGCGATTTCCCGAGCCCACCGACCCGCGCGACCCGGTGCCCGCGGCGATGCGGCCATTGCCGTTGGCACCAGAATCGCAGCCGATCCCGATCCCGCCGGTTCCGGCACCGGTCCAGCGCGAATCGCAAGCGAAAGCCAAGAGGAAATCGCCGCTGCGCACGTGGCTGGTCATCGTGGCGATCCTCCTCGCCGCCGCGGTCGCTGGTGTGGTGGTGGCGATGTCGGGCCCCGACGTCGCCGTGCATCGCAGCAAGTAGCGCTGCGTGTTTACAGCAGGAGAGCCCGCGGCTACGATGGCAAAGCTCGGGTCAGATGACGCGCGATCGCTCCAACGTCACCGCGCTGCTCGACGACGCTCCGGCGATGTCGCGGCAGAATCAGGGCGGCATCTTTGTCGTCATCAAGGGCCCGGACCGTGGCGAGACCGTCCGGTTGACCGGTGAGCCGGTCTCGTTCGGCTCCGGGCCGCAGTGCAGCCTCGTGCTCACGGACAAGACGGTCTCGCGCAAGCACCTCGAAGCCCAGCTCACCGGTGACGAGGTCCTGATGGTCGACTGCGGGTCGACCAACGGCACCTTCATCCAGGGGTCGCGGTTCGAGAAGATCGCGATCGGGTTCGGCGCCGAGATCAAGCTCGGCAAGACCGTGATCAAGTTCCTGCCCGATGAGGAGATCGTCGAGCCCGCGCCGGCGCAGTACACCGCGCTGGGCTCGATCGTCGGCGCCGACACCAAGATGCGGCAGATGTTCACGCTGCTCGAGGACGTCGCCGCGACCAACGCGACGGTGCTGATCGAGGGCGAGACCGGCACCGGCAAGGAGCTGATCGCCGAGGAGGTCCACAACCATTCGCCGCGCAAGGATGGGCCGTTCGTGGTGTTCGACTGCGGCTCGTTCCCGCGCGAGCTGATCGAGTCGATGCTGTTTGGCCACGTCAAGGGCAGCTTCACCGGCGCGATCACCGACCGCCGCGGTGCGTTCGCCGAGGCCCACGGCGGCACGATCTTCCTCGACGAGATCGGCGAGATGGCGCTCGATCTTCAGCCGTCGCTGCTCCGCGTGCTCGACAAGCGCGCCGTGCGCAAGGTCGGGTCCAACACCTACGAGAAGATCGACGTCCGCGTGGTCGCCGCGACCAACCGCGATCTGCGGGCGGAGGTCGCCAAGAAGGCGTTTCGCGAGGATCTCTACTACCGGCTCGCCGTGATCCGGGTCAGCGTGCCGCCGCTGCGCGAGCGCGGCAGCGACATCCCGCTCTTGATCAGCCACTTCGTCAACAGCTTCGGCCACGGGCTCACCGTGTCGCCCGAGGACATGGCCCGCCTGGTCCGCCACAGCTGGCCCGGCAACGTCCGCGAGCTCCGCAACGTGATGGAGCGCGCGTGCCTGCTCGCCAAGGGCTCGTCGATCAATCTCGAGGACGCGCTGGTCAGCGAAGCCGCGCCCAGCCTCGGGATCCGGACCGACCTTCCGTTCAAGGAAGCCAAGGGTCAGCTCGTCGAGATGTTCGAGCGCGAGTACATCGAGGACCTGATGCGCCGGCACAAGATGAACCTGTCGGCGGCGGCGCGCGAGGCGCAGATCGATCGCAAGCACCTGCGCGAGCTGATCCGCAAGTACGGGCTCGATCCACGCCAGAAGCTCGATGGCGCCGAAGAAGAGACCACCGGCGGCGACGATTAGCGGCGCGCAGGCCGCACCGCGGTGCGGCCGCGGCTACTCGACGCGGACGCGCAGCGACAGCCGGGTGTCCTTGACGACCACGTCCCACTTGCGGCGAGTCTCCGACACGACGTCGTAGACCTCGACGGTGTGCGGGCCGACCTCGCAGCCGATCCGCTCGGTCGGGCAGGTCTGGCCGGTCGGCTTGCCGTCGACGAACACGTAGTAGCGATCCTTGTCCTTGCAGCGCAGGACCTTGATGCCCGCGGGCCCGTTGGTCGGCGTGATCTCCTTGAGCGGGATCTGGAACGTGCCGTGGCCGTCGACCTGGGCGACGTAGAGCTCGTGCCCCGCGAGCAACAGCGCGATGGTGTGGCGATCCGGCGTGCCCGGCAACGAGAGCGGCGTCGCCCCGGTGTCGGCGCCGTCGAGGAACACGCGCGCCCCGGGCGGCGTCGAGGCGATCGCCAGGGCCTGGCCGGGCGCGGTGGCCGCGAGCGCCGGGATCGGCGTCGCGCCAGCATCCGCGCGCGCCGCCTCCGCCTCGGCCACGGGAGGCGGCCGCGCGGCGTCCTCGGGCGCGAGCGATGCATCCAGCGCGGTCGCGATGCGCGATGCATCGACCGCGGCCGGTGCATCCGGCAGCGCGACGTCGGGCTTGGCCGACCGCTGTGCCGCTGCCTCGGTGGCGGCGACGGCGGCATCGACGGGCGGCAGCGCAGCGTCCGCGGGCGACAGCGCAGCGGCGGACGCGACCGCTGGCGGCGCGACCGGAGGCAGGATCGCGCGGGCCGCGTCGCGGGGCGCGGCGGCCCGGGGCGGCGCCTTCGCGATGCCGGGCGCGCCCTCCGAGGCGCGGTAGACCTCCCACAGGCTGACCCCGACGATCACGGCGCCGAGCAGGCCGACCGCGATCCACAGCGGTCGGCCTGCTGGCGCCGGGTGCGGTGCGCCGAGGGCGTCGGGATCGGCGCTCGGCGGCGCCGGCCAGCCCGCAGCGAGGTCGGGCACCCGGGACAGCGTCGCACCGTCGGGCGGGTACTCGTCGACCTCGGGCGCGCGGGGCAGCGGCTGGATCGGGGACGGCGAATACAGCGACGGCGGCGGGGTGCCTGTATCACTGGGCCAGGCCGGCTCGGCGTGCGGAGGACCGGGGATGAAGCCCTCGTTCAGCATCCCCGGGAGATCATCGTCCCCGGGTTCGGCAGGGTCCGCGGCGATCGCCACGGTGGCCGCGGGCGTGCGCGGCGGCGACGCGCTGATGCCTCGCATCGTGCTGCCGGCCGGCGAAGCGTCGGCCGCGGCCGGCCCCGACGCCTCCATCGCCTGGCCCGGGGCGGGCTCGTCGCCGGTCGGCTGCGCCGCGGGCGCGTCCTCGGGGGCTGCCGGGGGCGCGTGCGGCGCGTGCAGCGCACCGGCCCCCTCGTCGCGGCCGATCGGATCGAACAACAGCGGCTCGAGCAAGATCGGCGCGATCGGACGGGTCTCGACCGTGCCCGGATCGAGCCGAGGCGACGGCTTGGTCCGCGCGGTGTCGCGCACCGGCGGGTCGACCTCCGTCGCCACGCGCCCGGGGTGCGGCGGCGGCTCCTCGAGCTCCGGCGGCTCGTCGCTGGCGTTATCGTCGCCATCGAACGAGAGGATGTCGCTGGGATCGAGCGTGTGGACGGCCAGATCGTCCTCGGCCTCGCTCGCCGCGCGGATCCGGGCGGCCGGCGAAGCCGGCTCGATCGGGATCGCCAGGTCGGTCGACCGGGCGGCCGAGGGGCGCACCACGGCCGGCGGCACCGCCGGGGGCCTGGCCGGCAGCCCTGCGGCCGAGCCGGTCCGCGGCCGGATTGTCGGGACCATCGTCGGGACCATCGTCGGGGCCTTGCCCATCCCGACCAGCGTGCTCGCGAGCGGCGGCGCGGCCAGCAAGGAGGGCGGCGCCGGGGGCGGCATCTCGGCGGTGCCCGGCGGCACCGGGATCGGCGGCGGCGGCAGGCCGGGGACGGTGGTCATCGGCCGCAGCAGATCGGGCATCGTCCGCGCTGGCGACGGGCTCGGCGGCGGCGGATCGAGCAGCTCGATCGTCGGGGCGCGGCCGGGGTCTGGCCCGGCCCGGTCGGTCGGTCCGGTGCCGGCGAACATCGCGACGACGCCGGAGCCCTGGCCCTCGTGGAGCGCGGCGAACCGGTCGAGCACGTCCTTGACCTGCGCGCCGAGATCCTTGCGGGTACCCGGCACCGGCGCGACCCGCAGCGCGGCGTCGAGCGCATCGGCGAACGCGCGGGCATCGGGGAACCGCTCGAACGGCGACCGTGCCAGGCAGCGCTGCAGCACCCGGACGATCGGCCGCGGCAGCGCGAGCTCCCCCGGAGGGCCGGCCATGATCGCGGCCGCGACCTGCTGCGGGGTATCTCCGCGAAAGGTCCGGTTGCCGGTGACCAGCTCGTACGCGAGGACGCCGAGCGCGAACACGTCGGTCGCCGCCGAGGTCGCCTCGTTGGCGAGCTGCTCCGGCGCCAGGTACGGGATCCGGTTGGCGAGCCGCGAGATCTCGACGGGGCGCTGCGGCAAGGTCGCGGACAGGATCCCGAAGTCGGTGATCTTGACGTCGCCCTCGGCGGTGAGGATCACGTTGGTCGGCGCAAGGCCCAGGTGGGTCAGGCCGCGGCCGTGGGCATAGCCCACCGCGCGAGCCGCCTGCGAGACCAGCGCGAGCACACCGCCGGCCGCCAGCGCCACACCGGTGAGCCGCGCCTCCGCGATCAGCCGCAGCGCGTCGAGTCCCGCGACGTACTCGACCGCGGTGAACGTGGCGCCCTGCGCGACCCCGAACTCGCTCATCCGCGCGATCCGCGGGTGCTCCAGGCTGCCGTACGCGCGCGCCGCGGCCGACAGCATGGCCGCCATCGCGGCGGTCGTGGTGAGCTCGGCGTGGAATCGCTTGACCGCGAACTGACGCTCGAACCCCGCGACGCCGAACACCTTGGCGCGCGACACCGATCCGCTCGGGCCGAGCCCGATCGGCTCCAGCAGCTGGTAGCGACCGACGCGCTCCGTCGGCGGGGTGGGGCTCATCACCGGAAAGCCGACTGTATACGATGTCACGCGATCGGGCGACGCACGGCCGGTTACTTGCTTCCGGGCGGGTTCGCGTGTCACGTCAAGGAGATGGCGAGCGCCAAACAGACTCCCAGGGTGTCGAGGATCTCTCGCGGGCCGACCGTGGCGTATGCGCGCAAGCAGAAGCCGCCGGGCGGTCCGGCAGGCCCAGATGACGGTGAGGAAGGAGGTGACGGAGATGAAGGTGATGAAGGTGATGAAGAAACCCAGCGCAAGGAAGCCGCCTACGCGCGCGCGGCTGCGGCGATCCCCGCGCCGCCGGCGGCGATGACCGCCGAGCCGACCACGCCCCCGCCGCCGATCGCTGGGACTCGCCCGGCGATCTCGCCCGCGATCGCTGCGCCCGCAGCGCCTGCGCCGGTCGATCCCGCCGCGGACGCGCCGGCGCTGCCACCTGCGCCGGCGTCCCGATCGGGCGGCTCCGCGTCCGTCCCGGACAGACTCGTGGACCCGGCGCGCGCGCGCGTCACGACGGTCGCGATGCCGGTGCAGACCTCGATCGGCGCGCCACCTGCCATGCCCATCGACGCGCGGCCCGCCCCCGCCGCCGCGGTCGACACCCGGAGCGTGGAGACGCCGACGCGGATGCCGGGCCCGCGCGAGATCCCCGCTGGCGACCCAGAAGATCCCGCAGCTCCGCCCGGGATCGTTCCGCGTGGCGACTCGCGGTCGCTGCGGCGGCGCGCCGAGCGGGCCGAGTTCGCGCTGGTCTACCGCCTGCAAACCATCATTATCACGAGGGTTGGCGTGGTAGGCACCCGCGGCCAGTGGAACGTGGTCGAATATCCCACCTCGGCCGCGGCCGGTCATGCCTACGCGAAGCAGGTCAGCCGCTTCGTGTCCGACGGCTTCTCGGACTATCGTGAGTGAGGTGGGTGACGATCGTCGGACCTCGTGGCTGAAGCGGTGGGCGCTCGAGGCGCCGCGCCGCTGGCTCGGCAAGCGCAGCACGATCGGCCAGGACGTGGCCGGCAGCGCCGATGGCCTGTCGTATCTGCGCCACCTGATGCGCGGCAACCGGATCCGCCGCGGCGCCGCGTTCGAGGGCGTGACGGCGCAGACGCCGCCGGTCCTGATCATCCACGGCTTCCTCGGTACGCGCGGCTCGATGTTCATGCTCGAGCGCCGGCTGGTCGACGACGGCTTCGTCGTCGTGTCGTTCAACCTCGGGACGCTGAACGTGCGAGATATCCGGCGATCGGCGTTCCTGATTCACCGCAAGATCGAGCGCATCCTGGCGCAGACGCCGTCGCAGCGGATCGACATCATCGGCCACTCGATGGGCGGCTTGATCGGCCTCTACTACGTGAAGAAGCTCGGCGGCCACGCGCGCGTGCGCAAGCTCATCATGATGGGCACCCCGGTGCGGGGAACCTGGGCCGCCCTCATGGGCGTGGTGACGCTCGGGCTGTGGTCGACGTCGTCCTGGCAGCTGTTGCCGCGAAGCCGGTTCCTGGATGAGCTCGCCCAGGGCCCGATGCCGGCGGGAGTCGAGGTCCACACGATCGCCGCGGCCCGCGACTGGGTGGTGCCGCTGCCCACAACGCGGCTCACCGGGGCCAGCGCCACGACGGTTCCGCTCGGCCATTCGAGCTTGGTGGTGTCCGAAGAAGTGTATCGTCGCGTGGTCCACACCCTCCGCCCGCCCTATGAACCGATGAACGATGAACCTGCGGCCACCGATTGACCCCCGTTTGCTTGCGCCCTCGGTATTTTGGGAACTAGAATTTTCGAGCTTTTGCAAGCTGGTCTCACAGCGCCATGGTCACCAGCGCCAACCTCATGAACGATCGTCCCCGCTTCGCGCTCCGCTTCATCTCGGGTAAGTACCAGGGAGGCGAGTTCCCGCTTCGCATGAACCGGGAGATCATCATCGGCCGGTCGAGCGACCTCGACATGGTGCTGGTCGAGGACATGGTGTCGCGCCGCCACGCCAAGATCAGCTCGACGGAGACCGAGGTCTACATCCAGGACATGGGGTCGACCAACGGCACGTTCGTCAACGGCGAGAAGATCGCCGGCCGCGCGCTGTTGCATGAGGGCGACCGCATCCTGGTGGGCACCTCGATCATCAAGGTCGTCGCGGTCGAGGGCCAGCTCGCCAACCAGAGCGAGGCCGAGGCACGCCGCCGGCTCGAGGCGGGCGCCCAGCAGCGCCAGGCCACGCAGGGCCGGCCGATGTCGGGCGTGATCGAGGAGATCCCGCTGCCGGATCTGCTGCAGCTCCTGTCGACCAGCCGCAAGAGCGGCGTCCTGACGGTCAATAACGGCGTCAGCATCGGCAAGATCTACCTGCGCAAGGGCGCGCTGTACTTCGCGACGATCAACGACGATTTCGCGGTCAGCCCGCAGAAGTCGATCTACCGGATGCTGACCTGGCTCACCGGGACGTTCGAGCTCGAGCCCAGCGTCGACCTGCAGGTCATGGAAGAGGTCCAGGAGTCGACCGAGGCGCTCTTGATGGAGGGCGTCCGCCAGCTCGACGAGTTCCGGAACCTCCAGAAGCAGCTCCCGCCGCTCGGCTCGCCGCTCGCGGTGCCCACCCCGCTGGCCGGCAAGCTCCGCGACCTGACGCCCTCGGAGCTCGATACCTTCCAGCTGGTGCTCGATCACGGCCAGCTTCAGAAGGTCCTGGATAATTTTCCGGGCACCGATCTCGACGCAGCGCACAACATCATCAGCCTGATGAAGCGCGAGTTCGTCGTCGTCCCGTGAACGCGCGGCGGTAGAATGGAGGGTATCGTCGCCCTCCGCTCGAGCCCACCGCCCGCGCACGTCTCGTCCGAGACGATCGTCCCCGATCTGCGCCTGCGCAGCGCGTATCGCGGGATCGTGACCGGGCGGACGATGCTGCGGCTGCGCGTCGTGGTCGCGCCGCGCCGGCAGGCGGCCCAGGAGATCATCATCGAGGTCGACGATCTGTCGGTCGAGGTCGCTGGCGCTGGCGCCGGCGTCGTGATCTGCGCCGGCGCGATCGACGCGCTGTTCGTCGTCGAGCGCCAGCCGCGCTCCGGATTCTTGACCTGGTTCGGCGTGTTCGCCCGCCGGCGCGGCCGGCCCGACCGCTTGCTGCTCGAGACTCCGGACGGCCCGGTCGCGCGGTTCGTCGAGCGCGCGATCGAGGAGCGGCTGGGGCTCTCCGACGAGCCGGTGCGCGGCGAGCTGCACGTCTCGCGGTGAGCGCGGCGCAGCGCACCATGGTACGAACGCGCATGGCCGTTTCGCGTGGAGGGCGATAGATGTCGGCGCAGCTGCGCGAGGCGGCGGCGGTGATCTTGCTGCGCCGGGCGAGCCCCGGGTTCGAGGTCTTCCTGCTGCGCCGCCACCAGCGCGCGTCGTTCATGGCGTCGATGTTCGTGTTCCCCGGCGGCGCGACCGAGCCGGGGGAAGACGCCCGCACCGCGGCCGCGCGCGAGCTGTTCGAGGAGGCCGGCGTGCTGCTGGCGAGATCCGACGCGGGGTTCGAAGGCCAGACCCTCGAGTTCCCGATCGTCGGCGCGCTGCGCCGGCGGATCCTCGGCGGTGCGTCCGCCCAGCAGGCGCTCGCCGCCGCGGGGCTCGCGTGGTCGACCGACATGCTGGTGCCGTGGTCGCACTGGATCACGCCGTCGATCGAGCCCAAGCGGTTCTCGGCGCGGTTCTTCACCTGCGAGCTGCCGACCGGCCAGATCCCGAGCTTCGATGAGGTCGAGACGGTCGAGCAGTGCTGGGTCCGGCCGCTCGAGGCGATCGCGCGCGCGGGCGAGCTCGCCTTGCCGCCGCCGCAGATCCGCACGTTCTGGGAGCTGTCGCAGCTCGATACGATCGAGGAGGTGATGGCCGCCGGCCGCGCCCGCGGCGACGAGCCGCACCCGATCATGCCGCGGCTGCAAGCGCCGATCGACGGCGCGCCGCGCTGCCTGCTATTGCCGTGGGACCCCGAGTACACCGAGACCGGCACCGGCGACGGCACGCCGCTGACCTACGCACCGAGCTGGGCCACAGGTCCGAGCCGCTTCATCCTGGAGGACCGCACGTGGACGCACGTCGCCGCACCTGGTTCGACGACCGCGGGCTAGTCGTCGCCCGCCCCGAGCGCGCGGCGCCCGGCGAGCAGCGCATCCCATTCTACGCGGGGGCCATGCACTACTGGCGCGTCGAGCCGGCGCGCTGGGCGCGCTGCCTGGCCGCGATGCACGACCTCGGCCTCACGATCGTCGAGACCTACGTGCCCTGGCGCGTCCACGAGCCGGCGCCGGGCGCGCGCAGCTGGGCGCGCGAGCACGATCTCGCGCGGTTTCTCGAGGCCGCCGCGACCGCCGGGCTGAGCGTCGTGCTCAGGCCCGGCCCGCACATCAACGCCGAGCTCACCGGCTTCGGGATGCCCGACCACGTGCTCGGCGATCCGGCGTGCCAGGCCCGCGGCGCGAGCGGCGCCCCGGTGTGGATGCCGACGCCGCCCCGGATGTGGCCGGTGCCGTCCTATGCGAGCCGCGCGTTCCACGACCGCGTACGCGGCTGGTACGCCGCGGTCGCCGACGTGGTGCGGCCGTACCTCGCGCCGGACGGGCCGGTCGTGGCGATCGGCGTCGACAACGAAGCCCAGATGTTCTTCCGCCTCGGCGCCTACGATCACGACTACCACCCCGACGCCGCCGCGCTGTGGCGCGAGGTCAGCGGGCTCGACGTCGAACCACCCCGCGCATGGGACGCCGGCGACGCGGCGCGCTGCATCTCGTGGGTGCGGTTCAAGGACCAGTACATCGCGCACGCGCTCGCCGGGTTCGGCAAGCTGCTCGACGACGCCGGGCTCGGCGGCGTGGCGAGGTTCCACAACCTGCCGCCGGGCTACCACGGGCTGTACGATCTGCGCGGCATCCAGCGCGCGATCGGCGGCCCGGTCGGCATCGACGCGTACACCCCGCGGCCCGAGTTCCGCGAGCTTCGCCACCGCGCGATCGCGGCCACCGGCAACGCCCAGCCGGTGCCGATCGCGTTCGAGGTCGGCGTCGGGTTCTTCCCGTGGTTCCCGCCGCTCGACGCCGCCGATGATCCGACGCGCGAGCGCGACCAGCTGCTGACCTTGCTCGCCGGCGGGCTGCGCGGCTTCAACCTCTACATGGCCGTCGAGCGCGATCGCTACTACGGCGCGGCGATCACCAGGGCCGGCGTCCCCGAGGCCCACGCCGGCTGGATCGGCACGCTGGTCACCACGCTGGTCGAGGTCGACTGGCCGGCGCTGCGCCGGGCCACGCCGATCGCCGTGGTCGATACCCGCGCCGACGCGCGGTTCGGGCAAGCGAGCTGCGCGATCGATCCGATGTCGCCGGTGGTGGCCGAGGTGCTCGATCTGGGACCCGGCGGCGCGGCCGAGCTCGGCGACGATCCCGCCGCGATCACCCAGCGGCGGTGGCAGGCGGCGCTCGCGCGGGCGCTCGACGTCGCGCGCGTGCCTTACACGATCGTCGAGGAGTCGGTGACCGCCGGCGAGCTCGCCCACGTCCGCGCGGTGATCGCGCCCACGCTGGGGCGCATCGACCGCGGGCTCGCCCACACCCTGACCGAGCTCGCCGACCACAAGCGCTGCGTCGTGGTGATCGGCCCGGGCACGCCGGCCCACGACGAGCTCGGCCAGCCGCTGCTCGACGCGGTGCCCCGCCGGGTCGGCCGGCTCAAGGTCGGTTCGCTCGACGACATCCCGGGCCTGGCCGCCGATCTGGCGCTGCTCGCCGGGGAGCTCGCCGATGCCTGGCAGATCGAGCGGCCCGACGACGTCCAGGCCTACGCCTACGCGGTCCCCGGCCAGCCGGTGCGGGTCGTGTTCGTCGCCAGCGATCTCGCCCGGCCGGCCACCGCGGTGCTGCTGGTCGACGAGGCCACGGCGGCGTTGCGCGATCCGTTCACCCGCGAGCGGCTCGTCGCCACGGCCGGCCGGGTCTCGATCGCCGTGGCGCCCCGCGGCGTGCGGATGTTGGTGGTCGAGCGCCCCGCGCCGTGAGCCCGCGCGCTACGAGGCGCCGCGATCGGGGACCAGCGCCGCGCCGAGCCCGCTCAGCACGCCGCCCAGACCCGCCGCGAGCAGCAGGTAGAGCCCGAGGCCCAGCGAGGCAGCCGCGTCGCGCGACGTCTGGTCGGCCTGCCAGAACCGGGCGAACACCGCGCCGCACGCCGCGCCGAACACCAGCGCGAGCAGCCCGGAGAACCGGCCCATGCGGTCGCGCAACACCGAGATCACGCCGAGCAAGGTGAGCAGGCCCGCCGGCGCGAAGAACGCGATGATGCCGCCGCGGTACGCGTTGACCCCGTCGTGGAACGCCTTGGAGAACCGGCGGCTGTCCTCGGGCGAGAGCCCGAGCTGGGCGGCGTTGCCGGCGATGTCGCCGCCGTAGTTGGCGTCGCGCGCCATCTGGAACGCGCTGGCATCGCCGGTGATCCGGCCATCGGCGCTGCGGTACTCGATGAGCGGCGTGAAGAAGCCGATCACCCCGGTGACCCCGGCGAGCAGGACCAGGACCTTCCAGAGCCTCACGGTGCCTTGCCTCCGGTGCCGGTGGTCGGACGCCGCGGCACCCCGGGCCTGCTCGCCGGCCGCGCCGCGCGATCCTCGCCGATCTCGGCGATCAGCGGCGCTAGATCGGCGGTCATCGAGGTGCCGGTCTTCTCGTTCTGCTTGAGCTTCTGGGCGAGCCCGTCGGCGATCACCCCGGCGTCGGCCGCGGTCGCGCCCTCGCTGAGCTGCTCGTAGATGTGCTCGGCCTTCTCGTCGCGCGCGCGGCTGGTCGCGTCGCGCGGGTTCTCGCCCGGCAGATCGAACCGGAGCTCGCGGACCACCATCTGCAGCCCGGCGGCGATCGGCAGCGCGAGCAGCGCGCCGACGATCCCCATCAGCGTGCCGCCGACCAGCAGCGACACCAGCACGATGGCCGGCGGCAGCCGCAGCACCTTGCCGTACACCCGGGGCACGAGGATCCGGCTCTCGAACTCCTGGTAGGCGACCATCAGCACGAACACGATGACCATCGCGCCCGGGCCCTGGCTCGCGACCGCGACGATCACCGGCAGGCTCGCGACGTAGCCGCCGACGAACGGGATGATGTCGGTCATGCCGGCGAACAGCGCGAGCGCCAGCGCGTCGTCGACCCGGCACACCGACAGCACGCCGAACGCGAACACCGCCATCGCCACCGAGGTGATCAGCTGGCCGCGCATGTAGCCGCCGACGATGACCTTGAGCTCGATCAGGATGCGCGCCAGCTTGATATGGTGGTGGCGCGGCACGACCGCGTAGACCAGGCCCTTGGCCCGGATCGGATCGGCGAGCAGGTAGATCGCGAGGAACGTCGTCGAGATGCCGTAGCCGACCATGGTCAGGACGTCGGACGAATAGCCGACCATCGTCGAGGCCGACCGCGACACCAGGTCGTTGAGCGGCACCGCCTTGATGGTCTGGATCACCGGCCGGGCGAGCTTGTAGGGCGCGAGCGACTCGAGCAGCCGGTCGCGGCTCCTGGGCGCGTCGGCGATCAGGTGGAGCAGCTGGCTGACCAGCGGCGGCACGGTCAAGAGGAGGATGCTCGCGACCACCGCGGCGAGCGCGACGAAGATGAGCACCAGGGCGCGGCCGCGGCGCAGGCCGTGGCGCTCGAACCAGGCGACCATCGGGTCGAGCGTGCCGACCAGCACCAGGGCGACCGTCAGGACGATCAACACGGTCTGGAGCTCGAACGCGATCCACAGCGCCGCGACCACCCCGAGGATCATGAAGATCGTCTTGGGCGCGATCTCGATGCGCAGCGTGCGGCGCGCGGAGGGGACTTCAGCGGGGTCGGCGCTCACGGCGGTCGACTATCTCATCGCAAGCGGCGTGCCGCAGGTACGCGGGCGCGATTCGCCCGCCGCTAGTGCGGCATCCACGCGGCGAACACCGGGCGCTCACGCAACCGCAGCTCCGGTTCGGTCGGATCTTCCTCCAGGAGGCGCACCGGGCGCAGGCGCCCCACCAGCAACCCCACCGCCGTGACAACCTCGCTCGGCTCGCAGGGCTTGGGCAGGAACATCGCGGCGCCGATCCGCGCCGAGATCTCGGGGGCTGCCGGCGACCCCGAGATCAGCAGGATCGGCGGCGCGTCGGGTAGCGCATCCATGGCGCGGGCGAGCTCGACGAGCCCGGCGCGCGGATCGTAGACGTCGATCACCACGGCGTCGATGCCGCCTTCGCGGATCACGCGCAGCGCCTCGCGCGTGCCGCTCGCGGTCAGCACCGAGTGCCCCGAAGCGGCGAGCGCCTCGCTCCACTGGTCACTGGTCGTCACATCGGCTTCGACGATGAGGATCGAATCCACGATAAACCGTACTTTCAATTACCACTGGAAGTCCAACAGTAAATACGTAATGGGCTATGGAATCATCCGCCTCATGACTTTACCGATGGACTAGATTTTCGGGTCGCGCGCTCCTGTCCTTCGGACCAACCGATCTCCTTGGTGAGCTGGAGGGCGTCTTCGAGCCTACTTGTCACGACAATCGCCGACCTTGTGGGCGTGTCGTTGAGCAAGAGCTCGGCCGTGGCGCGGCGATCGCCCAGATTGCGCAGCTCGTTGATCGCGGACTGGCGATAACGCTCAGCCTTACTCCCGAGGCCGGCCTTGTCGCACAGCTGCGCGAGCAGGTGCTGGACGCGCGCGGCGCCGAGCCGCGAGCCGACGCGCTGGGCGTGGAACAGCGCCGCCTCGGCCAGCCGCAGCGCGCGGTACGAGTCGCCCGTGGCGTCGACCATCTGGGCCTGGGCCCGCAGGATGCGCCAGAACGATTCGGGGCCGTCGATCGCCGTGAAGCCCTCGCCGAGCGTGGCGAGGTCGATGCACTCGACGAGCTCGCGCAGCGCGGTCTCCGGATCGCCGGCGCGCAGCAGCGCGGTCGCCAGATCCAGGTAGAGCTCGCAGACCAGGTTCATGTCGCCGGTCGAGATCGCCCGCCCGACGCCGCGCCGCAGCGAGGCGATCGCGCCGTCGACGTCGCCCTCGCTGAGCGCGATCGCCGAGCTCGACCGATCGATCAACGCGACCAGCATCGCCGAGCCCGACCAGTCGCGCGCCTCCGCCAGCACGCCCCGTGCCAGCGCGGTCTCGCCGCGGCTGCGCAGCACGTCGGCCAGCCGGACCGAGAGCATCACGAACTGGCCCTCGGCCGTACCGTCGTCGTCGCCGATCTGGACCGCCTGGCGCACCGCGACCAGCGCGCGGTAGTAGAACTGGCCGGCGCCGACATCGTCGAGCTGCTCGGCGGCCTGATCGCCGGCGCGGCGCAGCAGCACGATCGCCTCCTTGGCGTGGCCGGCGAGGTCGTGGTGGTGGCCGAGCAGCGCGACGTCGGGCGACAGCGCCTCGACCGCGGCGGCCGCGGCGGCGTGCAGCGAGCGCCGGACGTCGGCCGGCGTGGCGTCGTACACGATGTCGCGCACCAGCCGGCTGGTGAACGTCAGCTCGCCCGACGGATCGTGGCTGAACAGCCCGGCGCGCTCGGCGTCGGCCATCGCGGACTCGAGCGTCTCGCTGGACAGCATCGAGCGCAAGAGATCGAGCTGGGGCTCGATGCCGAGCACCGCGGCGGCCTGCAGCACGTCGCGGGTCGACTGCTTGAGCATCGACAGCCGCGCCGCGATCAAGTCGGGCAAGGAGATCGCGGTGTCCTCGCCCTTGCCGCCCTCGAGCAGGTAGCGCACGACGTGCTCGACGTGCCCGGGGTAGGCCCGCGTGGTCTCGAACAGCTGCTGGACCGGCGGCAGGCCGCGCAGGCCGATCTTCTCGAGCCGGCCGACGATCGCGGTGAGGTCGTCGGCGTCGAGCGCGGCGACCTCGAGGCGCGGCACCGAGATCGGCCACTGCGAGCCGAACGAGGTGTGCGCGGTCATGACGATCGGCGGCAGGCCGAGCGCGGTGGCCTCGGTGGCGCGCCGCAGGATCTCGAGGCTCGGGTGATCGAACCGGTCGATGTCCTCGCAGACGATCGTCACCGGCCCGTGGGCCGCCGCCCGCTCGAGCGCGCGCAGCGTCGACCACACCATCTCGCGGCGCCGCACCGGCGGCTCGAGCTCGAGCAGCGTGGTCGCGTGGCCGAACAGCTGCGCGATCCCGGGTAGATCGCGCTCGTTGAGGCCGATCGCGAGCACGGCCTCGCGCAGCTCGGCGTCGTTCGAGACCGGCGGCAGCTGCAGCACGGCGGCGAGCAGCGAGCGGATCGGATAGAACGGCGCCGCGAGGCCGCTCGGATCGGGGCCGATCTGGAACGTCGTGCGCGTATCGTTGGCGAGCGCGCCGTAAGCCTCGCGCAAGAGCGCGCTGCGGCCCGAGCCCTCGTAGCCCATGACGAGCAAGCCGATCTCGCTGCCGGGAGCGCGCCGCATGTGCGCGAGCAGCTGGTCGAGCTCGGCGCGCCGGCCGGTGAACGGCAGCGGCAGGATCCGGCCCTGCGCCTCGATGACCGCCGCCGGCAGCGGCGCCTCGAAGGTCTTGATGACGCGGTGGCGAGGCGTGCCGCACTCGGGGCAGAACTTGAAGCTCGGGGCGCAGGTCGTGCCGCACTCGGCGCAGATATCGCGCGTGGTGACGCGCCGGGCGCGCGTGGCGAGGCTCGCGAGCGCCGCGCGCATATCCGCGGCGCTCGCGAACCGATCGGCGGGGTGCTTGGCGAGCGCGCGCGAGACGATGCCGTCGAGCTCCCTGGGCACCTGGTCGCGGCGCGACAGGAGCGACGGAATCATCGCCTTCAGGTGGTTGGCCAGGATCTCGGTGGTCGAGCCGGCGAAGAACGGCGTCTTGTACGCGAGCAGCTCGTACAGGATGATCCCGACGGCATAGACGTCCGACGCAAAGCTCGGCGGCGCGCCGCTGATCACCTCCGGCGCCATGTACTCGGGGGTGCCGCTGATCGAGCGATCCTCGTCGCGCGCGCCGGTGACCAGCCGGGCGATGCCGAAGTCGACGATCTTGACGAGGTCGATGCCGGCGCGGCGCTGATCGACGATGATGTTGTCGGCCTTGAGGTCGGCGTGGACGACGCCGGCGAGGTGCGCCTCTTCGATCCCGGCGAGCGCCTGCATCACGATGTCGATCACGCGCTCGATCGCGAGCGGGTTCTGGGTGACGAGCAGCTGGGTCAGCGTCGGCCCCTTGACGTACTCCATCGCGAGATAGAGCAGGCCATCGGACGACTGGCCGTAATCGATGATCGAGACGCAGTTGGGGTGATTGAGCCGCGACGCGCTCATCGCCTCGTCGCGGAACCGCTTGATCATCCGCGCGTCGGCGGACAGGTCCTCGTTCAAGATCTTGACGGCGACGGTGCGGCCGAGCGCGATCTGGTCCGCGCGATACACCGCGCCGCTGCCGCCGATCCCGATACACGCCGTGAGCTTGAACTTCTCACCGAGGACGCGCCCGACGAGCTTCAGCGACTTGTTGACTTGATCCTGGACCTGGCCGTTCACGTGCACCACCCGTGAGCGGCGGCTGCACCGGAAGGAGGTCGCCCCACGATCACGTCATGTTCGACAATAACCCGTTCCCAGCCGCGGCCGCCGTGATCGCTGCACGGATCGCCCGATCGGCGGCTTAGCGCAGCAATGTTCGATCGTTGCCAGGCGGTCGGGCACGCGATAAGCGGTGCTCACGAGCCGCAAACCGGGATTTTTCGACGCTCGCCGAAAACTGGCGCGCCGGATTCGACGGTGGCTACCGTGCCGCATGATCCACGCCGTCCAGGAGCTTGCGGAGCACGATCTGAGCTGGCTCGCGATCCGGTACCCGGCGGTGATGCGGCTTCTGGAACGCGAGCTGACGGCGCCCGATGGCGATGCGCTCGCCGCTGGCCTCGAGCTGGCCTGCCGGGTCCTGGGCAGCCGCACGCCGCTGGGCGATCTACGGCTCGACCACAACACGCTCAACACGGCCATGGTCGCCGTCCGCAGCGGCCGCTGCGATCGCGCGATGGTGCGCTCGCTGCGCGCGCAGATCGACCAGCTCCGCGTCGCCCTCACCCCGCGCGAACAGGACGCGGTCGCCACGGTGATCGCCGCGATCATCTGGTCGGTGCTGGACGCCAGCTCGCAGGCGCTCGACGACGTGCTCGGCGCGTAGCCAGGGGAGACCGCGCGCACGCGCGGCTCCCCTTCGCCCGCCTTTGCTCAGTGCGAACCGGCGGCGAGCTTCTGCTCGAGCAGGTGGCCGTCGCGGTCGGTCTCGGCGCGGATGCTGTAGTACTCGCGCGGGCCGCGCGGATCGGAGTAGATCGTCAGCTTGAGATCGAACGGTCCGGGCCCGGACACCTTCTCGATCGAGAAGGCGGAGGTCACCTTCTCGTGGGTCTCGGGGAGCGAGAACACGATGTGATCGTCGCGCTCGACCTTGAACAGGAACAGCTCGAAGCTGCCCTTGAACAGGGTGCGATCCTGGTAGACGCCGCCGCCCATGGTCGGTACGAAGCGGTACACGTGGAGGCGATCGGTGGTGGTCTCGGGCATGCGGTCGATCCAGTTGCGATCGATCAGCACGTCGCGCGCATCCGCGGCCGCGAGCTGTGACGACGATTTGGAGCACGCGGCGAGGGCCGCGAGGACGGTGAACGAGACCACCAGCTTGACCATGGCGCCAGGCTAGCACCGGGTGGGCCGCGCGGCGCGGGGAACGTCATCCAGCGGCGAGGATCCTGAGCGTGCCCTGGGCGCCGCGCGCGATCTGGCGCTGGCGCTGCTCGGCGCTGCCACCGACCGCCCAGACCAGGAGCGGGCTGCCATCGACCATCACCCGGGCCATGTCGACGTCCCAGCGCTGCGCCGCGCTGAACAGCGTGCCGCTGAACGCCGGGGTGCGCGAGCCGACGCGCACCATCGTCGCGGCGACCTCGTCGCAGGCCTGGCGATCCCCGGAGCTGGCGAGCGGAAGGCCGTCCTCGTCGGCGACCACCATGGCGTGCATGCCGCCGTCCTCGCAGCACGCGAGCAGCTGGTAGGTCAGGGACTGCGTGATGGTCGCGGCGCGGCGGCGGCGGCGTTCGATCGGCGGGGTCAGCATGGATCAAATGGTCCCAGGCCGCGGCCCGCGCGGGCAACAAATCAGCGCGCCCGGCGCGGGAAGCCCCGGGAATCTGCTTGGGGGCACGTCGGCCGCGCGGATAAGCTGCGCGCGTGCGATACGCCCTCGTCGCTGTAGCCCTCGCCGCGTGTCAGCCACACCCCAAAGCCATGACCTCCTGGCCCACGCTCGATGACAAGCTGCTCGCAGACTCCGCCGCCACGTTCGGCTGGCGGCTCGGCACGCCGACCCCGCTCGCGATCACGCACGACGGCGCGGTGCTGTTCCGCCGCACGCCGGCGCGCGACTTCGCCTCGGATCTGTACGAGCTCGCCCCCGACGGCGCGCTGCGCACCCTGGCGATCGCCGCCGAGCTGCTCGGCACAGGCGAGGACCAGCTGTCCGATGCCGAGAAGGCGCGCCGCGAGCGCACCCGCACCGCGACCCGCGGGGTGGTCGATATCGACGTCTCCGAGGACGGCAAGACCGTGCTGGTCCCGCTCGGCGGCAAGCTGTACCTGGTCGACCGCCCGAGCGGCAAGCGCCGCGTGATCGACCCGGCCGGCGCGGTCTACGACCCGCACCTGTCGCCCGACGGCACCACGGTCGCGTTCGTGCGCGACGGCGACCTGTGGATCGCCACCGCCGCCGCGCCGCCCCGCCGGCTGACCCAGCACCCACCGGGCTTCGAGTATGGCGTGGCCGACTTCGCCGCGCAGGAGGAGCTCGGCCGGACCCGCGGGTTCTGGTGGTCGCCCGATAGCAAGCAGCTGGTGATCCAGCGCAGCGACCTGCGCAAGATCGAGACGCTCTACGTGTCCGACGCCCGCCACAACGACCGGCCGCCGGTGCCGTTCAAGTACCCGCGGCCGGGCACGCCCAACGCCATCGTCGATCTCGGGGTCCTCGATGTCCACGGCGGCCCGGCCGAGCCGCGCTGGCTGACCTGGGACCTGGGCGCGTACGAGTACCTCGTGCGGGTGACGTGGAATCCCCACGCGCCGCTCACCGCGCTGGTGATCGACCGCGATCAGGTCAACCTGGCGGTGTTCACGTTCGACGTCGCCGCCGGGACCGGCGCGCCGATCTTGACCGAGCACGACGACGCGTGGCTCAACACCAACACCGGCGCGCCGCGCTGGCTCGAGGACGGTTCGGGGTTTCTCTGGATGACCGAGGCCAGCGGCCACTGGGTGCTCGAGCTGCACGCGCCCGATGGCAAGCTCGTGCGCGCGCTGACCACGCCCGAGTTCGGGCTGCGCTCGCTCGACGGGGTCGACGCCGGCGGCGCGATCGTCGGCGCATCCGCCGATCCGGTCCGCCGCGATGTCTGGCGCATCCCGCTCGCCGGGGGCGCGCCGATCCGGCTGTCGGCCGGCGACGGCGTCGCGCGCGCGGTCGCCGCGATGCACGGCACGGTCGTCATCGAGACCAACCTGCACGCCGGCGGCCGCAAGATCGTCGCGCTCAGCCACAGCGCCGGCATCACCTCCCGGGCCGCCGGCGCCGCCGCGGGCCACGAGCTGCCGAGCGTCGCCGAGCGTCCGAGCCTGGTGCCGACCACGGTCCTCGAGACCGTCGAGCTCGCCGGCCGCACGCACCACGTCGCGATCACCCGGCCGCGCGCGTTCGATCGCGCCCGGCGCTACCCGGTCCTGCTCAAGGTCTACGGCGGCCCGCACGCCGTCACCGTCGAAGACACGCGCGACGCCTACGTGATGGATCAGTGGTATGCCGACGCCGGCTTCATCGTCGTGCGCTCCGACAACCGCGGCACCCCCAACCGGGGCCGCGCCTGGGAGCGCGCCATCGTCAGGGATCTGATCACGATCCCGCTCGCAGACCAGGTCGCCGCGCTCCAGGCCATGGGCGCCCGGCACGCCGAGCTCGACCTGTCTCGCGTCGGCGTGTTCGGCTGGTCGTTCGGCGGCTACTTCTCCGCCATGGCTGCCTTGCTGCGCCCCGACGTGTTCAAGGCCGCGGTCGCCGGCGCCCCGGTCACCGACTGGCAGCTCTACGACACGGCCTACACCGAGCGCTACATGAAGCTGCCGGCCGAGAACCCCGATGGCTACCAATCGACCAGCGCTCTCACCCACGCCGGCAAGCTCGCGCGACCGCTCCTCATCATCCACGGCGTGACCGACGACAACGTCCACTACGCCCACACCCTCGCCCTGATCGAAGCGCTCTACGTCGCCGGCAAGCGCGCCGAGGTGATCACGCTCTCGGCGACGCACATGGTCCCGGATCCCAAGCTGAACCTCGCCCGCGAGCAGGTCCAGGTCGAGTTCTTCCGCCAGCACCTCGGCGCCCCCTGAAGTGCCCACGACGACCCACAAAGACCCATAGTGACCCACGAGGACGCATGAGCAACCCGCCGCGCGGCGCGCACGTCCGCACCCGATGATCGTCCACCGCGACGACCGTTGCGTCGTGGTCGACAAGCCCTCGGGGATCTCGACCCACCGAGGCTGGGACGACGGCGACGACGCCCTGCTCCAGCAGGTGCGCGACGCGGTGCGCTGCTACGTGTACCCGGTCCACCGCCTCGACCGCGGGGCCTCGGGCCTGGTCCTGTTCGCGCTCGACGCGCCGGCCGCCCGCGACTTCTCCCTCGCCTGGCCCGACGCCGACAAGCGCTACCTCGCGATCACGCGCGGCCACCCGCCCGAGCACCTCCTGATCGACCACCCGATCCCGCGCGCGCCCGGCGAAGACCGCGTCCCCGCGCGGACCGAGGTCTGGCGCCGCGAGACCTTCGGCCGCTACGCCCTCGTCGAGGCCCGGCTTCACACCGGCCGCCTGCACCAGATCCGCCGCCACCTGAAGCACATCAGCTGCCCGCTCATCGGCGACGTTCGCTACGGCAAGGGCGAGCACAACCGCATCTTTCGCGCCGAGCACGCGCTCCACCGCCTCGCCCTCCACTGCACGGACCTGACGATCCCCCACCCCGCCGGCCACACCCTCGCCGTCCACGCACCCCTGCCCGCGGATCTCGTCGCCGCGCTCGCCAGCTGCCGGCTGCGCTACGCCATCCCCGTCGATCCCGCCGCCTGATCCCCCCATCCAAGCGGGAGGGGGAGTCACGCGCGCGCGGACGACGACTTGCCCGACTTGCCCGACTTCTTCGCCGCCGCCGCCGCCACCGCGGTCTTGCCGTTGCCGTTTCGCGCGACCGCGTCGGAGTTCGCCGCCGACTTGAGCTTCTCGAGCAGCGGCGTCTTCTCCCACGTGAACTCGGCGTCCTCGCGGCCGAAGTGACCGTACGCGGCGGTCTTGCGGAAGATCGGCCGGCGCAGATCGAGCTCCTTGATCAGCATGCCCGGCCGCGCGTCGAACGTCGCGAGCACCGCCTTGGTCAGCTTGTCATCGGGGACCGTGCCCGTGCCGAACGTATCGACCAGCATCGAGACCGGCTCGGCCACGCCGATCGCGTAGGCGAACTGGACCTCGCAGCGGCGGGCGAGGCCCGCAGCCACGATGTGCTTGGCGATGTAGCGCGCGTAGTACGCCGCCGAGCGATCGACCTTGCTCGGATCCTTGCCCGAGAACGCGCCGCCGCCGTGGCGCGCGTAACCGCCGTAGGTGTCGACGATGATCTTGCGGCCCGTCAGGCCGGTGTCGCCCTGCGGGCCGCCGATCACGAACCGACCGGTCGGGTTGACGTGGATCTTGGTGCGGTTGGAGATGAGCTTGGCCGGCACGACCGGCTTTATCACGAGCTCGCGGATCGCTTCCTCGATCACCCGCTGCTTGACCTTGTCGTCGTGCTGGGTCGACACCACGATCGCCTCGACCCCGGTGACCTCGCCGTCCTCGTAGCGGACCGAGACCTGGGTCTTGCCGTCCGGCCGCAGCCAGTCGACGCCCTTGGACTTCTTCTTGCGAACCTCGGCGAGCCGGAACGCCAGCTGGTGCGCCATCTGGATCGGCAGCGGCATCAGCTCCTTGGTCTCGTCGCACGCGTAGCCGAACATGAGGCCCTGATCGCCCGCGCCCTGCTTCGCCGGATCGCCGCGATCGACGCCTTGCGCGATGTCCGGCGACTGCTGCTCGACCGCGATCATGATCGCGCAGGTCTCGGCGTCGAAGCCGACGTTCGAGCTGGTGAACCCGATGTCGCGCACGACGCCGCGGACGATGCGCGGAAAGTCGAGCTGCGCCTTGGTCGTGATCTCGCCGGCGACCAGCACGAAGCCGGTCTTCGCCACCGTTTCGCACGCGACGCGGCTGTGCGGGTCGACCGCGAGGCAACCATCCAGGATCGCATCACTCACCTGATCGCACAGCTTGTCAGGGTGCCCTTCGGTGACGGACTCAGACGAGAACAGGTAACTGGCCATGGGTGGCCGGACTATTCAGTGATGAGACTCCGCTGTCAACGTAGGATCGCGCTACGATGCGCGTGACATGCGGGCCGTGTTCGTGGCTACAGCGCTCCTCGCGGTTGCTTGCGGCGGACGCCCTCCGGTCCCCGCGCGTGGCGTCGTCGAGACCGACCTCGGGGCCTGGAAATTCCGCAGGTTTCAGGGCCCGCTGCTCGACATCGAGGTCTGGGTCGAAGGCAACAAGGCCGTGGCCAACACCGCGAGCTACATCACCGCCGACGCCGAGCAGCGAGGGCGCATCAACGACAAGGACCTCGTGAGCGTGTTCGTGACCCGCTACGAGCGGCCCGACGGCGTGGTTCGCGCGACCGTGAAGTTTGCCCGCCGCCTCGCGCAGGAGGGCGGCTACCAGGTCGAAGAGGACAAGATCGCCGGCGCGCGCACGCTCACGATCACCGGCCGCGGCGAGGCCTGGGTGCTGTGGCCGTCGCAGCTCCACGTCGTGAAGGTCGGCGGCCGCGGCCGCACCGACGTGCCGGCCGCGATGGTCGCGAACTACGTGGATCGGTATCCGTCGCAGTTGCCGGGCGGCGCGCTCGAGGGCGCGCTCCCGCCAGGCCCCGACGAGCCACCCCGGGTGCTCGAAAAGCCCGCGTATGACGCCGCGAATCCCCATCCGGACCTCGAGCACTACGATCCCGCCAAGGTGAAGCTTCCAGAGAGCAGTGGCCCGAGCGACGCGAGCGGTCCGGCCCCCGCCGGTCCCGCCAGCCCCCCCGGTGGGCCGGCCGCGGCAGCTCCGGCTGACCCCAGCACCGCCAAGCCCGCCAAGCCCGCCGATGATCCCAAGGCCAAGAAGCGCCGCAAGCCCAAGCCCAAGCCCAAGCCGCAGTAGTCAACCAGACGTCAGCTCAGGAGATCTCGTGAACAAGCTCGCCATCGTGATCCTGTCGATCGGCCTCGCCGCCTGCTCGAAGAAGAAGCCAGAAGAAGGCCGAGAGCCCGCGCAGCAGACCGCGCCCGCGCCGGCACCCGCCGCAGCGCCCGCGCCGGCACCCGCCGCAGCGGCAGCGCCCGCCCCGACCGGTGCCGCGGAGGCACCTGCCGCGGCCGGCAGCGCCGCGGGCAGCGGCAGCGCCGCTTCAGGCTGGTGAGCGCGCCGGCCCGCGGATCAATCGCCCTCGCCCTTGGTCAGTCGCGCCATCGCAGCGCGCATGCTCTTGCGGACGCGCTCGAGCGACTTCGCGAGCACGGAGATCTCGTCCTTGCCACGCGCCACGATCGGCGTCTGCAGCTCGCCCAGGCTCATCCGATCGGCCGCGATCGTCATGTCGACGATCGGCCGGACCAGCGCGCGCGAGAACAACACCGAGGCCGCCACGACCAGCAAGGCGGCCGCGACGAGCAGACCGATCCCCACGGTGATCGTCGCGAGCAGCGGCCCGAACAGCTCGGCCTCCTCCTGCTGCACGACGACCGCCCAGCCGTACTTGTCGCCCTGGACGTAGCCCAGCGTCTCCTTGCCGTTCTCGAGGAACGAGGTCAGGTGGGGGCGGTGGTCGCCGTGGAACAGCGCGACCATCGGGTGGTCGGCGAGCCGGCGCTGCGCGAGCACGAAGTCGGGCCGGGGGTGCGCCAGGACCTTGGACTTCTCGTCGACCAGGAACGCGAACCCGGTGTTGCCGCTCTTCCAGTTGGCGACGCTGCGCGACGTCTCCTCGATCGTCATGCCGGCGGCGAGCACGCCGACCAGCTGGCCGTTGGCACCGCGGATCGGAATCGAGATCAAGAGCGACGGCTTGCCGGACGTCTTGCCGAGCACGGCCTCCCAGGCCAGCTCCTTGCCCCCGCTCACGATATCGCGGAAGTACTGGCGCTCCGAGTAGTCGATCAGCGGCTGCTCGTCGCTCCTGGCGACGTTCTTGCCATCGACGCCGATCGTGAACACCAGGTACATCCACGGGTACGCCCGCTTGATCGCGAGCAGCACCTTGGACTGCTCGTCGCGCTGCATCCCGATGATCTGCGGCTGGTTCGCCGCCGCGCGCAGCACGCGCGCGTTCTTGTCGAACCACTCGTCGACCAGCGACGCGATCGACTCGGCGTTGGACTGCATCGACTTCTGCGCCTCGACGCGCAGGCTGGTGCGCTGCGCGCTCAGCGTGAACACACCGAACGCGACCAGCGGCGCGAGGCCGACGAACAGCAGCGTGATCGACGTCTTGCCGAGCAGCCCGAGCCAGGCGCGCGAGCGCTTGGTCTGCGGCGGGCCGACGGTGGCTCCCGAGCCCGGGGGGGACGAACCAAACGATACATCGTGCTCGCTCATGACGTCGAATCGACTCCTGGCCGGTCTTCCCCTGGATTTAGCGTAGGGAACAATACCGGTTGATTCGATACTACACTGCGCGGTGCCATTGTCGTGGCATTCCGCCCCAATGTTCGCTTCTTGCGCGAGGCACCGCGGCCCAGATCACGTCGCGCGGTTCGACCAGCGGGTCGACCGCCGGCGCGTGACGTCAGCCCAGCCGCGACATCGCGGCGCGCATGCTCTTGCGCAACCGCTCGAGCGACCGCGCCAGCAGCGCGAGCTCGTCGTTGCCGCGCGAGACGATCGGCACCTGGAGCTCGCCCAGGCTCATCCGGTCGGCCGCCGTCGTCATGTTGACGATGGGCCGGATCAGCGCGCGGGAGAACGCCACCGCGATCGCGACCACCAGCAGGACCGCGGCGACGAGCAGGCCGACGCCCACGGTGATCGTCGCGCGCAGCGGGCCGAACAGCTCGGCCTCGTCCTGCTGGACCATCACGGCCCAGCCGTTCTTGTCGCCCTCGACAAAGCCCAGGATCTCCTTGCCGTTCTCCGTGTACTCGAGCAAGTGCGCCTTGTGGTCGGCGTGGTAGCCGGCGACCAGCGGGTGGTCGGCCAACACCTTCTGGGTCTGCACGTAGTCGGCGCGCGGGTGCGCCAGCACCTTGGACTTCTCGTCGACCAGGAACGCGAACCCGGTCTCCCCGCTCTTCCACGTCGCCACCGCGCGCGAGGTCTCCTCGATCGTCATGCTCGCCGTCAGCGTGCCGACCAGCTGACCGCTGGCGCCGCGGATCGGGACCGAGATCACGAGCGACGGCTTGTTGTTGTTGCTGCGGCTGAGCACGGTCTCCCAGCCGAGGTCCTTGCCGCCGCTCAGGATGTCGCGGACGAACTGGCGATCGGCGTAGTTGGCCAGCGCCAGATCATCGCTGCGCGCCACGTTCTTGCCGTCCAGCCCCATGGTCTGCACCAGGTACATCCACGGGTACGCCTGCTTGATCGCGACCAGCACGGCCTTCTGCTGATCGCCCTGCATCCCGGCGATCGCCGGCTGGTTCACCGCCGCGCGCAGCACGCGGACGTTCTTGTCGAACCATTCGTCGACCAGCGCCGAGATCGCCTCGGTGTTGTTCCGCATCGATTGTTCGGCGGTGCTGCGCAGCTCCTTGCGCTGCTGGTTCAGCGTGATCACGCCGAACACGATCAGCGGCACGAGGCCGACCAGCAGCAGCGTGATCGAGGTCTTGCCGAGCAGACCGATCCGGCCGCCCCTGCGCGTGGTCTTCGGCGGGTCGACGGTAGATCCCGAACCTGAGGTTGAAGAACCAGTTACTTCGTCTAGCGTGCTCATGAATCTCCCTGGTTTGCGGATGAACCGATACGTCGCAAGGACGCTAACGTGACAGCCTCGAGATCGCGGCGCGCATGCTCTTGCGCAGCCGCTCGAGCGACCGCGCCAGCAGCGCGAGCTCGTCATTGCCGCGCGCCACGATCTGCACGTTGAGCTCGCCGAGGCTCATCCGGTCAGCCGCCGCCGTCATCGCGACGATCGGCCGGATCAGCGCGCGCGAGAACGACACCGCGATCACGATCACCAGCACCATCGCGGCGACGAGCAGGCCGATGCCCACCGCGAGCGTCGCGCGCAGCGGGCCCAGCACCTCGGACGCTTCCTGCTGGAGCATCACGGCCCAGCCGTTCTTGTTGCCCTCGACGTAGCCGAGCATCCCCTTATCATTCTCCGCGAACTCGAGCAGGTGCGCCTTGTGGTCGGCCTGGTACGCGGCGACCAGCGGGTGCTGCGCCAGCACCTTCTGGGTCTGCACGTAATCGGCGCGCGGGTGCGCCAGCACCTTGGACTTCTCGTCGACCAGGAACGCGAACCCGGTGTCCCCGCTCTTCCACGTCGCCACCGCGCGCGAGGTGTCCTCGATCGTCATGCTCGCCGTCAGCGCGCCGAGCAGCTGGCCGCTGGCGCCGCGGATCGGGACCGAGATGACGAGCGACGGCTTGCCGTTGCTGCGGCTGATGACGGTCTCCCAGCCGAGGTCCTTGCCGCTGGTGACGATATCACGGACGAACTGGCGATCGGCGTAGTTGGCCAGCGGCAGATCATCGCTGCGCGCGACGTTCTTGCCGTCGAGCCCCATGGTCTGCACCAGGTACATCCACGGGAACGCCTGCTTGATCGCGACGAGCACGGGCTTCTGCGCGTCCTGCTGCATTCCCGCGATCTGCGGCTGGCGCACCGCCGCGCGCAGCACGCGAACGTTCTTGTCGAACCATTCGTCGACCAGCGCCGAGATCGCCTCGGTGTTGTTCTTCATCGACTGTTCGGCGCTGCGGCGCAGCTCGGTGCGCTGCTGGTTCAGCGTGACCACGCCGAACGCGATCAGCGGCACGAGGCCGATGAGCAGCAGGGTGATCGAGGTCTTCGCGAGCAGCCCGCGCTGCTTGCGCCCGGGCTTCATCGCCGAATGCTCGACGGTCGCGTCCGAACCGCGAGACGCGCCAGAAGGTACTTCCTGATTGCTCATGGCCTGTGACATCGGCTCCTGGCCGGCTTTATGAACTTCCGACTTCGAGGGGGGGCGTAGCCGTGGCATTGTACACGCCATGCTCCGGCAGTTGCGGACACCATCCTCGGAAACAGCTGCGCTGCTCGACCGCAGTACGCGCATGTCTGGAGGTGTCGATAATGCGGTAACAGCGATCCTCGCAGACGTCCGCGAGCGCCGCGACGCCGCGGTCATCGACTACACGCGCCGGTTCGATGGCCGCGAGCCGGTCGCCGGCAGCTACGAGCTGTCGCGCGAAAGGTGGGAGTCGCGCGCAGCCGCGGTCGCACCAGAAATTCGCGCAGGCCTCGAGCTCGCGGCGCAGCGGATCCGCGCGTTCCACGAGCGCCAGCGCGAGCCCGACGTCGACCTGGAGCTCGGCGGGGTGCGCCTCGAGCTGCGCGTCACGCCGCTGGCGCGCGTCGGGCTGTACGTTCCGGGTGGGACAGCGCGCTACCCGTCGAGCGTCCTCATGACCGCCATTCCGGCCAAGGTCGCCGGCGTGCCCGAGGTGGTGATGGTGACGCCCGGCGCCTCGGATGAGACGCTGCTCGCGGCGCAGATCGCCGGGGTCGACCGCGTGTTCGAGCTCGGCGGCGCGCAGGCTGTAGGTGCGCTGGCGTACGGCACCCAGACCGTGCCCCGGGTCGACAAGATCGTCGGGCCGGGCAACGCCTGGGTCGCGTCGGCCAAGCGGCAGGTCTACGGCGAGGTCGACATCGACTCGATCGCCGGGCCGTCCGAGGTGCTCATCATCGCCGATGACGACGCCGATCCGCGGTGGGTCGCCGCCGATCTCATCGCGCAGGCCGAACACGACCCCGAGGCGCGGGCCGTGCTGGTGACGACGTCGGCGCGGCTCGCCGCGGCGGTCGACGACGAGCTGGTGCGCCAGCTCGCCAGCCTGCCTCGCCGGGGCATCGCCGAGCGCGCGCTGACCGAGCACGGCGCGGCGGTGCTCGTCGAGTCGATCGCGGCGGCGATCGACTTCGCCAACCGGTTCGCCCCCGAGCATCTCGAGCTGCAGTGCGCCGCGGCCCGCGAGGTCGCCGCCGCGTGCACCACGGCCGGCGCGATCTTCATCGGTGCGTACTCCTCGGAGGCGGCCGGTGACTACCTCGCCGGCGGCAACCACGTGCTGCCGACCGGCGGCGCCGCGCGCTACGCCTCGCCGCTCGGCGTCCACGACTTCCGCAAGCGGACCTCGCTGATCGAGTACACCGCGGAGGCCGCCGCGGCCCACGCCGGGCCGATCGCCGCGCTCGCGGCCTGCGAAGGCCTCGACGGCCACGGCCGCTCGGCGCTGATGCGGCGCGAGCGCAAGGGGCGCGCGCCATGACCGCGGACGCACGCGGGCTCGGCCCGCTGCTCGACCGCGTGCCCGACGTGCTGCGCGGCGCCTCGCCGTACCACGTCCCGGTACCGCCGCGCATGATCGCCAAGCTCGACGCCAACGAGCTGCCGTACGCGCTGCCGCCGGCGCTGCGCGCCGAGCTCGGCCAGGCGCTCGCCGAGGTCGCGCTCGAGCGCTACCCGGATCCCGCGGCGCGGCGGCTGCGCGCGCTGCTCGCCGGCCAGCTCGGCGTCGCCGACGACCAGCTGGTGTTCGGCAACGGCTCGGACGAGGTGATCGCGATGCTGTGCGCGGCGTTCGCGGCGCCGCGCGGCGTGCGCCCGGCCGCGATCCTCTATCCGGTGCCGAGCTTCGTGTACTACAAGATCGCCGCGGCCAACCGCGGCATCGACGCGGTCGAAGTGCCGCTGACCGCGGCGTTCGAGCTCGACGAGCCGGCGGTGCTCCGCGCGATCGAGGTGGACCGCCCCGCCGTGGCGTTCTTCGCGCTGCCCAACAACCCGACCGGCACGCTGTGGCGGCAGGGCTTCATCCCCGAGCTCGCGGCGCGGTTCCGCGATACCGTGATCGTCGCCGATGAGGCCTACCTGGCGTACAGCGGCGCGACGTCGCTGCCGCTGCTCCCCGCGCACCCGAACCTCGTCATCATGCGCACGCTGTCGAAGTACGGGATGGCCGGCCTGCGCGTCGGTTACGCGGTAGCGTCGCCGGCGATCGCCGCGCTGGTCGAGAAGGTCCGGCCCCCGTACAACCTCGGCTCGCTCGCGCAGCGCGCCGCCGAGTTCCTGCTCGATCGCGCCGCCGGGTGGTGCGCCGCACGCACCGCCGAGGTCGTGGCCGAGCGCCCGGTGCTCGCGGCCGCGCTCGCGGCCCGCGGCTTCGAGGTGTTTCCCAGCCAGGCCAACCTGGTGCTGATCCGCACCACGGACGCCACCGCGCTGTGGCGGCGGCTCATGGACGCCGGGATCTCGGTGCGGCTGTTCGATGCCGGCCCGCTCGCCGGTTGCCTGCGGATCACCGTCGGCACGCCGGCCGAGACCCAGGCGTTGCTCGCCGCGGTCGACCGATAAATAGGATAAATAGGGGCCGGGGGCGAGGGGGCTCCTAGCGGCGGCGCTTGGAGACCGCGATCAGCCGCGCGTAGGCCTCCGCGGCCGACTTGCAGAGCTGCTTCAGCACGTGGAGCTGGGGCTCGGTCAACGCCGGGGCGTGGCCGTAGAGGACATTGACGACGCGCTTGCCGATCGTGATCGCGCCCGCGGTGACCAGCGCCGGCTCGGCGCAGCCCAGCACCTTGTAGAGATACGAATTGACCGTCGAGGGCGCGAGCGGGCCGTGGAACACCCCGCCCTCGGCGGCGATCGCCGCCTGCACCACCGACGGGGCCTCCAGCGGGATCAACACGTTCTCCACGCTGGCGTGGCCCGGCAGCTCGCCGATCGCCCGCCAGCCGAACGCGAAGTTGTCGCGGACCGCGAACACCACGGTGGCGTCGAACGTCGCCGCCGCATAGCCGAGCAGGATCTCGACGATGCGGTTGCGGTTCGCCGCGCGGGCGAGCTCGCGCAGCGCGACATCGGCCGACAGCGGGCTGGGCGCCAGCGCCGGCGCCGCGATCACCGGGATCGGGATCGACGGCCGCAGCTGGATCGCCGTCGTCGT
>Ga0302322_100000141_pt1 | contig 48211 bp, 40 predicted proteins | sample Fen_T0_2_FD_203757 | JGI IMG/M metagenome (GOLD analysis project Ga0302322, IMG submission 203757) | Peat permafrost microbial communities from Stordalen Mire near Abisko, Sweden - Fen_T0_2 | ecosystem: Environmental > Terrestrial > Soil > Wetlands > Permafrost | place: Sweden: Abisko...
ATCCGCATTTCGGCCACCGCCTACGGCACAAGCCCCGGCACTGGTGGCAGGTGCGACTCCCGACAGTTCCAAAACCGCCGCTACTACTAAGAAGGATCCGGCTGCTGAGGCGCAACCGAACGCGCACGCTGCCCAGGCTCTGGCCGTCGATCCCGTGGCTGACTTAATCGCTCGAGTCGAAAAGGAATACAAGGCCGGACAGGAAAACTACCACGCCGGCCACCTGGAAGCTGCCAAGCAGAATTTCGATTCCGCCTTCAACCTCTTAATGGGGAGCGGTCTTGATCTGCAATCTGACGATCGCTTGCAAGCCGAACTCGATCGTATTCTGGACGGCGTCAATGGCTTTGAAATGGCGGCGCTCCAGCAAGGCGACGGATTCTCTGAGCAAAAGTCTGAACCAGCGCCGATCGACGAAGCCAACGAAGTCACGCCTTCTGTTGACCAGAACGTAAAAGCGAAGGCCGAAGCCGAAATCAGGTCCACCCCATCCGATCTGCCACTGATGATGACGGACCAGGTCGCCGGGTACATCAACTATTTCTCGAACCGCGGCCGCGGCACCATCGAACGCGCTCTGTCTCGGTCCGGACGCTATGAAGACATGATTCGGCGCACACTGAAAGAAGAAGGCGTGCCTCAGGATTTGATCTATCTGGCCCAAGCCGAATCTGGGTTCCACCCGCTCGCGGTTTCACGCGCAGGGGCGCGAGGCATTTGGCAATTCATGGCAAGTCGCGCCAAGGGATACGGCCTGCAGCGCAGTTGGTGGGCCGATGAACGACAAGACCCCGAGAAAGCCACGCGCGCTGCTGCACGCCATCTCAAGGATCTTTACAACCAGTTTGGCGACTGGTACCTGGCCATGGCTGCTTACAATTCGGGACCGGGCACGGTCCAGAGCGCGGTCAAACGTACTGGGTATGCCGATTTCTGGGAGCTTTACCGCCGCAACGTTCTACCGAAGGAAACGCGGAACTACGTTCCCATCATCGTTGCCGTCACGATCATGGCGAAAAACCCCGATCAGTACGGGCTCACGTCGATCGTCAAAGAGAAAGCCATTCCTTACGATGTGGTGAAGATCAACTATCCGATCGACCTGCGACTGGCCGCCGAGTGCGTCGATGCTTCGTCCAGCGATCTACAGGATCTGAATCCGAGCCTGTTGCGGCTGACCACGCCCAAAGATCAGGGGTTCGACCTTCACCTGCCAGCGGGAACGGCCGAGAAATTCCAAACGACCGTGGCGGCGATTCCTATCGACAAGCGCGTCTGGTGGCGCTATCACAAGGTGCAACCAGGCGAGACGCTGGCGTCGATTGCGAGGACCTATCGAACTGCGCCCAAGTCCATTGCGGATGCGAACAATCTGGACGATGGCGAACTTTCTCCGGATGCGCGTCTGATCATTCCAATGGCGCCGGGTAAAGAGGTAGATAGCAGCACGTATTCACGCGCGATCACACGCTACAAGATTCGCAAGGGTGACACGGTGGAATCGGTCGCAGAGAACTTTGGCGTTTCTGCGAAGATGATCCGCAGCTGGAACCGCATCAAAGGCAGTAGCCTGGCGGGAAGGCGAACTGTCCTTCTACACTTGCCGATCTCCCCAGGCGCAAAAACCGAAATCGCTTCGAAGAAATCTTCTTCGCGCTCCCGCACAGGCAAGACAAACTCGGGTGCGAAGGAAGCTACGGCGTCAGCCAGCGGTGTGGTCCGCCACAAGGTGAAGCGTGGCGAGACACTTTCTTCGATTGCGAGTTCCTACAAGACCACCGTTACCGCAATCAAGCACGACAACCGCAATATCGCGTCGCTGCGGCCGGGAATGATTCTCGTGATCCGCGACGTCCGCTGAACTCCGGCTTCCAACCCTACCCGTGGTGCAATAGCAGCCCAATCACGCCTGCACAACCGATCAGCACTGGTTCCGGAACTTTCCAGCGGAAGAGGATCGCCACGCTAATGGCGCAGATCAGAACGGTGGGTAGGTCGAAAACGGAGCGCCGCGCCAGAACAACGACCGACCCGGCGATCGCGCCCGTGGCTGCCGCCGTCACGCCTCGGACAAATGCGTTCAATTGTTCGTTCTTGGCCCAGCGTTTGTAGGAGGGCGCGAGGATGACAACAACAAGATAAACAGGCAAGAATATTCCGAGCGCTGCCGCCGTGGCTCCCGCCACGCCCGCCACCAGGTATCCGATGAAGGCTACAGTGATGACCACCGGACCCGGCGTGATCATGGCAACGGCCACGGCATCCACGAACTGGTGGTCGGTCAGCCAATGATGCCCTTGCACAACGCCACCATAGAGAAACGGGACGACGGCGAGTCCGCTTCCGAATACGAACATCCCGGCTTTCCCGAAATAGAGAACCAGTTGCAGCAGGATATTGTTCGTGCCCAAGGCTAGGGCCGGTAGAAACGAAAAGAGCGCCGTCCCCGTCGGTGCGCGGGTTGGCAGCGCTTTGGCTATGCTGGTTACTACGCCGCCTAGCAAGACGAGCCAGATGATCTCCTGGGAAGTCCACGCTGTTGTGATTGCCAGAACGGCGAAGATTGCCCAGCGCAACCTGTCTTTTCCGAGTGTGAGCTTGGTGAGTTTGAAAGCGGACCGCGCAATGATTCCGATTACTGCAGCTCCAATTCCGTAGAACATCCCCTGCATCCAGGGCAGCCCGCCAAAGCGAACGTAGGCCGCCGAGAGAGCTAGAACCATCAGAAAAGAAGGCAAGACAAACGCCACTCCGACCGCCGTCGCTCCAACAATGCCAGCGCGAACATAGCCGAGATAGATTGCCAACTGGGCTGCCAGAGGGCCAGGGGCAAGCTGTGCCAGTGCAAGTCCCTCGACATAGTCCTCCTTGCGAACCCAGCCACGGCCGTCAACCAAGTCCTGCTGCATGTGCCCGGCAAGAGCGATGGGCCCGCCGAATCCAACGGTTCCAAGCCACAGAAAATATCCGACGAACTGGTGGAGCGGTACTTTCGTCGGTTCCGGCGAGGGGCTGGTCGTTGGATCCATTGGCGGAATTCTACTCGACGGATGGAGAGCGTGGGGCGAACACAAACGGCAGCGGACTCTGAAAGGATTCAAAGTCCGAATTGGGGGCGGGAGGCAGCCTCCTCACCCCATCAGCATGCCGCCGTTTACGTTCAGGACGTGCCCGGTGATGTAGGACGCTTCTTCGGAAGCGAGGAACACCGTGGCGTTGGCAATGTCTTCGGGAGAACCGACGCGGCCCAGCGGGATCTGCTTCACTGCCTGCTGCTTGAATTCCTCGCTGAGCGATGCGGTCATACTGGTCTCGATAAAGCCGGGGGCGATGGCATTGCTGGTGATATTGCGCGAGGCAACTTCCCGGGCGATGGCCATCGTCAGCCCGATCAGTCCTGCTTTGGATGCAGCGTAGTTCGCCTGCCCCGCTTGCCCCATCTGTCCGAAAATGCTGGTGATATTGATGATGCGTCCCCAGCGCTGCTTCAGCATCGAGGGAATCACCTGTTGGATCGTCAGGTAAGCCGACGTTAGGTTTGTGGAGAGCACCGCATCCCAGTCGGCACGCTTCATACGCATGACGAGCTGGTCGCGGGTAATGCCAGCGTTGTTGACGAGGATATCAATCTTGCCGAAATGGCCGATTGCAGATTTGACGGCGGCCTTGACCTGATCTTCATCAGCTACGTCCACGACGAACGGCGCGGCCTTGCCACCGGCGGCAGTGATCTGTGCGGCCAGTTCATCGAGTTTCTGCTGGTTGCGGGCTGCCAGGGCCACGCTAGCTCCGGCGCGCGCCAGAGCCCGGGCGCAGGCGTGTCCTATGCCCTGCGAGGCTCCCGTAACCAGCGCGACTCGTCCTTCTAGCTTCATGAATGCTCCTTAAATCCTTAGGAAGACGTGATTATAAACGGCAGAAGCCCGGTGCGCGGTGATCTCAGGAGACCGGACATTTCGCACAGAGTCCAGGTGTTCTCGAAGGGATTCACGAATTCCGTACTCCCTAACCTGCTTGGGTCGCCGCCCGATAAAGCGGCAATGGGCTCAGAATCTTCTCCACCTTGTCAACCAGCGAGCGCCGGGAGTACGGCTTCGACAGGAAATAGGTTTGTGAAGAGAGGTCTTCGGTGGCGAATTCCGCATTGCTGTAGCCCGAGGTGATCAGCACTTTGAGTTCGGGCGAGCACTCCCGCAGTTCCTTCGCCAGTTGCTCACCTGTCCGGCCCGGCAATATCAGGTCGGTCATGACAAGATCCACATGGTGTTCCCGCTCTTTGTAGAGTCGCAGTGCCTGGTCCGCATCCTCAACGGGAAAAACTACAAAACCCGCGCTCTCGAGAATATTGCGGGTTGCTTCGCGCACAAACGGTTCATCTTCGACCAGCAGAACGGTTCGGCGGCCGGGCTGCTTCTTGATTGAGGCACAAGGTAGAAGATCCATAAGTCCTCCGATCACGTGAATATCGCAGTGGAAACAGCAACCGGAAGGCCCGAAACTGCTTGGGAAGGACGACGCGTGCCACACGAATGGCTATGGCTGACTACGCGGCTATTTTGGCGCTGTCAGAATGGTCTGCTTGGGATCAATCACTAGTTTTCGAAGGTGCGCGGATGAGGTCAGATGAAAGGAAGTCTCGGGCCCATCGGCGAGTACTTGCCCAAGAAAAATCAGCGAGTTAGACGCTGTCTCGCCATACACGGGAACAGCGGTAACGAAATCTTCTGGCGTGTCCTTTTGAACAATCACGCCGGAGACACTGGTCACGGTCGCCTTCTCGGTGATCCGCACGTCGCGCACGGAAAGCTCCGGAATCGTTGTGCCGTTGATCCAGCTAGCCATGAACCAGTCGAGTTTGTGACGATTCTCGTACCAAAGTGGGCGAGGCAGTTCCTCTTCGAAAACTTGAATGAACTCGCGCGTGCCAATACTGTTGCCGGCATAGCGCTCACAAATCTTGTGCAGGCCCCGCAGGAAAGGTTCGTCGGAGTTTGGATCTGCCTTGCGCGCGCGTGTGGAGGACGCTTCCGAATCCCGCAACATGGAACGCAGCATGTGGAGCAGCCACGTTCCGCGCTCATAGGCGATCGTCTCGTATCCACCGGGGAAATGCGATGAAATCAGGCGTGGTCCCAACGTGACCGGACCGGCCTGGTCGAGCGATTCCCCATCACTATTCTTGAACACGAGATCATTGCGGTACTTCTCGAGAACTTGTCGAAACTGCGCCGGATTCTGGCGTTCCAGCACCAGCAGCGATGAGTAGTTCGCCAAGGCTTCCGAGAGCCACTGATCGCGATATGTACTCCAGAGCACCAGGTCTCCCCACCACTGATGCGCAGCCTCATGCACCAGTACCTGGCTGTTCAGAATGCCCAAAACCGGATCAAGACGAAGGTCCGCCTGTTCCTGCGGGCTGAGAAACGCAAAGCTGGAAAGAAAAACCAGCCCCGGCCATCCTTGACTCAAATCCCCGGGCATCTGCGTAAACGCCAGGGAACCGTAGGGATAAGGCCCAAACCATTGGGAGAAGCTCACAACCGCCTTCGCCGCCTTGTCCGCTACCGGCTGTGCCTCGCGGGCAGGAGACGGCGGTGGCGGTTCAATGACCATGGGCCCCATCTGCGGCATACCCGGGGGAAGGCGACCGGGGAACGAAGGTGTTTCGATGACTTGCGAGGGAGCCTTCGGAAAACTCTTCTCGACTCCTTTTGTGCTGTAGGCCTCGATAAGTACTTTACCTGCTCGAGCTTCCGCGCGAATGTACTTACCCAGGTTGAAACCAGCCACCGGGATCGGGCGCTCCGAGACCCAGTGCGAGACTTTCTCCGCCGCATCCGAATCCGGCGTTTCTCCAGTCGGCCGTGAAACCTGCTTCCCGGTAGCCACCAGTGTCCATGCCGAGGGATAGCGGAATTCCATATCGAAGGTTGTCGGACTCAAGCCAAAACTTGGATACCAGGTCCCGCGCGCTCCCACGTAGAGCAAACCGCTCCCAGCTTCCGAAAGAACGTCACCGGTATAACTGAACCGCATTTTCAGATCTTGTCCGCTCCTGAGTTCCCCCGGGAAAACCACAGCGATCAAGTCGTCTCCCCTGCGCTGGAGTTCCGTCCCTTCCATCGCGGGATTCTGAATGAAATCGACCGGTCGCCCGTCAGCATCCACGGAGTCCACTTTGAGGAAGCGTGAAAGCTCGAAAATCAGCGTGCGTTGGCCGCCGTTACGGAGATGGAGGTTCAGATCCGCCGAGGCCTGCAGCTGCGTGGGTGGGCTAACGGCGGCTCGTATGCGGCAACTAGTGACGGCCGCCTCGCCGGCTCTCAAGGGCTGAGCTCGCGCAACACCGGCAGCAAAGGACGTCCAGATGTCAAAAAATTGCACGCCATCTTTCACCTTGGTCTGTCCGGCTCGTAACTGTTCCGTGACCGAGGCGTCCCAAAACACTTCGAACCCGCCTAGTTTCTTGCCGATCAGATGAGCATGCAACATGGGTGGGAATTTTTGCGCAGCAGATGCAGGCGCACCGGGCAGGAAATGGCTGAAATCGAGCAGAAGTCGTAGGCCGTCATATCCAGCAAGTTTGTGGGTCGCTTCATCCCAGTCTTTCAAAAAATCGCCCGGCTCGGGCTCTAGGACCAGAAATGGGAGCAGCCGTTGCGCGGTGTCGTCGTTAAAACGGAGATACGCAGAACTGAATTGTTCTTCGAGAATCGCCATCCCGGTGAACAAGGCCATAGAACCGCGTTCGGCGCGATCCGGCGGGCGGAGCAAAATCTCACCGTCGCCTTCAAAAAGCGCACCTGTGATATGCCCGCAGATATCTTCGGTAAACGCCAGGGTGCCGCTATCGAATGTGAGGTTCAGGTTTGGATGGGTGATGGCAGCGTCGCGCACGCGATACACGCGCGCAGTATCGAGCCCCACTGTGCTAATGCGAGTGTAGAGGGCACTGGCAGTGCGCGGGCAATCGGCAGTGGGCGGAGCAGACTGCGCACGCAGCGCCGGCGCAAGCAGGCACCCTACCAACCCGATCATCGGCCGCCACCGTCGCAGCACCTTGGTCACCTACGAAGGGGTCCGCACCCATTGCTAGAATCAGCCCAGTGCGAATCCTCATTCCCATTCTAGTGCTTCTGCCGGCCCTTGCCGCACCCGCCGAGGTGATTCACCTGAAGAATGGGCGTACGATCTGGGCCGATCAGGTTCGGGAAGACAAAGAGAAGAATCGGGTCGAATACGATATTGGCGAAAACAGTTTTGCCATTCCCAGATCTTCGGTCGATCGCATTGATGCCGGCGGAACAGCGCCAGCACATTCAAACGGTGGGGGATCGAACACTGTTCCAGATTTCACCCCGCCAGCACCAACGTTCGGCCATGAAGGCGATATCACCGAGAAGGTGATTCACGATGGCAAGGTGGATACTGCGGCGCTTGCAGAATTCGAACGCTCCGGCAACTCGGAATTAGCTGCCACCGGATATTTCCTCGCTGGCAAATACGTCTCGGACCACGGCAATTTCCCCCAGGCCAAGGGCTATTACGAAACCGCTTTACGCTTCCAGCCCGAGAGTTCGACTCTGCTCATCTATTATGCGGCTGCCCTGATGCGCACCGGGCAGGGGCCCCAGGCATTGCCCTATGCGGAGCGAGCTGTGCGGATTGCTCCCGATTCTCCGGACACGCTGGCAATGTTGGGCTTCGTGCAATTCGCCAGCGACCATACGGCGGACGCGATTCGTTCCTGGAAAAAATCGCTAACAATACGTCCTGACGCAACGGTAAGCCAATACCTGGAGCGCGCCGAGCGCGAATCAAGTGCCGAGTCGAATTTCTCGCAGCGTGAAAGCAGCCATTTCAGCCTTCACTTCGAAGGCAAAGACACCTCCGAGGCTTTCCGTCACGACTTGCTTGCCACGCTCGATTCCGAATACGACGATCTGGTTCGCGACCTTGGCTATTCGCCGCATAACAACATTGCGGTCACACTCTACACACAGCAGGCATTCTTTGACGTGACACGAGCCCCTTCCTGGAGCGGCGCGATCAACGACGGCAAACTCCGGATACCGGTAAGCGGGATGTCCAGCGTGACATCCGACCTGGCGCGCGTGATGAAACATGAACTCACGCACTCTTTCGTCTCGCAGATGTCGAGTAACCGCTGCCCCACTTGGCTGAACGAAGGCGTGGCGCAGATGGAAGAGGGTAAGTCGAGCGCGTCCAACGGACATGTGCTGGCCCAGATGTTCGCCGCCAACGCGGAGATTCCGTACAACTCCCTTGAAGGTAGCTTCATGGGATACTCCGGTCCGGAAGCTGCTGCTGCCTACGCGGAATCGCTCGCTGCCGCCGAATATATCCGAGACACCTACGGCATGGGCGACCTGCAACGGATCCTGGAACGACTGTCGCAGGGGAGTTCTACTGAAGCTGCTTTGCGCGGCACGATCCACTGCGATTACCGCCAACTTCGCGACGAAATGACGCGCTGGTTGACCGATAAGTACGGCCGATAGTCCCTTCCCCAAAGCCCTGTTTGGGCGATTGCTCACCTGCCAGGAATGTGTTACCTTCAGCCGTCATGAAGGGCCTTCTCTCCAAATTTTTCGGCGAAACCACAGGGGAAGGTCCCCAGATTGTCCACACCGATACGCCACCCTTGGAAGGGGCGGCGCTGGCAGTTGCCTATTTTTCGCCGCAGGCGGGCGGTGACTTTCACGATTTCATCCGTGTCGGCCCTACGCGCTTTCTTTTCGGGTTGCTGGACGTAGCGGGCAAACGCGAGACCAGCGCCCCAGTCCTTGAAGCCGCTAAGGTGTGCTTTCGTACTGGCGCCGAAGACCTGTTCGCTGCGGAAGAGGTGAACGAATCGGAGGCGATGATCGAATTGTCCCGGCGTTTGAATCTGGCGATTATGCGCGCTGCCGGAGGCGTCCGCAGTTGTCCTGCGTTTGCCGGCTGCTATAACGAGGAGCTCGGTACGGTGTGCTATGTCAATGCAGGCCACACGCCGGGCCTTCTCCGCGACGAATCCAGCGTTGTCGAGCTACCCGCGACCGGCCTGCCTTTTGGCTTGTTTTCTCTGGCTCCGACCGACGCCCGGATTGTCGGCCTGGGTGCGCGCGGTTCGATGGCGATAGTCTCTCGCGGGGTAGTCGAAGCGGAGAGCAAGCACTCGGAGTTCGGTCTTACCGGAGTAAAGAATGTGATGCAGGTTGGCCCGCCAACGGCGAAAGACCTGTCGCAGCGCATTCTTGAAGAAGTACAGTCGTTCATGCACACCTCTCCGAAGCACAACGACGTCACTGCGCTCACCTTGATGCGCGGCAACTAGATCTCCTTTAAAGTAGTTGCGCGAATGGTCGTAGCCCCCCTTTCCAGCGTAAAATAGTGGGAAATTCACCCTCGGGTTCAACCCAGGTTTCGAGAGAGCCCTAATGACAAAGTTCAAGCTTCCTCTTTTGCTGGCCGTTGGTTATGCGATGTTGTTGCCCGCCCTGCTGCCTGCCGACACCGTGGTCGAAGAGATCATTGCCCGCGTCAACAACGAAATTGTGACGCGTTCGGAATACGTTCGCAGCCGCGACCAACTCAAGCAAGACGTTCAGCAACAGGAACCGGCAAATGCCGATAAGGTCTTCGCAGAAAAGCAACGCGATGTCTTGCGCGACCTGATTGACCAGCAACTGCTGCTGCAAAAAGGCAAGGACCTCGGTTTCACCGGCGATACGGAATTGATCAAACGCCTCGATGAAATGCGCAAACAGATGAACCTTGGCACGATGGAAGAATTGGAAAAAGCAGCCGAAGCCCAGGGCGCTTCCTACGAAGAATTCAAGCAGAACATGCGCAACCAAATCATCACGCAACACGTCATTGGACAAGAGGTAGGTTCAAAGCTCGCCATGAACAAGGATGACGTGGCGAGGTTTTATAACCTGCACAAGGCTGAGATGGAACGGCCAGAGGCAGTCCGTTTGAGCGAAATCCTGATCACCCCCAAGACCCCAGTAAAGCCGAACGGTCCGGACGGAAAGCCGGAAGCTCCCAGTGAAGCGGAGACCACGGCCGCTCTCGCTGCAGCCGAGGCCAAAGCGCAAGACGTGCTGGAGCAACTGAAGAAAGGCGCGAAGTTTTCGGACCTCGCCAAGAAGAATTCCGATGGCCCTTCGGCGAAAGATGGCGGCGACTTGAATTTCTTCAATCGCGGAACGCTGGCCAAAGAACTCGAAGACAAAGTCTTCGCCCTGAAGGCCGGCGAATACACCGACGTAGTTCGCACCAAGCAAGGGTACGTGATCCTCGCAGTCACCGAACATCAAATGGCGGGAGTTCCTACCCTGAAGGAAGTGGAACCACGCATTCAGGACGCCCTGTACATGCAGAAACTGCAGCCGGCCCTGCGCGCTTACCTGATGACACTGCGCGAGCAGGCATTCATTGACATCAAGCCCGGCTACATCGACACGGGCGCGAGCGCGAAGCAGACCAAGCCGGTCGAGACCACCGCGGCGAAGGAAGCCAACGCGAAGAAGCTGAAAAAGAAAAAGAAGCTCGGTGTGTTCTAGACTAAGCTTAGGCGCTGAAGCTCGAGTTCATCGGCTGTCAGGACTAATACGGCAACGCAGAATCGCAGAGGCTCATGAAAGAGTTCTTCATCTCGGAATGTCCGCAGCAGGAAAACAAAGTCGTCACCTCGAGCTTCGTGGTGGCGTCCAAGCAGGTGAAGGCCAAGAAGAACGGCGAGCCCTACCTGGCGCTGGTTCTGGCTGACCGCAGCGGTCAGATCGAAGCCAAGATGTGGGACAACGTCGAGGAGTTCATCGACAGCTTCGAGCAGGACGACTTCCTCAAAATCAAAGGGCTGATCAACAAATACAAGAACCGGTTTCAGCTCACCATCCACAAGATCCGCCGCATGGGCGATACTGAAATTGATTTTTCCGACTACCTGCCGAAGACCACAAAAGATATTGGCGAACTCTGGCGCACACTCGCGGATTTTGTAGCCACTTTCCAGAACGCGCACTTGAAGGCTCTGGTCGAGTTGTTCATGGCTGATCCTGAGATCGCCGAGCGCTACCGCAATGCGCCAGCCGCCAAGACGCTCCACCATGCGTACATCGGCGGGTTGCTCGATCACGTGGTTTCGCTGTTTCGCTCCTGCGATCTGATGTGTCGCAACTATTCGCAGATCAATCGCGACCTGCTGCTCACCGGGGCGTTCCTTCACGACATCGGGAAAATTCACGAGCTGACCTACAACCGCTCGTTCACCTACACCACGCGCGGACAGCTGCTCGGGCACATGATCATCGAACTGGAGATGCTGCAAGCGAAAATCGCCAAGTTACCTGGCTTCCCGGGTGAGTTGAAGACCATGCTGGAGCATCTGATCATCAGCCACCATGGGCAATATGATTTCGGTTCGCCGAAGTTGCCGATGTTTCCGGAAGCGCTGATGCTTCACTACCTCGACGATCTAGATTCGAAGATGGAGTCGATGCGCGCTCACTTCGAACGGGAACGCGAGATGGAGGGTCCGTGGACGAGCTACAACGCATCCCTTGGACGTCCTCTGCTGGATTCGCGGAAATTTGCGGAAGGCGAGAAAGAGGCGCCGGGGAATGCCGGCGCGGAGGATTCGTCCAAGGGAACATCCAACGCAACAACGACGGACGCGGAGAGCGCGTCCAGCCACGCTCTTGACCTGTTTAGCGAGCAAAAAGCTTAAGCCCATCGCGCACCGTCACCATCGTAGGACCTTGTAGTGTTTGCACACTCGCCGCACTTCCGATAAAGTTTGGCCCTCAAGAATTTTGATTAGGAGGAAATGATTATGCGATCTCGTTCACTTTTCGTAGTTTGCATTCTTTTAGTGGTAGCGCTTGCCGCTTGTTCCAGCAAGCCGGCTGACACCAGTTCCAGTGCGGCGCCTTCTGGCTCCACGCAGCCGAACTCTTCCAATTCTGCTGCTCCTGCAGGTTCGTCTGGCAGCGCGATGAGTTCTTCGGGCTCAGCCATGAAGCCGGCAGAGGCTCCTGCTCCTCCGGCGCCCTTAGTTGTTCCCGAGGGAACGACTCTGACGGTTCGACTCGGTGAAGCGGTCGGATCGAAGATCAGCACAACCGGGCAATCGTTCTCGGCGACACTCGCCTCCGCCGTGGAAGTGGATGGCCAAACCATCATTCCCGCTGGCGCTTCGGCGAGGGGCACGGTAGTGGACGCAAAGCCGTTGGGACGATTCAAAGGCGGCGCGGTGCTGGAAGTTCGCTTGAATTCCATCACGGTGGATGGCACCGAGCGGTCGATCCGGACCTCTGCGGTTACGCGCACGGAAAAAGGTAAAGGCAAGCGAACGGGAATCCTCGCCGGAGGCGGTACCGCACTGGGTGCGATCGTGGGCGGCATTGCAGGCGGTGGTAAAGGTGCAGCCATCGGCGCACTGGCTGGCGCTGGCGCAGGCGGTGCGGGCGCAGCCTTCACGGGCAACAAGGACATCGTGCTCCCTGCAGAAGCAGCACTCAGCTTCAGGCTGACGGCTCCGCTGGAAGTGAAATCGAAATAGATTAAAGACCGTCGCTGGTCGTTCGTCGTTGGTCGTTCGGATGGCTGCAACTTTCCCGAGCGACTAACGAGGAGCGACCGACGACCGCTCCTCATGGACTTCCCCCGCTTCACCACTATCAGTTTCGATTGCTACGGCACGCTCATTGAATGGGAAGCGGGCATCCTGCCCGTGTTGCGCTCGCTGCTTGCGCGGCACGATCGCAAACTTGCAGATTCCGCAATTCTGGAACTTTACGGCGAATTTGAAGCCGAGGCCGAGAGCGGTCCGTACCAGAGTTATCGTGCCGTACTTCAGGAAGTGGTAAGGGCGTTTGGCAGGCGATTAGGATTCGAGCCCAGTTCACTCGATGTTGATTCCCTTTCTGATTCGGTGAGGTCGTGGCCGCCGTTCGCAGATACCGTGGCAGCGCTGCAAAAACTCAAGCAGCGGTACAAACTCGCCATCATTTCAAACATTGACGACGCGTTATTCGCTGAGAGCCAGAAGCTGTTGAAAGTAGAGTTCGACGCCGTCATTACGGCAGAGCAGGCGCGCAGCTACAAGCCAGCCTTGCGGAACTTCGAACTCGCGCTGCAAAAGCTGGGATGCGAGCGAGAGAATCTACTTCATGTCGGACAGAGCATCTATCACGATGTGATTCCAGCGCAGATGCTTGGCATCTCAACTGTGTGGGTGAACCGGAGGTCGGCGCGGCCCGGAGTGGGCGCGGTAAAAGCGGCTGTAGGCAAGCCGGAGCTTGAGGTTCCCGATCTAGCGACGCTGGCCGCGCTCGCAGTTGGCGCATAGATTTTCGAAGACCTAGTTCAGAATCGGCACCGGCAAGATTTTCTTCTGGATCGCAACCGTCACCAGTTGCGCCTTGTTGTGAATATCGAGTTTGCGCATCAGGTTGAACTTGTGCGCCTCGACGGTCTTCACGCTGACTCCCAACGCACCTGCTGCCTGTCGCACTGTTTGTCCTTCTGCGAGCAGTCGCATGACCTCGCGCTCGCGCGTGGTCAGAGAATTTCGCCGCAGCGGGATTGACGCCACCCCATTGCGCGGCGCCGCATCGGATTTCATTTGTGCCAGAATCTGGGGACTCCACGATCGCTGGCCGCGGCGCACTTCCCGCAATGCGTGCAGCAACATGGGTGTGGGCGTGTCTTTCAGCAGATAGCCACTGGCTCCTGAGCGCATTGCCTGCTGCACATATTCGCGATCCTCGTGCATCGTCAAATAAACAATGCGCGAACCCGGGCAATGCTCTTGAATCAGCTTTCCTGCTTCGAACGAAGACATGCCCGGCATCCGGATATCCAGCAGCACCAGGTGGGGGCGATGCTGAAGAGTCAACTTCAGAGCTTCCGAAGCATCGCCAGCCTCAGCAACGACAACAAAATCAGGGGTGTCTTCGAGCAATCGGCGCACACCATAGCGCACCAGTTCGTGGTCATCGGCGATGATGCAGCGAATCTGCTCGGTCTTTTCCAGATGGGAAACCGTCTTCGTGGTTAGCACCTCAGAACACCTCGCGTCTCTGGACGAAGTAGCGAGGGATCAGCAGCCGACTTCTGCCGTGAAACAGTATAGTCTCTGACCTATTGTACGCGTTTCATGAGGCCGTCACTCCATCTCTCACCGTGTAAAATTCAAGTAGCGCATTTCGGAGCCATTCTCTTTTGTCGTTCCTGGACGAGTTGAATCCACAACAACGCGAGGCCGTCGAAACCACCGAGGGCCCGGTGCTGATCCTTGCGGGAGCAGGGAGTGGGAAGACGCGTGTCATCACGTTTCGAATCGCTTATCTGATCGAGAAAATGGGCGCGATGCCGGAGTCAATTCTAGCCGTGACCTTCACCAACAAAGCCTCGGCTGAGATGGCCGAGCGCGTGGAAAAGCTCGTTGGTGGTCTGAGTATTGCCAAGCCGGTGCTCTCGACGTTTCACTCTTTTTGCGTGCGCGTGCTGCGGCGGGACATTGAGGCTCTGCGGATTCCGTCCACAGTGCCGGGACAGCCGGCAATCGGGCTCACGAAAAATTTCGTTATCTATGACGAGTCCGATCAGCAACAGGTCATCAAGGGCATCATGCGGCGGCTCGGGCTTGACGATAAGCAGCTCACCCCGCGCATCGTTCTCTCGCGAATTTCCTGGGCCAAGAACCACATGCTCAACCCGCAGGAAATCTACTTACAGTCGGCGGACCCGAAGAGCGAGCGCATCGCGCATATCTACGAGGAATATGGCAAGGAATTGCGCAAGGCAAATGCGATGGACTTCGACGATCTCCTGCTCGAAGCCGCACGCCTGCTGAAGTCAGTCGCTGCCGTTCGTGAATATTACAACCGGCGGTTCCAGTACATTCTGGTGGATGAATATCAGGATACGAACCGTCCACAGTATGAACTGATGCGACTGCTGGCGGGTGATCGGCACAACGTTTGCGCCGTGGGCGATGAGGATCAGTCGATCTATTCGTGGCGCGGGGCCGACATTCGTAACATTCTGGAGTTCGAGCGCGACTTTCCCGAAGCGAAGATCGTGCGCCTGGAACAGAACTATCGCTCGACGCAAAACATTTTGCACGCGGCATCGGCAGTCGTTGCGAACAACGTTCAGCGCAAAGGAAAGAACCTGTGGACTTCGCGGCAGGGCGGGGCGAAGATCGGTTACTACGAAGCTCCCGACGGCGAAAACGAAGCCCTGTTTGCGGCCGACACGATCAGCCGCTACGTCCGCGAAACGAACGACAGCGGCGGGCTCGCGCGGGCTGCCGTGCTCTACCGCACCAACTCCCAGTCACGACTGTTTGAAGAAGCGATGCGGCGCTATGGCCTGAAATATCACGTCGTGGGCGGCTTTTCGTTCTACGAACGCTCCGAGATCAAGGACATGATCTCGTACTTGAAAGTGATTCAGAATCCGGATGATTCGATCTCGCTCCTGCGCGTGATCAATACGCCAACCCGCGGGCTCGGTAAAACGACACTGGAAACGATCGAACGGCTCGCGCTCGAGACCGGGCTGTCATTCTGGGGAGCGACGCGAGAAGCAATTTCACGCCAACTGCTGCCAGGCAGAGCACTAGCAGCGCTAACCAGTTTTCGCGATCTGATCGCGGATGGCCAGGCCATGCTCGCAGGCACTTACGCAGAGCGACTCGATGACAGCGCGAAAGAGAGTAGCGCTGGCGTCCCGCCGGCTGTCGAGGGGGTGTCCTCGCCCGCTCCGAAGTTCGCAGAGGCAGGCGCCGAAGAGTCTGATACCGACTTCGATCCCACGAACTTCAGCTTCGACTTCGGACCGGACATTGTGGAAGAACCAGTTTCAGGTGAGTACGGTGCTGAGCCGCCCGGCGAGAGCACCGAAGACACGCTCCCACACGAATTGGTGTTCGAAGCCGCTACCGCCGAAGAGACTGTCGAGGGATTCCGCGCCCCCGGCGCTGCCGCCAACACCGGCGAACTGCTCAAGTTCCTGATCGATCGCACCGGCTACATCAAACTGCTGGAAGCGGAAGACACGCCGGAGGCTCTCTCGCGCATTGAGAACCTGCGCGAACTGGTGAACGCGGCCATGGACTCGCGGGATCGCGGCGAGACACTCGACCAGTTTCTGGATCACGCAGCACTGGTCAGCGATGCGGATCAATATGACGAACACGCCCAGATCACGTTGATGACCCTGCACGCGGCGAAAGGTCTGGAGTTTCCTCTCGTTGTACTGGCCGGAATGGAAGAGGGTTTGTTTCCACACTCCCGCACGTTGATTGAACCCGGTCAGATCGAAGAGGAACGCCGTCTTTGCTACGTCGGAATGACGCGCGCCATGGATACGCTGATTTTGTCGCGCGCTGTCTATCGGCGACGGTACGGCACGGACATGCCGGAGGCGAGTGTGCCGTCGCGGTTCCTGGAAGAGGTGCCGATGCCCCTGGTGGAAGAACTGGGCGGCTCACGACGGAAAGCCTCTGCCAGTGCAGGCTATTCGCGGACAGGGTCATCCGGGCCACAAAAAAGAAGAGGCTTCGATACCGAAGCGACGCACTATTCCTACGAAGACGAAGACCAGAGTGCGAGTTGGAATCCCGCACAGGTCAAGGCAAAGCCAGCGCGTCCGCTGCAAAGTTACAACTCCATGGACAACATCGCGGAGTTCTTCGCCTCACGCGGCAAGAAGTTTACGGCGCCTAAAGTACCAGTTGAGGAGCCAACGGGCAAACGCGGGTTTCGCCCCGGCCAGAAGGTCAAACACCCGAAATATGGCGAAGGTACGGTCTATCGCCGCGAAGGGGATGGGGAAGATGCCAAGATTACGGTACAATTCCCTCGCTTCGGTTTAAAGAAATTAGTGGAGAAGTACGCGCAGCTGGAGCGGGCTTGAACGGTATTTGGTAACTTCGCAATCGGGTAATTTTGTAATTTTCAGTCTCGGTCGACGTAAATTGCAAAATTACCCGATTGCCGAATTACAAAATAAACAAACTACAAAAACAGAGAAGAGAAAATATTAATGGCAAACACCAAGAAGTTGACCACAGAAGAGCGCAAGAAAGCGAAGCGCACGGCGCGCAAGAAGACGAAAGTGGACAAGCCGAAGAAGCCCCGTGATTACGCGCGCGGATCGAAAAAGCGCAAAGTGAAAAAGTTGATACGCGGCCAGGCGAAGCGGTAAGAGCCGCTAGCTTCTGGCTACTAGCCTCGAGTGACCGGATAGGAGCGCGGGCATTCTGCGCCCGCGCCCACCGGTCCATGAGAAGGAGACCAAGGCCCTTTGGCACAACAACCCACCGTCAACGACGCAGCTGCCGGACAAACAGGCAGCCAACTCCTCTGCTGCAAGTCCATCGACAAACTGATCTCGGAGTCGGAAAACCCGGAGCACCGGCTTAGTAAGACGCTGGGCCCGTGGTCGCTGACGGCGTTGGGCATCGGAGCGATCATCGGGTCGGGCATTTTTGTACTCACCGGCACGGCAGCCGCGGGAGAATATTTTCAGGCTCCCTCCATCCTGCATGCGCAAGCGCTCGACTTGATTGTGAATTTCCTGCGAACCGGGCACACTGCCGGGGCGCTGATGCATGGGCGTCCGCCAGCCGGGCCTTCCATAGCGATTTCATTTTTCCTTGTTGCGATCGCCTGCAGTTTCGCGGGGTTGTGCTATGCCGAACTGGCTTCGATGATTCCGATTGCCGGCAGCGCGTACACCTACTCGTACGCCACGCTTGGCGAAATTTTTGCCTGGATCATCGGCTGGGACCTGATTCTGGAGTATGTGGTCAGCAACGTTGCAGTGGCGGTGGGCTTCGCCGGTTATACGAAGGCGCAATTCGCGGCGTTCGGCGTCATTCTGCCAGACAAGTGGGCGAGTCCGGTGTGGGCTGGCGGAGTATGGACTGGCGCATATTTCAATCTTCCCGGCTTTCTGATCGTGTTCATTTTGACGCTGCTCCTGGTGCGCGGCGTTAAGGAATCGGCCTCCACCAACAACATCATGGTGGCGGTCAAGATCGGTGCCATTCTGACCTTCCTGGTAGTTGGCGGAATGCTGGTGAAGCCCGCAAACTGGACGCCCTTCGCGCCTTCTGGCTTTGCAGGAATCGTGACCGGCGGCGCGATCGTCTTCTTTACCTACATCGGATTCGATTCGGTCTCGACCGCCGCCGAGGAATCGCGCAACCCGCAAAAAGATTTGCCCTTCGGCATCATCATGTCGCTGATAGTCTGCACGCTACTTTATGTCGGCGTCGCCGTTGTGTTGCTCGGCATGATGAAGTACACGACGTTCGTTTCCGGAGAAGCCGCCGAAGCGCCGGTCGCCTACGCGATGAAATACCTCGGCGTGCATCCGTTCTTCCGCTCCGTGATCGTGATTGGCGCTCTGACGGGAATGATTTCGTCGCTGCTGGTGTTTCAATACGGGCAGGCGCGTATCTGGTACGCCATGTCGCGTGATGGCCTGTTGCCGAAGTTATTCTCCAAGGTGCATCCGAAATTTAAGACCCCGCATTGGTCGACGTGGATCGCCTGCTTTGCTGTCGGAATTCCTGCCGGACTGGTGGATATTGGCGATGCCGCCGACCTCGCCAACATTGGAACGCTCTTTGCTTTCGTGCTGGTTTCGCTCGGCGTGATCTTCCTTCGTCGAAAGCAACCGGACCGCAAGCGCGCGTTTCGAGTTCCCTTTGTGCCGTGGTTCCCGCTGATTTCGGTAATTCTTTGCGGCGGGCTGATGCTGGGTCTGACGTTGATTACCTGGCTACGATTCGTGATCTGGCTGATCCTAGGGTTGCTGATTTACCTCTTTTACAGCCGCCACCACAGCGAATTCTGCAAGACCAAGTCAGAAGTGAGAAGTTAGAATGCAGAAGTGAGCCGTAGTCGCTGAATGCCGTGCAGCTTTTACTTCTGCATTCTGACTTCTGCCTTCTAACTTCGCGTCATGGCCGCCGACCCCAATTCTTTGATCCTTGCGCTTCCCAAGGCCGAACTCCATCTTCACCTCGAAGGCTCGATCGAACCAGCCACGCTGCTCGAACTCCGCCAGCGGCACGGTATGGACGGTGCGTCGCTTGCCGAGGTCGAACAACTCTACAACTACAAGGACTTCACCGGCTTCCTAGCGGCGTTCAAGGACGTCACCGGCCACCTCCGCACGCCCGAAGACTACGAACTCATCACCTACCGGCTCATGGAGCAACTGAAAGCGCAAAACGTTCTGCACGCCGAAGTAACGGTGTCGGTCGGCGTCTGCCTCTGGCGCAAGCAGGACTTCGCCGCGATCTTCGAAGGCCTCGAACGCGGCCGCCAACGTGGAGAACGCGACTTCGGAATCTCGCTGCTGTGGATCTTCGACGCCATCCGACAATTCGGCGTTGAGAAGGCCCAGCCGGTTCTCGATCTAGCCATCCAGTTCCGCGACCGTAACGTCGTTGCCTTCGGCATTGGCGGCGACGAGCCGAAGGGGCCTCCCGAACTATTCCGCGAAGTGTACGCGCGCGCCGCCGACCATGGACTGCATCTGACCGCCCACGCTGGCGAAAGCTCTGGCCCGGAATCCATCTGGGGCGCGTTAAATCTGAAAGCCGAGCGCATCGGCCATGGCCTAACTGCGGTCCAGGACCCAGAGCTTCTCGACGAACTCGCCGAGCGCCAAATTCCCCTCGAAATCTGCGTGACCAGCAACCTGCGTACTGGATGCTGCGCCGAATTGGTGCAACACCCCGTCCGCCGCTATCTCGACGCTGGGTTGATGCTGACCATCAACACCGACGATCCTGCGATGTTCCGCACTTCGCTCATCGACGAATACGCGCTCCTACAAACCAACTTCGGATTCTCGGATGACCACCTGCGCGAACTCGCTCGCAATTCCTTTGAAGCGTCATTTTTGCCCGCAGACAAAAAAATCGGGTTCTTGAATCTATCCGATTTGACGAGCAGGAGTTCGTGAGCTTACCAGATGGGAAACGAAGTACCAGAATAAAGCCAATGTCCAAATCAGACCCGCCACACCAATCTGGCGAAATGGTCGGTCCGCGTCCGTGAGCGTGGTATAGAAGGTCGCCAGGGCACCCACCCCCAAGGAAGACAGAAGCCCAATCACTAAAGAGACACTTGGCTGTTTAGGGTCTGTCGCAGTGCGGCGATTTCGGTAGTCGATCATGTTACCGATACAGAGCCACAGCACTCCCACAGCAGCAAGAAACATACAGTCGTCTACCGAAAGATGAATGTACAGCGAGCCTCTGTGGCGAACCACGTCGCGGACCGGCCAATTGCCAGTGAATCGAAGCGGAGTAATCGCAGCTAAAGCAGGGAAATTGACCATGTAGCAAGAGCGCAGAACCAGTGGCGGCCAGACACTGCGATAACCCAACATCATAAAATCGTCATGGATAGGGTGGGGGCCGGCTCGGTATTCATACGGTGCATAAACGATCGCCGCAAATGCGATAACGACCTGCAACAGAGCCAGACTCCAGCGCCAAGAGAACATCCTCATAAGATAATTAGACACCGCTCTCGGTCGATCCAGCGGTTACGGTGGTCATGATGTTGCGGGTTCCGCGTTCGAAAGTGATTGTGCGCCACGAAGGGCGAACACGTTCACCCGTCACACCGGCCCCGTGCATGCATCACACCCCGGCGTGTCCCCGCCTCGCCTATAATGTCCCGCTATGAAGCTCGAAGAAAAGATTGCCGAACTCAAGAAACGCGACCGCATGGCAGAAGAAGGCGGAGGCGCTGCCCGCCGCGAACGCCAGCATAAAGAAGGCAAGATGTCGGCCCGCGAGCGCGTTGAGTTTCTGCTCGATGAAGGCACGTTTGAAGAGACCGACAAGCTCCGCACCCATCGCTGCCACGACTTCGGCATGGACGAAAACAAGTTCTACGGTGACGGCTTCATCACGGGCTACGGCCGCATCGAAGGCCGTCTCGTCTTCGTCTTCGCGCAGGATTTCACGGTCTTCGGTGGGTCGCTCTCGGAGACCAACGCGGCCAAGATCGTCAAGATCATGGACCTCGCCGCCAAGATGGGCGCGCCCGTGATCGGTCTCAACGATTCCGGCGGCGCGCGTATTCAGGAAGGCGTGATGTCGCTCGCCGGCTACGCCGACATCTTTCTCCGCAACACGCTTTACAGCGGAGTGGTGCCGCAGATTTCCGCCATCATGGGGCCCTGCGCTGGTGGAGCCGTCTACTCGCCCGCGATCACCGATTTCATTCTGATGGTCGATCAGACTTCCTACATGTTCATTACTGGCCCCGACGTGATCAAAACCGTTACCCATGAAGAGGTCACCAAAGACCAGCTAGGTGGCGCACACACACACAACGAAACTTCCGGCGTGGCGCATTTCCTCTGTCGCGATGATGCCGAGTGCCTCTCCATGGTTCGCGAACTCCTCAGCTTTATTCCGTCGAACAACCTGGAAGACCCTCCGCGCAAGCCCTGCACCGACCCCATTGACCGCATGGACGAAAAGCTCGACAAGATCATCCCTGATCAGTCGAACATGCCCTACGACATGAAAGACGTGATTCACTCGGTGGTCGACGACGGCTACTTCTTCGAGATCCACGAGCACTACGCCAAGAACATCGTTGTGGGATTCGCGCGCCTGAACGGGAAGTCAGTTGGAGTTGTGGCGAACCAGCCCGCGATGCTAGCCGGAACGCTCGACATCAATGCCTCGGTGAAAGGGGCGCGCTTCGTGCGTTTCTGTGACTGCTTCAATATCCCGCTGGTGACGTTTGAAGACGTTCCCGGCTTCCTCCCCGGCACGCAGCAAGAATATGGCGGCATCATCAAACACGGCGCCAAGCTGCTCTACGCCTACGCCGAAGCGACCGTTCCGAAAATCACGGTGATCACGCGCAAGGCCTACGGCGGCGCCTATTGCGTCATGGCGTCAAAACACATTCGCACGGATGTCAACTACGCATGGCCAAGCGGCGAGATCGCGGTCATGGGTCCGGAAGGCGCAGTAGACATCGTGTACAAACGTGAACTCGACGCGGCGAAGAACGGCGGCGGATCCGAGCGCGAGAAACTCCGTCAGGAGAAGATCGAAGAATTCCGCGACCGCTTCGCCAATCCCTACATCGCCGCCGACCGCGGATTCCTGGACGCGGTCATCCAGCCCAGAGAAACGCGCAAGAAACTGATTCAGGCGCTGGAGATGCTGGAGACGAAACGCGATAAGAACCCGCCGAAGAAGCACGGGAATATTCCGCTGTAGATTTTCAATGTGGGTGCGGGCAACCTCGTCCCCGAAGAATTCTAGGTCATACTAATTTTTCAGAGCAGTGGGGTATCGAGCGAAGCGATGAATTGTATCCCTGGCACAATTTTTCCGAGCAGCCTTTTGTCGTTGGTCAGGAAGAGGTCGGTGCCAGCCTGGGCTGCGGATGCCAGATGGATGGCATCTGATGGCGTTGTGCCGGAAGCCCCGCGGATCTGCGCATAACGGTCGGCGGTTTCCGTTGTAAATGGCACTACCTCGGACACTGCGCACCGCAATAGTCCCCGCATCTCGTCGGCAAGTTGTGGCACGCCTCTGCGATAGGCGCCAGCGAGCACTTCTCCAAAGGTGAAGGCGCCGGTAATCAGTTGATCGTGGCGCTGTTCCATTCGAGACCGAACGGCATCCACTCTCTGGGCGTACTGGGGGTGATCTTCTAGCCAGTAAATGAAAAGCATGGAGTCCCAATAGACACGGCTCACTCATCCTCCTTTGCCGGGTAGAAGTTGCTCCGCTCCGCTCGGAGGTAGGCTTCACCGCCGCCGAGTTCGGAGAACACATTTCTTAGCGCGCCGCGCATGCGGGTCCAGGAATCCTGCGGCTGTGGCGCGGACTGCTTGGTGCCCGCAAATTCGTAGGTGTAGATGACAGTTGTACTTTGACCCGACTTAGGACCGCTGGTTTCAACTAGCCGCAGATCATTACTTTGACGGAATTCTCCAGTCTTCAGAGCGCTGCAAACGGCGGGTACCGCGCGATTCATTTTTAGCTCGCGAACTACATCCCCTACCCTGATTGAAAATCGCATCTGTTTCTGTTGGCGCGCTGGCAAGACGTATCTTTCCTTGGCATATTCTCGAACTCTGTCAGCGTCTTTCATCCACCCTCCTGTTCGGACCGTTTTTGTCTCGACCTATCAAAGCATACAATAGAATGGAATATAGTGCAACAGAATAGAATGGAATGCTTGATCCGAACACAAAAGCCCTCGGAGACGGCTGCAGTCGGGCTTTGACAATTTTGAGCGAACAAAAAACGAATCTGTCATGTGATTATTAATGTAATTGTCATTATTTAAGATGAGGCTTCGACGCATGAGGGTGGGTTGGTCGTCCCGAAGGTCGGCCTTGGCAGAGGAGAAGGTCGCGCCTATGACGGTTATCCGGAGCGGCCCGGCGGGGCCCCCGGTCCCTGATCGGGTCAATTGTCTGAAGAGCGCAGCGGAGTTTCTGGAGGTCGTTTGGAATGGGCCAGAATGAGTCGTTGGTCGACCTCACCGCGTGAGGGGACGGAATGGCCCAGAAGTTGGCGCCGAGAGCCTGAAACAAATAGAGAGTCCCGAGGTGATGTTGCACTCATTCGTCTCGGCCAGTAGCTCGCGTTTAGACCCTTGCTGACCTTATTCCTACAACTCCCTTGCGGGTTCATTGTAAGCCGATCTTGCTCGGGCTCCGGGCTCACCGCCAACCGGATAAATCAGTACAACGCCTCGGGACTCTATCCTGCCTTCGACATAAGTTCCTGTTCGCCTCAACCAGCACTCAGCTATAGACCCTCGCTCGCCCTCCCAGATTCACCTCGCGGCTCTCTGAGTGACTTCGCTTGAGCCCCGGACCTTGCACCAACCGGGAAAACTTCAGAACGTGTCAAAGAACGATTATGGTTTTAACACGCTGATTATTTTCGTCAATCATTTTCACGATTCTTTAACTCTCGTTCTATCAATCATGTGCAGCCCATGCACAGGCGGGTGACGCGAAAAGTGTGCAACCGCTGCATCCGACATCGACAATCATCAATGTTTGCACGGTATTTTCCGACTCTTCACGATTGTCGTACGGCAATAAGCGCCGGAGCCCCAATGCGGTTTGCTTGTGCAAATCTCGCAGGAATACAGATCTGTCGCGGCCTCAACGAATTCGATAAGTCTTCCTGATTCCAGCGATTTACAATGCTCTTTTCCGATTGGGAGGTGGTTTTACGATGCGAGTCCTACGATTGGCTACGATGCTGCTTGCCCTGGCGGCCCTGGCTGTGGCGCAGTCGCCGGAAGAAAAAGCGGCGAAGTACATGGAATCAATCCGCCACCAGCCTGGCCTGCTCCTCGCCTTCCTTCAGGAAATGCCCAAAGGGGGGGACCTGCATATCCACCTGAGTGGCGCGGTCTATGCCGAAAACATGATCGACTGGGCGTCCGAAAACGCGCAATGCGTGGACCGCAGCACCTCGAAGCTGATTCGCGCGGCCTGCGACTCCTGTGAGCCCTACAAGCCCAAGCCGTCCGTGCGCTGCGCCTATCAGGATCACATTCTCTACAACCAACTCGTGGACGCCTGGTCCATGCGCAACTGGCACAAGGAAGAGGAGTCGGGTCACGACCACTTCTTTGCCACGTTCGACAAGTTCGGCCCGGCATTGGACAAGCACACCGGCGACGCCATTGCCGAAGTAGCCGCACGCGCCGCGGCCAACCACTTGCAGTATGTCGAGATCATGAACACCGCCGATGGCGGTCAGGGGGCCATCCTGGGCACCAAGCTCGGCTGGGATGACGACTTCACGAAGTTTCGCGAGAAGTTGCTGGCAGGCGGCATGAGCGACATCGTCACTTTCGTGCGCGAACAAACGGACGAGAACGAAGCGCGCAGAAAAGAAGTGCTGCGTTGCGGAACCCCGCAGGCCGATGCGGGATGCAATGTCACCGTGCGCTACCTCTACCAGGTGCTGCGAGGGCTCCCGCGAGAGCAAGTGTTTACACAGATCCTGCTTGGGTTCGAGCTGACCAAGGCCGATCCACGTTTCGTCGGCTTCAACCTCGTGATGCCTGAGGATTACTACGTTCCCATGCACGACTTCGATCTGCACATGCGCATCATCGAGGCGTTGCACAAGTTCTACTCCGCCGCTCATGTCGCGCTCCACGCGGACGAACTCGCCACAGGTCTGGTTCCACCTGAGGGGATGCGGTTCCACATTCGCGAGTCGGTGGAGCGTGCGGGCGCTGAGCGCATCGGCCACGGCGTCGCGGTTATGAGCGAGCGCGACCCGATCGGACTGCTGAAAGAGATGTCACAGAAGAAAGTGCTGGTCGAAATTTGTCTGACCTCGAACGACACAATTCTCGGCATCAGCGGCGATCAGCATCCGCTGCCAATCTATTTGAAGTACGGAGTGCCCGTGGCGTTAGCGACCGACGATCAAGGCGTAGCCCGCAGCGACATCACCCACGAATATCTGCGTGCGGCTGAGACGTATAACTTGTCCTACGCAGAACTGAAACGCATGGCGCGCGCCAGCCTGGAGCACAGCTTTCTGCCGGGAGACAGTTTGTCGAACTATGCAACAAATAAGAATGTTGGCCCGTGCGAGACTGGCTTGCGAAACTCAAAGCCGCCCTCCTCGGCATGTCAGGCGTCACTCGATCACAGTGAGCGCGCACGCGTACAGTGGGAGATGGAAAGAGCCTTCACTGAGTTCGAGAAAAACTTCTAGTATGGAATTCAGGCTCGCAGCCGCAAATCCAAACACCGAAGCCATTCAGGGCTTGCTCGGTTGCATGTTTGCAATCCTCGCAGGAAGGTACGCCTATCGAGGTGGTCCGGTGCGATACGGTACCATACCCATGCCGAAAGAGGGTCGCGTTGTCATTGGAGTTTGTGCGGTTATCATCTTTGTATACTCGCTGAGACGTCTCCTGGCCGTTGTGCTGACATGACAGAGAATTCCGACCTCTTTACCCGCGCTGAATCCGCCGCCGCCTTCATTCATTCGCAAACGCCATTGCGTCCGCAAGTTGGGCTCGTCTTAGGCTCCGGCTTAGGCTCGTTCGCAGACGATCTGACGGAAACCATCCGCATCCCCTACGCTCAAATCCCATCGTTCCCGCGCTCCACCGCCATCGGCCACGCTGGCCAACTCGTCATCGGGAAATCGGGAACGGTGCCTGTCGCCGTCATGCAGGGGCGCGTTCATCTCTATGAAGGCTACTCGGCAGCCGAGGTCGCATTCCCCACACGCGTGCTGGGCCGCATGGGAGTTCGCGCGCTCGTTCTCACCAACGCTGCGGGAGGCATCAGCACGGCCTACGGACAGGGCGCGCTCGTCATGCTCCGCGATCACATCAACCTCCAAGGGCAGAATCCCCTGTCAGGCCAAAACGACGAACGCTTCGGCCATCGCTTCCCCGACATGACGCACGTGTACTCGAAGCGCTTTCGCCAGATCGCGCTCGAAGAGGCGAAGAAACTAGGGATTGCCCAGCACGAGGGCGTGTATGCCGCACTCGCCGGGCCAAGTTACGAAACTCCCGCCGAGATTCGTTACCTGCGCACGATTGGAGCCGATCTGGTTGGCATGTCCACGGCACCCGAAGCAATCGCAGCCCGCCACATGGGAATCGAACTGCTCGCAATTTCGTGCGTCACGAACATGGCCGCCGGCACCACCGACGCGCCGCTCAACCACGAAGAAGTGCTCGAAGTCGGGCGACGCGTAATGGGACAGTTCATCGCGCTGTTGCGGGCGGTTCTTCCACGAATGGAGCAAGGACTCAACTCGTAGTTTTTAAGTACTCTCCCTAAGCAGCGCCCCTCGCATAGGCCAGAATCCGATCGCCATCAGCAACGTCCCGATCAGCATCCAATTATCAAGATCCCAGAACAACAAAAAGAGCAGACAGCCGACCACAACGCACACAATCGACCACATTGGCGCCACGCGCGTTCCGACCAGTGTCAGCGCCTGCACTCCGAGGCCGATCATCGTCAGCTTCGCCAACGTTGTGGTCAGCAAGAAGGCGCCCTGCGGAGTAGTCATCGCTGTGAACGTCGCCGTGGCTCCCGCCAAGTTCGCAGGATCGACCAGACCCAACCCCCTGTAGAATGCGGTCCACATGCCAAAGAGTCCGCCCATGTATATCGTGCCCGTGACGGTGATCATCATCGCGATCGCACTGGCAACCGGACGCGCATTGCGGCCAAGCAGGTAGAGCGCGAAAGCACAGAGCGGAAACACGGGAAGCGCAAGATAAGCGATCACGTGCGGATCGTGGATCATGGGCCATTGGTTGTGCGCAGCGATGAGTGAGGCAACTGTGCGCTCCGGCGGAATCTGCACATACTGCATGCGGAAATGCGTAAAATCCGCCAAGCGTCGAAAGTGCATAATAAAAACCAGGCCAAATATGCATGGGAACGCCAGCAGCGCCTTGGCCAGAATTTTGCGGACAGCGTCATTCGCAGGTGTGGACGTCATGGTGCCGATGCTACAAAGGCCGCTGCCAACCGGCAACGGAAAAGGTTGAACAATGGCGGTTACGAAACAGAAATCTGCAAGTGTCTCGGATGTCGCGAAAGGCAACGAGAAGAAAGACGAGCGGATTCGGCGGACGCGCAAGCAGCTTGACGCGGCGTTCGTCGAACTTCTGCACCGGCGCTCCTACGGAAACATCCGCGTCAGTGACATTGTCAAAAAAGCGCGCGTCGGCCGCGCCACTTTCTACGCTCATTACAGTTCGAAAGACGAACTGCTGCGGTCCCAATTCAACCGGTTTGTCGCACCCATGATCGCCATCCAGCAAGACCCGTGTCCCCTGAATGCTTTGGCATTCCTGAGGCACGTGCAGTCGGCACCGCACTTCTTCAAGTCCTTGGTCGTGGGAAAGGCGGCAGGCACAGGTCCGCGAGTATTACGCGACTGCTTCGAAATTCGGGTGCGGCAGGCGCTTGAATTTCAAAACGCGAAATCCCCCACGGCTGACGCAACCGTCTCCATGCACCAGGCCATTGTGACGCGGGCGGTAGCCTCCTCGCTACTGGCAGTTGTCGCCTGCTGGATGGAGAGCGGCATGCTCCAGCCAGCCGAGGAAGTGCAAACGATTTTCAGCAAACTCGTGGGCGGAGGACTATCAGCCCTGGCGGAACGTGGCGCCGGGAACCCGACTAGTCTTCCGGCCTGATCTTCACGCCCGGTTCGTTTACCCATTTGCACTCCATTTGAGATCTTGACAACCGCCTCTTGTGTCTGTATATTCTGTTGTAACAGAAATAACAGACACAACAGGATTGCAAACTCAAATGCCGCTTTCACCGATTGACCAGAAGTTCGTCCTGCACTGGGGAGAAATGGGCACCCGCTGGGGAATCAATCGCACCGTCGCCCAGGTGCATGCTTTGCTGTTCCTCTCGCCCAAGCCTCTCCACGCCGAGGAAATCGCAACCACGCTGACCGTCGCCCGTTCCAACGTCAGCAACAGCCTGCGTGAACTGCAGGGCTGGGGCATCGTCCGCGTGGCGCACGTGCTCGGGGACCGCCGCGATCATTTCGAATCGGTAAAAGACGTCTGGGAAATTTTCCGCATCGTCGCCGAAGAGCGGAAGCGTCGCGAGATTGACCCGACCCTGCGCGTAATCGAGGAATGTGTAAACGAACTGAAGAAAGCAGGGAGGGATCAGGCTTATACCCGCGAGCGTTTAGAAGAGATGCTCGAATTCTTAACGACAACCTCCGGCCTATTCGACGAACTCGTGCACATGCCCACTGCGGCTCTCAAGGGAATGGCTCGTCTCCAGGGAAAACTGAAATTGCTGCTGGGGTCGGGGAAAAAGCCCGCCACGAAGTGAGGGAATTATGATCTCGCTCGCATCGGAAATGACAGACAGTAAGGGTCGTCACGCACGCGGCTGGCTGTTCTTTGACGCAGAGTGCGAGTTCTGCCGGAAGATCGCGCGCTTTCTTGCTGTTCCAATGGCAAGGCACGGACTCGCCGTGGCCCCGTTGCAGGACCCACGCGTCGGTGTGCTCCTCGGCCTCTCGCGAGACGAATTGCTGCGCACCGTGCGTTTTGTGTCCGCCGATGGAAGCCAGTACGAAGGCGCGGATGCGCTGCTCGCGGTGGCGCGCCAACTACCCTGTGCCCGCCCCCTGATATGGATTTCCAGGATTCCCGGCGTGATGTCTGCCCTGCGATCCGGCTATGGTTGGGGTGCGCAACGATGGAGATGCCCAGCCCGGCACTGCATGGCCGAGCGAATCAGCTGACGACGACTAGGCAGCAAATTTAACCCAGATCGATCAAGACAGCGTTCTCTTCTAGAAAACAAGCTTCAAAGCAACCTGAACCACTCTTGGCCCGCCGCCGCCGAGACCGGGGTTGGTCTGCGCTACGTCGGGCGTCTGGGTAATGAGCCCGAGCGGGAATAATAATCCGGTCTTGGGGTCGTAAGCGTCAGGGTTTGGGCTGCCATCAGCAAGCAGACCCGGCGTAATGTTGTGATTGGGAAGTGCGAAATTCGGGTGATTGAACAGGTTGAAGAATTCCGCTCGAAGCTGAAGATTGACGTTCTCAAAGATCTTCGTGTTTTTCGTAATCGAGAAGTCCACGTTGCTGTAGCCCGGCCCAAAGATCGCGTTACGGCCAAGGTTGCCGAAGGTGTTATCGGCGGGCTGACTGAAGGCCAACGGATTCAGATAACCAGTCGCAGGGGACCAGTGCGACAGAATCGGGTTCACTCCCGGCACAACATTTGGCCGCTGGTTGAAATAGAAATGGCCGCTGTTGTCGATGTTGTTGGCGATCGGAATCGGCCGACCCGTCTGAACGCTGACAATCGTATTCAATTGCCAACCAGTGCCAAATTTTCCCGCGCCATGCCACGATGGCACATCGTAGTTAATCGCCGCAGTAAAGCGTTGGCGTGTGTCGAAGAGCGAATTGCCGCGCTCCGCTTTGAGATTGCTTGGATCCTGCGGGAACGCCGCCCCGGGCACAAAATCAATGCCGTCTGAAGCGTCGTCGATCGAATGCGCCCAGATGTAGCTCGCAAAGCCGGAGAAATGGTGCGAGTTCTGTAACCGCATCGTAGCCTGCAACGAATGGTAGATCGAAGCTGCCCCGGGATAAAGCTGATCAATCGTGTTGTAGTTGGGATTGGTAAAGAACTCGTTGAGATCCGTCAGGCGAACCAACTTGGTCCCCTTGCTGCCCACGTAGCCAAACTCGACGGACGCCTGGTCGGTGAATTTCTGCTGCACATTTACGTTCCAGTTCTGCGTGTAGGGACTGGGGAATTTGCGCGGCGTCGCGAAAATTGAGTACGGGCCCTCTGTCTGGACGGTCAAAATCGGATCGACCGTGTCTGTCCCGTTGAACGCGGAGCCGTTGAAATTCATAGGAAGAACAGGTTTCGGTCCGATGGGGTTTGTGGCTACTCCCGCTGAAGAAGTAAAGTTCGCAATCGAGAGATGCTGCGGAACGTAGTCGTAGTAGAGGCCGTAACCGCCGCGGATTACGGTATTCTTCGCCGGGTTCCAGGCAAGTCCCACGCGCGGGCTGAAGTTATTCAGATCGCGGGCGTAGAGCCCATTGGATCCAACCCTCGCCAGGGTGCCGTCGGCTGTCAGATTCGACAGCAGGTTATTCTTCTCGCTCATCGGACCGAAATATTCCCAGCGCATGCCGAGATTCAGCGTGAGTTTGGGTGCAATTCGGTAATCGTCTTGCGCGAAGAAGCTGAGGCCGTTGTTGTATGTGGTCCGCTGGGTGTTACCGGTGTCCACCAGTTCGAAGTTGCAGCAGAACTCTTCATCCTGCGAGGCACCTGTATAGAAATTGGCGAGCGCGTCCACAATAGGATCGCTGCTCAGCCCCAAGCCGGCCGTGAATTGAAAAATTCCTCGCTCCAGGTTGTCGTTAAAGTTGCTGATGGCGGCTCGGCGAAACTCAGCACCGAATTTCCATGTGTGCTTACCGGCCAACCACGTGAAGTTGTCGAGTATTTGATAACTCTGGCTGGTTCTGCCACGCGGAACGCTGAAGCCTTGCGCTCCCAAATTTTCAATTCCACCACTGAAGTCAAACTCCGGGAGGCCGAGTTTGCCGCTGCCAAGATTCAAACCGTGCGCCACCGGATCCCAACCGGCATTCAACGAACTGAATGAGGTCCGATAGCGGCTGTAGCCGAAACGCACTTCGTTGATGCGAGAAGGCGTCAAGGTGGAGAGCAGGCTGAGAGAAAGCACTTGCACCCGCGTGGGGGAGGTCAGGGAAAAAGCGCCGATGCGGGAGCCAGCACCGAATCCACCCTGCGAGCCGAAAGGAAAGACCTGATAGTTACGGGCGAAAGCATAGCGGCCCGTCAACAACTCGTTGTTCGAGAAATTGTGGTCAATCTTGGCAATGAAGTAGTCGCCGTCGTTCTTGTCGTTGACGGTGGTGGCAATCTGGTTCGTCGTGCTCTGCGGATAAAAAGCGAGAACGGCATCGAGTCCGGGATTGATGACGCCTCCCGGGTTAATGCCCTGGGCGATTTCGCGGGCGCTGCCAATCTGGTCAATCGTGGGAACAACTAGCGAGAAGTCCGAACCCACACGCTCGCGCTGGCCTTCGTACGCGGCAAAAAAGAAAGTCTTGTCCTTGACGATCGGGCCGCCCAATGCGCCGCCGAAATTGTTGTTCTGGAAAACAGACTTCCGCGATTGCGTATTGAAATAGTTGCGGGCGTCGAGAGCGCTGTTCCGGAGAAACTCAAAAGCAGAGCCGTGAACGTGGTTGCCCCCGGAGCGCGTGACGATGTTGACGACCGACCCGCTGTTGCGCCCAAACTCAGCTCCGAAGTGCGACTCGAGATTGAATTCTTGGATGGCCTCGACCGGCAACAACGAAGCCGGGGCTCCGCCAATCCCAACCTGGTTTAAGGCAGAGTTGTTAAAGAAGGGGTCGTTATTGTCTGTCCCGTCGAGCGCGTAGTTATTGGAGCGATCGCGATTACCATCAATATTGAACTGCCCGAACCCGCCCTGCGATCCCGCCACTCCGGAAGGATCTACGGTGGCTCCTGGAGTCAGCGCAACCAGTTTGCCGAAATCACGTCCATTCAGCGGAAGTTCGTTCACCAGTCCGCGCTCTACAACCTGGCCCAGCACATCGCGCGTGGTCTCAACCAAAGGCACGTCTTCGCCACTCACGTTAACCTCGGACGTCACCTTCTGCACCTGAGTCAGATCGAAGTTCGCCGTCGTCTCGACGCCGACGTTGACCCGCACATTTTGCGCGGCCGGCGAAAGCGATGCCGCTTGAGCAACCACCGTGTATACGCCAACCGGAAGTTCGGCAATCACATAATCGCCGTCAGGCCCCGTGGTGGCTTCGCGCTGCTGACCCGTGGTGGCGCTCTTGGCGCTCACTTTGGCGTTCGCGATCACGCTGCCGCTTGGGTCCGTGACCGTGCCGCGAATCGATCCCCGAAAACTCTGGGCGGAGGCGGCAGTGCTCACGAACAGCGACACGACGACGATAGCAACGAGAAAACAGGCGAATTTAGCGATGCGCATGGAATTTTTTCCTTGGTTATAAAGCACGTCTGAAATCGTATCTCCGGGTGTTGTCACTGGCTCTTTCGCGGAATGAAAATCGGCTGGGGCGGCGAAATGTTGTAGGTCGCCGCGAAGTTCGCCTGATTGACGGCAAAGCTGGCCCGTCCGCGAGAATCAATGAACAGCAAGGGCTTCTTGAGCGGGACGTCGCTGAATGTCTTGACGAAGGGCATCTGGATTTCACGACCGGCGATCTTGACCTTCAGTAGATCACCACGCTGGTAGCCAAGCTTCATAAAATCTTCCACAGCGATGTTGGTAACAATATTTCCAAACGGTCCATCGAGAGCGATGACCTCGCCCGTCAAACCGCGGTCATCGAGTGTAGCCGGATGGAGATCGAGACGGACAAAATCCTTAAGTTCAGCGCCTACTTGAGTCCAGTCGTCGCCGCGGGCAACGTGTGCTCCGACAGGCGAGAAGATGTCACGGCCATGGAAGGTGGACGAGATCTTGGCGCCGACCATCCAGTCCGGATTCGTGATTTCGCGAATGCTTTCGACCCCGTCACGATCAGCGACCATGGTGATCAGACCGTTATCGGGCAGCACAAAAAATTGTCCGCGCTTGGTTTTGATCACGACCGCTTTACGCGCGCTACCCACTCCGGGATCCACCACGGCGACAAAGACGGCACCCGCCGGAAAGTAGGGCGAGGCTCCAAACAAAAACCGGGCGCCATCAGCAATCGAAAAGGCCGTCACCTGGTGCGTCAGGTCCACGATGCGCAGATTTGGCGCGATCCCGTACATGACGCCCTTGCACAGAGCGACCGAGTCGTCGACCACGCCGAAATCGGTCATGAAGACGACCGTCGGCGGCGGGGCCGGAGCCGTCGATTGTGCCGAAGCCGCAACAAAAGCCAGGCTCAAAACCAGTACAAGCAACACATTTTTGCGGAAAACATTGCAGGAAGTCAGCATCGCAATAGGCGCTCCAATACACGACTAGTTTACTAGAGATTACAAAAATACCAATCGAATCACTTGGTTCTCTGAAGCAAATAATTGTACCGGAATGTACGGACCTGGAAATTCACATCAAAGAGTTTAACGGGAGACTACCTCCAGAGCTTGTACAGCTCGTCCGCACGGAGGCGGCTATAATCTAGAAGTCAGTTCATTGTCGAGGAGACGTCCCCATGTCGAACGTGATCCCAGAAAAATATCGTGACTTGTTTCAGAAACGCGCTTTCGCCAGCCTGGGAACGATCATGCCCGACGGTCGCCCGCAGGTGACGCCGGTATGGTGCGACTTTGATGGCGAGCACGTCATTTTCAACTCGGCCAAGGGACGCCAGAAAGATAAGAATGTGCGTCGCGATCCTCGCGTAGCCATGGCTATCATCGATCCTGACAATCCGTACCGCTATCTTGAAATCCGAGGCTCGATAGTAGAGATCACCGAGGACGGCGCCGCCCAGCACATCGACAAGATGGCAAAGAAATATATGGGTGTCGATAAATATCCCTATGCCAAGCCCGGGGAAGTCCGGGTAATCTACAAGATCAGGCCTGAACATGCGACCGTAATGGGCTAGCGCCCCGTTGCCCCACTCAGACGCATTCGCCGTTCGACTCGCCGCGGGTGCGGGCGCTGGTTCCTACTTCCTTCCTACTATTCGTCGCCAGGGAGCAGACTCCGGCAAGAATGCTGCAAACCCTTGCTACCTTTTTCCACCTGAACGCGTCTAACAGCGAGAGTAAGACACGTAGTTGTGGAGAACTGATCGTCGAATCAGGCGTGGGGCCTTTTCGCGGTCGATTCAGGCGGAACATTTTGCCGCCACTCCACGTATCTGACATTTAGAGGTATTAGTGTTTTCTGCCTGCCTGGAGGAGTTATGCAAATTGCACGAACCGGCCAAGAAGGACTGCATACCGTCAGCAATCTAAACAGTGGGGTCCCGGTGCAGCAGGTTGTGAAAGCAGCCCATGAAGAACTGCTGCAACTTCTGGAGCAGCGGGCAGAAATCATGAAGCGGATCGGCACGGTGAAGCAGACCATCTCGGGTCTGGCGAATCTTTTCGGCGAGGAGACGCTCGGCGAGGAATTACTCGAACTAATTGACCGCAAGCCGAACGGCCGGCAACCGGGGTTCACGAAAGCGTGTCGCCGCGTATTGATGGAAATTCGCCGCCCCCTCGGAGCACGGGATGTGTGTGCAGAGCTTGAGCGGCAGGCCCCTACCATTCTCGCGCGGCATAAAGATCCACTCGCTTCAGTCACCACGGTTCTGAACCGCCTGGTGGATTACGGCGAAGCTCGCAGTCTGACGAATGATCGAGGCCGGCGAGTGTGGGAGTGGGTCAGCGACGCGGAAGCAGCGATGGGTGAGAGGATACCGGCGTAAAGATTCGCAGAAAATCGTACCGACCATCCTGGGCCGAAGCAAATTCGTGACTTCGCGGGTTGTGATCTAGGCGGGGTGCGGAAGAAGTCATTGAGCATGCCCAAGCGACCAACAGGGCTCATTCATTCAAGGTGACTTACGCGGCCCCGAAGGGCTGCTCTTCCACGGTCGCCCTAAACTTTCCTGACTTTTTCCCCAGCCCTGCTAGGCAGGCAAGAGCTGTCCTTTTTCCAGATGCCGCGTCACATGGGCGTAGCTGGCGGCGTGCGGGTCGTGCGTCACCATAACAATGGTCTTCTGGAAGCCTTCGTTCAGTTTCTTCAGGATCTCTAAGATTTCAGTGGCTGATTGACTATCCAAATCTCCGGTCGGCTCGTCCGCAAGGATGAGCGTCGGATCGCTGACGATCGCGCGGGCGATGGCGACACGCTGCTCCTGTCCGCCAGAGAGCTGCTTGGGCAAGTGGTGCACGCGCTCTTCCAATCCGACCAGTTTCAGAGAGGTCATGACGTGGTCGCGGCGTTGCTGCGGCGTCATCTTCGTCAGCAACAGCGGTAGCTCAACATTTTCGAACGCAGTCAGCACCGGGATGAGATTGAATGTCTGAAAGACATAGCCGACGTGCGTGTTGCGCCAGCGCGCGGACTGCGTGTCATCCAGCTTGAAAATGTTTTCGCCCATCACCAGCAGATCGCCCGACGTGGGCCGATCAATGGCCGCAATCATGTTCAGCAATGTCGTTTTGCCTGATCCGGACGGGCCCATAAGAGCCATGAACTCACCGGTGGCGATATCGATGGACACGTTGTCGAGCGCGGTCACCTGAAAAGCGTCGCGCTTGAAAATCTTGCTCACACCGCGCGCCTGAACCACCTTGCTATTCGATGCCGGCTGTTTGGACACTGGATTTGCACTCATGATTGCCCCTTGATTCGAATCTTTTGCCCGTCACCCAAATCCGCGGGCGCTGTCGTGATGACGCTTTCTCCTCCGACCAGCGAGTCCACCAGGTATCCTCCAGACCGCTGCCCCTGCACGTGAACATCACGCCGCAGAGCCTTGCCGTTGAAAGCGAGAAGAACAAACTTGCTTCCGTCTTTGTCGCGCAAAGCCGCGGTCGGCACGAAAACGAACGTTTGCTTCGTCGCCGTCTTATCTTCCTTGCCCGCCGGCGCCTTGAACTGCACCGATGCGTTCATCTCCGGTCGCAGGTAGGAATCCGGCTGCAATATCTGCACTTTCACTTGCACCGTCGCCTTCTGACGATTCGCTTCCGGCGACATTTCAGCAATCTCGCCCTTGTAAGACCGGTCCTTGAATGCGTCCAGCGTAATAATGCCTTCCTGTCGCGGCGAGAGCTTTGCGAAGTCGTCCTGCGCGATGTCGAGCTCGACCTGAATATCGGTAAGATCGGCCAGCGCCACGACGGATCCCCGCGGCCCGCCTTCCGCGGCACTGGCAAATTGTGCCGTCACAAGCTCGCCCTTTTCCGCAGTCCGCTCCAGAATTGTCCCGCTTACAGGGGCACGAATGATCGTCGCGTCCAGTTGCGACTTCGCGTAGTCCATCTGGCCCTTGGCTTGTTGCGCATCGGCGCGGGCACGATCAATTTCTTCGGATCGCGGTCCGAGCTTCGAAAGCCGGAAAGCTTGTTCCAGGCTGTTGGTGCGTTGCTGCGAAGCATCGTAGCGAGCCTGGGCATCATCGAGATTCTGCTTGGAAACTACGCCCTGGCCAAACAGTTCACGCATACGATCAAGATTGATCTTGTCGTTGGCGGCAGTGGCGCGTGCCTCCGATAGATTGTGGTCTGCCTGCTGGATCTCTTCCGGCCGCGATCCATGTTCCGCCTGCGCGAGTCGCGCTCTTGCGCTTTCATAGGCGCCCCGAGCCTGCTCAAATAGTGCGCGGAATTCCTGGTCTTCCAATCGCACCAGTATCTGGCCTTCTTTAACTTTGTCGCCCTTTTCCACGCCGATCCACGCCACGCGGCCCGTAACCTTGGAGTTCACGCTGATCTTGTGGTGGGCCACCACGTACCCGCTCGCCGAAAGAACCGTGCTGCCGGCAACGTCGCTGCCTTCAGCGGTTGCGCGGACTACCTCCACCTCAGGCGTGTTCGAAGCCAGAACGCGATAGCCAAGTGCGACCAGTCCCAGCAGGACAACCAGGGAAATTCCGCCGATGATGAAACGTCGCGACCATGCGGACGATTCTCCGCCGCTGTCTCGCATGGAATGATCAATGCGAAGGCTCTGCAGATCCTCGTCTTTGGAGTTCGAAGCCATCTAGTTCATCCGTTATCAAAACAAGATTAATTTCAATTCTAGGCTATAGGACTGGGCTGAGTGTGGCGCCATCACACGACTGCCAGCGACCAGGATTGTCACATGTACGATTTCCGCAACGCCCTCAAGCGCGCAGGGACGTTAGGATATCCTGCCGCGCTGCGTGCCACGCCGGCGCAAAGCCGCCAGCCAGTCCCATGACTACCGCGAATGCCACCGCAGTGATTGCCACTTTCAGAGTAAGGTGCAGACTGAACACCGTTTCGCTGAACGTCACCTGGTTGCCAATGCCCGTCGTCATGCCGTTGAACGGCAGAATAAGAATGATGCCGACAATCGCTCCCAGCAGCGAAAGCAGCACGGCCTCAATCACAAACGAAGTCAGAATGCTCGGGCGAGAAAATCCAATAATCCGCAGCGTCGCGATTTCCCGCGACCGATAAGCGACCGCCGCATACATCGTATTCATTGCGGCAAAACTGGAGCCGATGGCCATGATGATTGCGACCACGGTGCCAATAAACTTAATCGCTCCACCTGAACTGGTCTGCGCCGCGTAGTATTCCGTCTCAAGCTTGCCTTCGAGTTTCAGCCGCTGGTCGTCACTCACACGATTCTTCAGCGCATCCGCGGCAATCGGGTCCGTCGCGCGCAGATACGCTGAGGAGTACCCACCCTGCCGGTCGAAATCCGCCGCAATCTGATTCACGTCGCCCCACAGTTCCGAGTCATACGACGTTCCCCCGGCATCGAAGATTCCGACGACCTTCCATTTCCCTTTCGCGAAATCCATCGTGTCGCCAACATTTGCGCCCGAGAAGCGGTTGTGAATCGATTTCCCGACCACCACTTCGCGCTGTCCGGTCGCGAACCATCGCCCCTCGATCAACTTCGTGTTCTTTCGAAGCATCAGACCCGCGGGCATCATGCCCCGCACGGAAACATTGACTTCGCCCGTTCCATCCTTGCGCGGAAGAACCACAACAACCACCCATTCCCCGGAAGCAATCGGCTGCCCTTCATTGTCCTTTGCAATTCCAGGCAATGTCTTCAGCGTCGGAAACAGGCTCGCGTCGAAACCGCCCGACAACTCCGCCGTCGATCCTTTTCGCATGACAAGAACATTGAGCGGATCGCCGCTGGTCGCAAAAGCCTTGTCCAGACCGGCAAGCAGCGCCATCAGAAAAACGGCCGTGGTGACGGTCAGCGCGATACCCAGCGCCGTCATCACGGTGAGCCCTTTACGCAGTTTAAGATTGCGGACGTTGTAGCTGATAGGGATCGCCATAGTTGGGTCGCTTAGCCGAGGTAGCGCAAGCCCTCCACGATATCAAGTTTCGCAGCGTGGTATGCGGGGAAAATCGCGCTCACCAGCCCCACGGTTCCAGCTACCAACATCGCTACGGCAAGGGTTGGCGGCGTCACTTTCATCCCGCCAAAAAACATTCCCATTCCCGGTGCGTGCGATAACCCGGTAATCAGAAGCAACGCGAACACGCAGCCCAGAACGCCTCCGGTCAGTGCCACGACTACGGCCTCGCCCAGATAAAGGCGCAGCACGGTTTGCCGCGTGAATCCAAGCGTCTTCAACACCGCTACTTCACGAGTACGCTCGCGAATCGACATCGCCATCGTGTTCGCCGACACCAGCAGAGTGGCAAATACAACCGCCATACAGATACTCAGGATAAATGCCTTCACGTTGCCAATACTGTTGATAAAGCTAAGCCCGAATGCCTTTTCGGATTCGGTTTTAGTCGGCTCGGGAGAATTGCGAAAGGTATCGTCCACCGCCGTCGCGACTTTCGAGACATTCTCCGGCGAATCCGCAAGAATCGCGAATGTTCCCGCGTGCCCATTGGCGAAAGACACCGCCTCTTCTACATATTTCTGGTTGTAGTAAACCGAAGTTGTAGGTTCTGGCGCCGTAAAAATCCCCCGGATGGTAAGGTCGAGCGTCACCGGATAGATGGTTCCTTCCAGCATGATGTGATCGCCGATTTTCCAGCCATGCTTCTTGGCCAGTTCCGAATCCACTACAACTCCGGCGCGATCGCGTTGCCATGCAGCTAGTTGATCCGGCGGAATTTTGAAATCGGTAAAAACCTTGAAGAGTTCGTCCGGATCCGTGCCAAACTGCGCGAAGAAATTCTCTGGTTTGAAATCCTTATACTTGCCGCCAAACCAGTTATTGGGCGCGACCGCGACCACTCCAGGAATCGCGCGGATCTTCTCCCGGTAAAACGAGGGCAACAACTGCGTCAATGAAACTTTGTGGCGAGTCACCAGCCGCGAGGCCGATTGCGCGCTCCCGGTGTCAATGTAAAAGGCCCGCCAGATGGTCATCATCAGCGTCAGCAGCAAGAGCGAAAACGTGATGCTCAATACCGTGAGAATGCTGCGACGCCGGTTGCGGAAAGCGCTCTTGGTGACAAAGCGGGTTAGGGTCATGCCGGGTAAACTCCTGGGGCACCTGAACGGCCGAAGGAATACCCCACCGAGGGGTACGGTCCCACTACCTGAGAAATTCAAGAATACTACAGCCTGAGGGCCCACTCCTGGAGCGTTTTCCCACAGGCGCCGGTGTTGTACTATATATCTCGACGTACAAGATATCTCGATACACCGAGAGAATAAAACGGAGCAGAACTGTTGTCAAGCCAAACCAGTAAAAAAATTCAGCCCGCCACAGTCCGGCGCCATAATCTCGTGGAGGGAATCCTCATGGCTGGACGCGAAAGCAGCGCGGCCACGGTCCTGCTTCATGCCGCCATTGCGGAGCACTCCGGCCTGACCGCCACCGACGTCAAGACCATGGACACCCTGATCCGTCTCGGTCCGCTTACTGCCGGAGAACTGGCGACGCACACTGGTCTGGCAACGGCCTCCGTCACCAGCCTGATTGACCGGCTCGAAAAAAAGGGCTTGGTGCGGCGCGCACACGACGCGAAGGACCGTAGGCGCGTGATCGTCGAGCCGGTCCGCGAGCGACTGGCGGGCTGCGAGCCCGTATTCGGTTCGATTCGGAAAGGATTCGCGACTCTACTAACCGACTACAGCAACGAACAACTGGAGACCATTCTGGACTTCATGCAGCGTTCTTCCCAACGTGCGCGTGAAATGACCGCTGCATTTTCTGCGAATCCCTCTACCCTCGCTTTCGCGCCCCGCAAGCGTGAATAGGCAAGCCTCGGCTGTGAATCGCGTCTCCAGTCTGAGTCCGCGAAAGGGCTTTCCTGAAGCGCGAATACGGGTACTTTCGTAACTCTCGGCCCCAGTGCCGACGGCAGTATCCTACCAGTGGCTTCCTCCCCAAAGTCCTCGGCCAAAAAATTCAGGGTGTAGTGCGGCTGGTTATCCGCGAGGCAACTGCAATGGCAACGATGTTCGGCAGATTCGAGGTCCAGAGCGATCTTTCAAAATCAGGAACCGCCCTGATTTACAAGGCGCTGGACATGGAAACGAACCAGGTGGTGGCGCTCAAGACCCAAAGCCTGGAGCCGCTGGGTGAGCGCGCGGCTGCGTTCGTTGAGACGCTGCTGGCCGAAGGCGAAAGCACTCGCAATCTGGCGAGCCAGAATATTGCCGTGCTCTATGGAGCGGGCGAGTTCGACGGCCAGTTCTGCGCTGCCATGGAATACATCCAGGGCAACAGCATCGCGACCATGATCGCGCGCCGCGAAGGGTTTTCCATCTGGGACTTGTTGGACATCACCCGCCAGATTGGTTCCGCGCTGGAGAAGGCAGCGGAATTCGGCGTCGTCCATTGCTCGCTGGAGCCCGCGAAGATCATGGTCCAGTGGGACGGACTAGTAAAGATTCTCGGCTACGGCATCTCGAACATGAGCCTCATCGATGCAGAGATGGGCAACGGCCTGGGGCGGCTGATGCCCTATTGTTCCCCTGAGCAGATTCGCGGCGAAGCCACCGACCAGCGTTCGAACGTTTACTCGCTCGGCGCCATCCTCTACGAAATGGCAACCGGGCAAAGAGCATTTGCTGCGGGCGATCCCGGCTCGCTCCTCGCACAAATTGAGAATGAAATGCCGGCAACGCCGATCTCGGTAAATGCCCGAATTCAGCCGGCAGTCAGCGCCTTGATCATGAAGGCTCTCGCAAAAAGTCCGACCGAGCGCTACCAGACTTCGCGCGAACTGGTAAATGATCTCGAACAGGGCAAAGACAGCGGACGCAAAGCAGAGCCAAAGAAGACGCCTGCGACTTCGACCGTCAACGTGGACGCGGCATCCAGGGCTGCGGCCGCGGCCAAGTTCACAACCGCGGTAGCAGCAGCTTCGGCAGCATCCAAACCGGCCAGCCAGCCAGCACGAGCCAGTTCGCCCTCACCTGAGCGGGCTGCCGCACCGGTGCGCCCGACTCCACCTCCCGCGCCCCAAATGAAGGCTCCGGCAGCCGCGCCGCCCGCAAGTTCTTGGCAAAAGACCGAAAGGCCGGCAGAAGCCATGAAGGCCAACGCCGCGGCCGCGGGACAATCTGCGTCGCCGAGTTTCGCAGCGCCAAAGCCAAGCTTCAGTGCGCCTTACATTTCCGATACGGAAACACCCGGCGATTCTGCTAACCAAAATTCCGGAGCGCGGCTGATTGAAGATTTCGAAGACACCCCGACCACCAGTTTCCGGGACTCGGCGACGTCCTATTTGTCGGCTGCCGCTGTCGAACAGCAACCGGAAACGGAGTCTCCCCAAATTGCAGTGGACCCGATGATGGCGGCTGCCGAAGCTGGCCAGTCGGGCAAGAGTTTCTCTGACCTGGATGAACTGCCTCCGCTCAAAGAACCCGTGTACACGGCCCCGTCAGAACCCGAGCCAGAAGAAGCAGCGCCACACGTTGTCCGTCAGGTCTATCCACGCCAGGGCAAGGACAAAGACGACAAGCCAAAAATCGAGCCGAGGGAACTGGCGGAAAAGGCGATCAAACAGATTGCTACCGTCCCGCCGAAGCTTGTCATGTTCTCCTTGCTGGGGGCAGTCGCTATTATTCTGATCATTGCGGTGGGTGTGTTCATCCACGTGCACAATGAGGACGATGGTTCCACGCCGGCACCGAAGCCGGTAAAGGCGGCAAGCAATTCCGTGGCGCCCGCTCCCGCTGCTGCAGTGGCACCCGCTCCCGCGCCTGCACCGCCGATTGAGGAAGAGCAGCCCGAAGTGCGGGTACGGCAGATCGAGAAACGTCCAAAGACAGCGCGTCCGGCTCCCGCTCCGGCTCCCGTTGTAGTGCCCGGACAAGCCCTGATTGATTCCACGCCACAGGGAGCTCCGTTCCAACTAGATGGCAAGTCCGACCCCTCGTGGGTCACACCGTTTACCGTAGCTGGTCTTCCCCCCGGGAAGCACGTCGTCTCGATCAGCAAATCGGGCTACACGGAAGAGGTTCGCTCCGTGGACGTTGTGTCGGGCAGCAAGTCCTCGCTCGTTCTCCACCTCGCAGCGATCAACGCGCTGGTCGTGATCGGTAGCACTCCCGCCGGAGCCGAAATCACTCTTGACGGCCGCGCCACGGGCCGGGTCACACCTTCGCAATTTGCGGTGGAAAAAGGAACGCACACGGTCATACTCAAGAAGCAGGGATTCCTGGACGAGACCACGACCGCCGACCTCGGTCCCGGACAGAACTTCCAATACGCACCCGCTCTCCGAGCGTTGGGTAACGCGGATGCAATCCGCCCCGTGGGCAAGTTCAGCAAGCTCTTCGGAAAAGGCAGCGATAACACCGCAGGCATGGGTTCAATCGGCATTCGCACCGCGCCTAAGGGCGCCCAGGTTGCCATCAACCAGCATGTGCTCGACAAACAGACTCCCGCCGAGTTCATGATGGGACCCGGAAACTACGTAGTCGATATCACACTCACCGGGTTCAAGCCCGTCCACAAAGTCGTCACCGTGGATAAAGGCGGCAAGGTCGCAATCGACGAAGTGCTGGTGCGCGAATAAGAGCGCTCAGGTAACAAAGCAGCCAACTTATCTCCGAATATCTTTCAAGTCGAGCCGGCACTCTGCCGGCTCGAAAACTTAGCAGACTATAATTCGTGGCATGCGCCGTTTCTTCCGCATGCTCCTTCTAGCGTTGGTGCTGATGACGGTCGCGCTGATCTCTGCGCTCGCGTCCATGCAGATGGCAATCCACGGACGCGAAGTGACGATTCCAAAATTCGTGGGCATGGGTCCGGCAGAAGCCGAGCGCGCGGGCGCCGCATTGGGGGTACAGGTCGTAATCGAGCGCCAGTTCTACAGCGCAGACGTCCCGGAAGGAAAGATCATGACCCAACTGCCGCCTCCCGGCGTGAAGGTACGGCGTGGCTGGTCGGTGCGCGTTGCTCAGAGCCTGGGTCCACAGCGTGTCGCCATTCCCGACGTGACCGGCACCAGCGAGCGCGCCGCCGAAGTCAACATCCGCCGCCGAGGTCTCGCGCTCGGTTCGACTGCACAGGTGAATTTGGCCGATGCTCCCTCGGGCCAGATCGCATCGCAAAGCCCGCCTCCGAACGCCAGCGGAGTAGCCGCTCCGAAAATCAATCTCCTCGTAAGCGCTGGGCCCGAACCCGCGACCTTCGTCATGCCCGATCTCACCGGACAGCCGCTCGGCAGTGCCACCATCGCATTGCAGGAAGCGGGATTGCGCGTAGGGAAAGTTACGCCCGTCTCCGCTGGAGCATCCGGCGATCCACAGTCCGCGCCACCCGCGCCGTCTGAACCCAACGCCGCCAGCATGATCGTGACGCAAAGACCCGTTCCTGGACAGAAAATCACGGCCGGAAGCACGGTAGATTTCGAAGTGCGCTAATCCTTAGATGTAGGGCGCAGTCCGTCGCACTCGGACTATTTGCGCTCAAGGATCGCCGCGAAAAAACCATCGCACGGATGCACACCGGGAATGGTGCGTAGATAGGGACCCGCCACGAGCGCTTCGATTTCCCCGTTCCGCAGTTCGCCGGACTCGTGCAGCTTCTCCAATTCTGTGTGGCACTCGACGATCGAAAACGCGGTCGCCTCCGCGAGCGCCGCCTCGACCACCGCCTCGTTCTCTTCGCGCTCTAACGAACATGTGGAGTAAACCAACCGTCCGCCCGCCACTAACTGCCCCAGCGCCGACGTGAGAATCGCAACCTGCCGCGAGTGCAGATCGCTCAAATCGCCCGGCGTGAGAGTCCACTTGATCTCCGGATTCCGCGCCAGAGTACCTGTTCCCGAACACGGCACGTCAACAAGCACGCGGTCGAACCCCGCAGAAAACGGCAACGCCCGAGCATCGCAGGCGACCACCCGGACATTTGCTGAACCAACGAGTCGCCGCAATAACCGAGCCCGATGCGGGTGCAACTCCGACGCGACAACCAAAGCACCCGGGTTTCGTTGAGCCAGGATCGCCGTCTTGCCGCCAGGGGCGGCGCAGCAATCCAAAATTCGCCGGCCGCGCCCCACCAGCATTGCAACCAACTGCGAGCCTTCATCCTGAATGGCAACCCGGCCATGCTTATAAGCTTCGGTTTGCGTCACATCGCCAGAAAGCACCGTGCGCGCATCGGCAAGAAGATGACCAGGCTCAACCGTAACTCCATCCCACGAGAACTCTGTAGCCAGCGCATTGTCGTTCGCCTGTCCGTCAAAGGCTCGAAGGCTCGTAGCGGGAGGCCTCTGATCGTATGCGCAAATCCGGCGAGCGTCCTCCAATCCAAATCGCTCGACCCATCGCGTAACCAGCCATCCCGGGTGCGCCGATTCCTCCGCCAGTCTGATCGAATCGGCCGCCTCACCGATTGCGTTGAACGCGCTTTCCTCGCCCGGCCCCTTCGCCGATCGAGCCGCAGCCCCTGCCGCCAACTTGCGCAGCACGGCATTCACAAACGTTGCCGCCGACCGTTTGCGCGCGGCTTTCACCAGTTCCACACTCTCGAAGATCGCCGCCCGCGCCGGAATGCGAGTAAGAAAATTCAGTTGGTACGCAGCTAAACGCAGCGCGACCAAAACCTCGCTGTCCAGTCGCTCGATTTTCTGCGATGAAACCTGCACGATATGCTGGTCCAGGAGCGATCGCCACCGCAACACTCCCATCACCAGTTCGGTAGTCAATCCATGATCGGCGGAAGAGAGTTTGTCGAGTCGGGAAGAGTGGAGAAGCTCGCTGGCGTACGACCGGTCGCGTTCGACCCTTAGCAGAATTTCAAATGCTGCGGCGCGAGCAGGGGACACGGCCATCGCCGCTATTGTCCCACGACTTCGCCAAGACGCTCGCCCGGCTGCGGCCGGTAGCCGTTGATAAATTCCTGCGCGCTCATACGTCGCTTGCCTTCAATCTGAATTTCAACCAGATCCAAGACCGTGCCCTGCCCGCACCCCACTAGCAAATGACCATTTTCGACCGCGAGTATGCCGGCACCCAATTGCGTCGCCGACGGCACAGGCAGAGCGTGATGCACCTGCAGCGTTTTCGTTTTGAATGTCGTGAAAGCCCCCGGCCATGGCCGGAACCCGCGCATCCGGTTGAACAGCTCGCGAGCCGGATTCGAGAAATCCATGCGCCCATCTTCCTTCTTCAAAATCGGTGCCAGGCTTGCCCGCGCGTGATCCTGCGGCGTCGCCTTTACCTGTCCGTTCTCCAGCCCGCACAGAGTTTCGACCATCAAATCCGCGCCGACAGCAGCAAGTCTGGGAGCCAGCGTTTCCGCGGTATCTTCCACCAAAATTGGCAGCTCACGCTGCTGGAGAATGTCGCCCGTATCCAGCCCCGCATCAATCCGCATCGTGGTCACGCCCGTGACCAATTCGCCGCGAGCGATCGCCCACTGAATCGGCGCCGCTCCACGATACTTCGGCAGCAGCGATGCGTGCAGATTCAAATTGCCGAGCCGCGGAAGATCAATCATCCACTGCGGAATAATGCGGCCATAACCGACCACGATTATCGCGTCAGGGTTCAACTGCGCAAGCCGCGCCCGAAACTCCTCGTTATTCTTGATCGAGTTGGGTTGCAAAACGGAGATGCCAAGTCGCGTGGCCGACCCTTTAACCGGAGACGCGACAAGTTCCATCCCGCGCCCGCGAGGCCGATCCGGCTGCGTCACCACCAGAGGCACAGAATGTCCAGCCGCAACCAGCGCTTCCAAAGTAGGAACCGCAAAACGAGGAGTACCGCAAAAGACGAGATTAAGCGGGGTTAGCACGAATTACCAAATTACAGATTACCAATTTCTCTACCACTCTCCCGCCTTCGCCAACTTCTTGATCTTGCGCTTCATCAGGTCGCGCTTCAGCGCGCTGATATGCGAGATGTAGAGCTTGCCATTCAAATGGTCTGTCTCGTGAAGGAATGCTCGGGCCAGCAAATCTTCACCGACATACTCAACCGTCTTTCCGTTCTCATCCTGCGCGCGCACAGTCACAATCTTGGCCCGCGTCACATCCTCCCGAAAATCCGGGATGCTCAGGCACCCTTCGCTACCGCGCTGTTTGCCTTCTTTACCGATAATCTCGGGATTGATCAGAACGAGCTTGCCCTTGGGATCCTCTTTGAAAGTCACGTCCACCACGGCGATTCGCCTGGAAACGCCGATCTGCGGCGCTGCCAGCCCGACTCCACGCGCGGCATACATGGACTCAAACATGTCTTCCAGAAACTTCTTCAGCTCGTCGTCGAACACCGTTACCGTGGCCGCTGGTTTTTCCAGCACCGGATCGCCGAACTTCACAATGGGATAGATCATCGTCAGTAGTTTTTCAGTTGTTCCAGGTACCCTTGGAAATTTCGTTTGGTTTCTTTCATTGAGTCGCCGCCGAATTTCTCCAGCGCACAGCGAGCCAGTGTCAGCGCAACCATTGCCTCTCCGGCCACTCCCGCGGCCGGGACCACGCAAACATCCGAACGTTCGTAAGCAGCTTTCACCGTCTCGCGCGATGCGAAATCCACCGACTGCAATGGACGTCGCAGCGTCGAAATCGGCTTCAGATACCCTCGAACGCGTATCTCTTGCCCGTTCGACACACCGCCCTCGATGCCGCCAGCATTGTTCCGCGGACGCGTAAACCCGGAGAATCCAGAGTCCCGCTGATATCCAATCTCATCATGCACCGCCGAACCCGGCGAGTGCGCTCCCACAATTCCGCTACCGATTTCCACCGCCTTCACGGCCTGCAATGACATGACGGCGGCAGCCAGCATCGCATCCAACCGCTCGTCCCACTGTACGTACGTCCCAAGTCCGGGAGGAACATGGTGCGCCACCACTTCGAACACGCCGCCCACCGAGTCCCCAGTCCGCAGAACCTTATCCACTTCTTCCTTCATGCGCTGCTCGGCTTCCGCATCGGCGCACGACAGCAAAACCTCGTTCTTCTGTGCCAGTGGCACGATCTGCTCCCACGCAATTTCACGATCCGCGATCGAAACCGCGCCAACCGCAATCACGTGACTGAGCACTTCGACTCCCAACTCGCGCAACAGCAACTTCGCCAGCGCGCCAATCGCAACCCGCGCCGCCGACTCCCGCGCCGACGCCCGTTCCAGCACGTACCGCGCTTCCGTGAAATCGTATTTCAGCGCGCCCGCAAGATCGGCATGCCCCGGCCGAGGCGAAGCCACGCGCTTATGTTTCTCCGCATCGCCCGGCTCCACGGGCAGGATTTCCTTCCAGTTTTGCCAGTCGCGATTCTCAATCATCGCGGCGATCGGCGACCCAATCGTCTTCCCATGACGAACGCCAGAAAGGAATCGCGCCCGGTCGGTTTCAATCTTCATCCGCCCGCCACGGCCAAACCCCTGCTGCCGACGCCACAGCTCGCGATCCACGAACGCCTGGTCCACCGCGAGCCCCGCCGGCAGCCCCGAAAGGAACGCAACCAGCGCTTCGCCGTGTGATTCTCCGGAAGTGAAATAACG